>Ga0189278_10440_pt1 | contig 18095 bp, 16 predicted proteins | sample N26A9minimetaG_FD_130326 | JGI IMG/M metagenome (GOLD analysis project Ga0189278, IMG submission 130326) | Marine microbial communities from the Costa Rica Dome - N26 A9 mini metaG | ecosystem: Environmental > Aquatic > Marine > Oceanic > Photic zone | place: Costa Rica: the Eastern Pacific...
GCCCTCGATGATGTCGGCCAGCTTCCCCCATCCGATGACGGTATGCCATTCGGTATTGGTGATGCGCTCCCCTTGGTTGTTCTTGTAGTGCTCGTTGGTGGCCAGGGTCAGGCGTGCCACACGTTTTCCACCGTCCAGATCGGTGATCACGGGATCCTGTCCCACGTTTCCGATCAATTGCACTTTGTTTCTCAATGTACTCATGATAAAAAGGTTTTAAAGGTCTGCCGTCCACACCTTGTGATAGATCGGCAAACAGGGTTAAAGATTTCCCCTCTTTTTTTTTGGTCATTGTCTCCCAAATTTTAAGGGGCGTTTGTTTGCTTCTTACATGCGCAGCATTATAAAAGAAGGGGGTTCTGTCAAGGCTTATGGACAGGAAATCGGGAGGCTCCGCGACGTAGCAAAACCTTTGGCCGTACGAAAGGCAGGCAAGGTTTTCAAGGAAGTGGAAACCCTATTTACGGACAGAACAAAGCCTGGCCTTGACAGGTTCGATAAGGGCCCTTGGGCATCCTTCAGACCCAAGGGCAAAAGAGCGTACGGGAAGTTGAGCGAGTGAAGTCCTTGGTGTCCTGATTGGAAGGCACCGGGCACTGCCCTGTTTTTCGATGCCCCGAAAAACGACCGGGGCTTCTTTTATTACGGGACCCTTAAAATTTGACCGGCGGACGGACGGAATTTTGAGGCCTTACAGGCAAAGCCCCAAGAAGGCTTTGCGAAGGAAGGACGACACAAAAATCCGGACGGACGGCTTCGGCATGGGCAGTTTACAACTACAAATATTTTCATGGACCCCCAGAAGGAACTGAAACTGTTGTGATATTCCGTTTGACCATCCCATCGAAAATTTGGCATCGTGTCAAAAACATCATGGAATTTGTGTCTCTTTTTATCATATCATACAGCTTTAGAAATGTGTTTCTCAACCAGACAGATCCATGAACGTAAAGCATTGGAGCGATGGCTCTTGGTAAAGTCAATGTAAGACGATACCGAAACCGACCTGGAGCTCATTTACTTCCATGCCAACAACCATGGAATTGCTATATTGAATTGGGCATATAATTGGGAGACGTTCACCATGAATTTAACGTTGACCATTATGAGTAGAAAAGGCGTCCGGTAATCATCGGCGACGGGAATTTGGAATCTTGGCTGCACTATGGCAATATGGCCTCAGATGTACAGGATCTCATTGTTGATGATCCCTGGGGATGGGAACTAGAGGTCCATCCGGTAACCAAGGACCTCTATAGTAGGACCATCGAATCCAACCATCTTGGTATCACGGACAAAGTGAACGACGAAGAATTCTCTCCTTCTTATGGGTGACCATAAAAAAGGAGGCTTTTGTTTCCAGACTCCACGCTATCTACGAATCAATCTTCAATTATTTTGGTCTGCTGCTCCATGAGAAACAGCAAAGCAGCATTCCATCCCTAAAGAACTTACCGCAGCATCTTGATATAGCCAAAAAGTCCTACAACCCGTTTATTCAGGGTAAGATTTAAAATGATAAGAATTAAACATTATTGATGGTTTTTCACTTCTGTCAACACCAACCCCAACCAATTCTATTTAAAATTTACCGCTCAACAACTACATTCAAGCGACCAACGAATCTAATTCAAAGGTAGCCCGCTTAATCCATCAATTTTAATTCCAGTGCTTAAGCCGAATAGGAAGGTCGCTTGATTTTGTCACGGGAATGGTCAAACTCGTATTCTTCGCTGTGGAGCATTCGATGGTACGCGGTCTCGTCCACGTTGACGGGAGTCTGAAGATTGGGGAACTGGATCTGATAGTAATTTCCTTTTTTTCCGATGAGCCGTACATTGAGTGGTTTTTTCTCCATAACCTAAATTTTTAAAAAAGTTAAACCATAAAAAAATACCGTTTTAATTTGGCCAAATTCCGTTCCAAAGTTGAACCCCTATAATCTCTTCGACTCTATTCTTGGCAAGATGCTGTTTAAAATGCCAATATGACGTAATTAATGTAAATATTTTATTAAAATGACATTTTTAAACCCAGAACATTCCGAAAAAATGACAGGGATTTTTAGAAGCTCTTAACAAGAACATGACAAAAATCTATTTTGGCATTCCCTTTGTTCATTTAAAATCGGGGAATGGATAGCCCCATACTTTTAGGCAATATGTTAAACTTAAATTTTTTTAAATCATGAGCAATTTAGTTTCTGTACCAAAAAATGGAAGTTTGGCAAAATCAACCTTGGACTTCCCGACCTGGTCCAACTGGATCGACAGTTTTTTCAGTTCGGACCTGCCTCCAGTGTTCACTTCAAATTTCAGCACCGGGATTAACGTACCCAAAGTAAACATCAAGGAAACAGCGGATGCCTATTGGGTAGAGATGGCCGTCCCCGGAATGAAAAAATCCGACTTCCAAATCGATCTGGACAACCAACAGCTTTCCATCTCGACCAAGATAAAACAGGAAGAGGAGGGCAAGGAGGACAACTACACCCGTAGGGAGTTCACCTATACATGCTTCAGGAGGTCTTTCACACTTCCTGATTCCGTTGACGATGGCAAGATCAAGGCTTCGTACAACGAAGGTATTCTAAGCATTCATCTTCCGAAGAAGGAAGAGGCAAGGAAAAAGCCGGCAAGGACCATCAAAATCTCCTAACATTACACATTTTTTAATAGTTCAATGGACCGGGGGCCAATAGTCCCCTTTCCATTGAACCCAACAATTGTTGAAGCTAAATTTTTGCAAAATGAAAATTTTTGGCAAAGAGGTGGGTAAGGCAATCCAATTCCCACCAATCCTTGAATGGGTTAAGAAATGGGTAAAGCACATAACGGGCATTGGCAAGCTTAGACCGATGGCCATGCCATCGACGGGCAGCACTATTGGGGAGACAAAATTTGGACTTTCCACCCCCAAGCCCGGGTTCGGTAAGGACAATATAAAGATGGAACTTCAGGGCAACACTCTTATCATTAGCCGTGAGAAGGAACATTATCGGGAAGTAAGGAAAAGAAATGGGGTGCGAAGGGAATTTGCACGCGCCTCCTTCCATAAGACCTTGGACGTCCCACGGGACATCGTCCCTGAGAGCATACATGCCATCCTTGAGAACAGGTTATGGCAGGTGCGCTTTTCCAATAGGGAAACAATGTATAGACGGCTCCTCAAGGTGGCCTGGTTTTGACTGTTCAGTATTAAAACAGTTTGTTCATGGTGCGAAAGTTCAAGGCAGGTGACCGGGTCAAGGTAAAGGGAGGTTCCGATGGCCCCAAAATGGAGGTCCTCAAATATATCGCCAAGAAGGAACCCATATTTGGGTTTGTGGACAGGGATACCTATGTGGAATGTGTATGGTACCGCAATGGCGAGCGAAGATCCAGGATATTCCACCAGAATCGCCTTTCCAAGGTAATGCAACTAAAATGAATGTTCAAGGCCCATCAAACTCGGGGTTAGGAACTATGTTGAACCAAAAAAAAAAAGAAGGATGAAAATTCAAATACTATTTTTAACAGGTTTGTTACTGGCCCTGAACAGTTGTCAGGGCCAAGAAAAGAAGGAAAGCAAAATGGTCGAGGAAGGCGACCACAAAGAGGTCGCACAGCCCAAGGGCAGTTGGAAGGTAGATAGGGAATACGATGAGGACGGAAACCTCATTCGCTACGACAGTATCTATTCTTGGTCTTCCGATTCGTTGAACGACCTCTCTGGTCTGGACAGGGACAGCCTTTTGAGCAACTTTGAATCCAAGTTCTATAGCCACTTCTCACAGTTCAGGGACCAGGGGTTCGGGGACATTTTTTCACCGGATTCACTCTTTAGCAGAAGGTTCTTCAACGACGGTTTTTTTCAAAGCGATTTCGGGGAGGACTTTATGGAACTTGACAACATCAGAAAGCGAATGATGGAAAGACAAAGAAAGTTCCTGGAAAAGTACCGCTCCGACCTAGGGGTCCAAGAAAAGGACAGTGTTCAGCGAACATAGTACAGACCTATTGTTGACCAAACCCAGCTTCTTTTAGAATGTAAGTTTGAAGAAAAGGGAGTGTAATATCTCCTTCAATGAAAACTTTTGAATATGAAATCGGAAACATTGATCGATGCCACAATTGGATTGGTACTCTCGGGAGGAGGGGTGAAAGGGATGGCACATATTGGGCTCTTGAAGGCCCTGGAACAACGTGGGGTCAATCCAAGCCAGATATCCGGCGTAAGTGCCGGGGCGCTCGTTGGTGGACTTTACGCGGATGGGGCTAGCATTGAGGAGATGCTCCTTTTCTTCAAGGAAACCCCTTTGCTCAAATACAATTTTGTAACCTTGAACAAACCAGGGCTGTTCGATACGGACAAGTACCTTCCTTTCTTTGATGACTTTTTCAAGGCACGTCGGTTCGAGCAACTTGGCAAGCGGCTTGTGGTAGTGGCCACGAACCTGTTGAAGGGTGAACCTGTGTATTTTGAAAAAGGTGAATTATTTGGCCCCTTGTTGGCCTCGGCGGCCTTGCCTCCAGTGTTCAGCCCTGTTTCCATCGATGGGCAGCTCTTTGCCGATGGTGGAATCATGAACAATTTTCCCGTGGAGCCGCTCACCGGGGCTTCCGACGTGATCATAGGGTGTTATGCCACGTCCATGAGGGAAGTGGTCAAGGGACAGATCAAGAGTGCCCTTCAAATTTCACAAAGGGCCAATCTTTTGATGCTGCACGCCAATGCCATGGACAAACTGTACATACCAGATTTGTTGATCGTGCCCGAAGAACTTGGGAAAATTGGTGTTTTGGACAAAAAAGGAATCGACAAGGCATTTGTCCTTGGCTACGACCATGCCAACCGGAGACTGGATGAATGGTTACAGTAAACCGGAAGTGTTGAGCAGAATAAAACAAACAAATGAACTAAAACTATTCGGATATGGGAAAATTAGCAATCGGAATCTCTTTGATTGTGGCTATCTACGCCCTTTTCCTGCACATCACTAACCTGTATTTCCTTGGGAATGGAAGTTCCCGACACCTAAACCTTAATGGCTTTATAAAAAAATTCAAAGGGTTTTTAAGGTCGATAGGGCAAGGTTTGCCTGATAGTACGAGGCTTTAAGAAATAGCCACACAGTACCAATAATCGGGAAGGCCCATACTTAATTGTCTTATTGAACGAATCAACGATATCAATGGGGATGGCGTCCCAAAATACCCTTTTCAAGGGAATATACAATGGATGCGAATATTGGCCAGAGAATGGGATAATGGGTGTAACAGGAAATAGAGCTATGGGCCTTGATAGGGGTTACTCAAGCGTATTTTCATATGAATTCATCATTCGGGCAAGCGTACCCTAAAGAACAGTTAATTATTGTCTGACCCATGGTTATAGCAAGGTGTGGGTTTATATGGAAGGATGGGACAAGGTTTATCCTATGGGTCGCTAAAATTGCGCATAGCACAATCAGTAAAAGGCAGTTGAAAATCAAAACCCCTACATCAAAACCTACAATGGTTCATAATGTGCGCTTTTTGGGTTATTCAGTATCTAACCTTCCTTACGTCGTAGGGGTAATTTAATGGATGACCATACCAATGGCTTAATCGTAAAAAAAGAGGGGCCTGTTTCCAGACCCCTCGGTTCATGTAAACTAATTCCCTATGGCGTTGGCCTGTTGTTCCATATCCGCTACCCTTTCCATGTTTCATGCCTTATTGTTTTTGACACTTTTTTGAATAGGCTTGCTCAATGGTTGAAGTCGTGTCCTTGTAAATGGAATGCATCACCACATAGAAGGGCCTATTGGTCAAATTCTTGGTGTGGTTGCTTTCCCCAAGGTCTACCTGACGGGTCAAAAGGAACCAAAGCAATTTATGGGAGGGCTTCTTTTTGAAGTTTTCCTTGAAACTGGCCACTATTTCTTCCTTGGACAAACTGGAATCCATACCTAAGAACCGTCTGAAATGCTCCCTTAGGTCTTCCTATCCGATGTTGTTCTTGAACAGTGAGATGGCAAGGGCCACCGTTTCATCCCTGTTTAAGGGCTCCTTCCGATCGATATAGTCAGTCTTCCGGATCATCTCCACCACTTCATTGAACTGGTGGTTGTCCTTACGGGCCACTCTTTGTTTTTTTGTTTTTACCTGATTCTAGGATCTTGGTTAAACAATACTCGAGCAGTAACCGAGCGGTAGATAAAATTTTGGAGTGGCGAGGAAACGGAAAATCGGCCGACTGCATTTCGTGAGTGGCCTCGGCAACGGCTTTATACCCCTCGTCCGAGAAATTGTGCGAGCTTAACTTTCTGTAATATTGGATAGAAAATATAGCCGTCTTATATAGAATTTAAGAATCCACTTTGGCAGGTTGTAAAAAATCCCCATCCTGTTGCACACTAATGGGTATGGGTCAAAGTGTGCCCATTTAACCTTTCCAAAAGAAAGTGCACTGGTATCCAAATCCCATAAAATCGATTGCTGGAAGCACCGTTTCGGGAATTCAATTCGATACCATTTTTATTTATGCCCTTTTTGTTATAAAATTGGGCCCAATTCATTAAGTAAGCATTGTACATTGAACAAAACATTCAAGTTTCGCATCGAATTGGATGGAACCTCACCAAAAATATGGCGTGAATTTTTGGTCTCATCCGATACCAAGTTTTATAGGCTACATCATATCATTCAAATTGTAATGGGATGGGAAAACTACCATCTGTATGAATTCTCCATGGATAGCTATCGTATTGGCCAACCATTTGAGGACGATGGTTTTAATGGTCCAAATGAAGTCATCGATTCGAAAACGATCACCATTGGCGATGTACTGCAGCTTAAGGGACAGCAATTGGAATATCTATATGATTTTGGGGATTACTGGCAACATATTCTGACTGTGGAGCTAATCATACCTGATCTGTCCATCCCCTTTCCTGTCTGTTGTGCAGGAACATTGAGCTGCCCGCCAGAGGATGTCGGTGGTGTATCTGGCTTTTATGATTTTTTAAGGATCTTGGAAAAACCCAGACACCCGGAACATAAGGAAACCAAAGCGTGGGCAAATAGCAAACTTACCGCTATAGATGGTCGCTACGATTCCCAAAAATTTCCCTTGGAACGGATAAATTACACCTTGCTCAACCTAGATGCCTATATCAAGGATTGGGAGAAAAAGGCCAATTCATAGTGGAAGAGGTGAAAAACGATCAACTCACTAAACAGGATAGACCTGAAAGGAAAGAAAATATGACTTCCTGTTTTGGAGAGCACTACAGCGCATACCAATCAAACCAAATGAACACCTGTATTTCTAAAATCTTCCAAGATGTTAGCGGTAGGCTCCAGTTCCGTAATCATCGTAGTTATATCGCTCATCTCACAAGTTTTATATCGGTTCCTGGAGTTCAGCTTTTCCGATATCGTGAGGAGTACTGTACTCTTCGAAGCCTGAATGACCGCATTTTTGACCTGAACACTTTCCCAATCAAACTCCGTTAGCCCATAGTTCGCATCGACATATCCTGTTCCGATAAAGCCGTAATCGGCATTGATCTTCGACAAATTGTGGATTGCCTGTCCACCGGACGCAATTTGGGACTCTTTCGCTATGGTGCCTCCCAAGAAAATGACCTCCAGCTTCGGCTTTTTGCATAATTCTATGGCAATGGGCAAGCTCAATGTAAAACAGGTAAGGCTCATTTTTTCGGGAATGTTCCTGGCAAATTCCAGACAGGTCGTTCCCCCATGGATGATGATGATATTGCCATTGCGCAATAATTGCACCGCTTTTTTTGCAATGATCCGTTTCTTTTCGATTGCGTAGACCTTGGTCTGTTCCCCGGTATTATTGGCATAGGCCAGGGAAACGGCCCCACCGTGCACCTTTTTTAACTTTTTTTCGGTATCCAGTTGTATCACGTCCCTTCTGACCGTGTCCACCGAAACATTGAGAACCTCAGCGATATCGGCCAATAAGACCCGGTTATGTAAAGCTACTTCATTCAATATCAGTTGGTGTCTTTCTTCCTTGAGCATGGTGTTGGTATGGGTTGGTTCGGTACTATTCGCATTAAATGTAGCAGGATTTTGCCATATAACTGAAAATTAATTTATATTTTCGATATATTGCAAATTAAAACCGCAAAATATTGCAAGTTATCATTTTTTGGTTACTTTTATGGAAACGTACAACTTTCAAAAAATGACATTAATTCTCGAAATCAATTAATTAACTCAGTGTAAAATGGAAAAACGAAGTTTAAATCACAACAAGATCCTATCCAGACTGGCCGGTTTTCTGATGCTGTTCGCAAGCGCTTTCGCATTTGCACAAACATCAGATTATTCCTTTAGCGGTACGGTTAGCGATAGTAGCGATGGGGCACCGATTCCAGGTGCATCCGTATTTATCAAGAATACTACCATAGGGGGAGTAACCGACTTTGACGGAAAGTATTCCTTCACTGGAAATGTGGCCAGCGGGAGCTATCAATTGCAGGTAAGTTATCTAGGGTACACCACCAAGACGGTGCCGATTACCATAGGTTCGGAAGGGAACGTGGTAACGGACGTCATGCTTCAAGAAGACCTTTTGAGCTTGGACGAAGTCGTGGTCACCGGTTCTACGGTAGGAGTGAACAAGCGTACCTTGGGTAATTCCATTTCTTCGGTCAAGTCGGAGGATTTGGTGAATAATGGTGCCACTGCTGTAGACCAGGCCATATCCGGAAAAGTCACCGGCGCCTTGGTCCAACAAAACTCAGGTGACCCTGCCGGAGGGATAAGCATTCGCTTGCGGGGCCCCAGCACCGTTCTGGGAAGTTCAGATCCCTTGTATATCGTGGATGGGATTATTATTAGCAATTCAAGTAACCAGTTGATCGACCTAGGAGGTAATGCACAGAACAGATTGGCCGACTTGAACCCAAACGATATCGAGCGTATCGAAATCATAAAAGGTGCCGCTGCGGCAGCCGTTTATGGATCTAGGGCCAGTAATGGTGTGGTACAAATTTTTACAAAAAAGGGAAGGTCCGGGGAACCAAGGTTCAGTTTTTCCACGAATGTAAGGGTCAATGAACTTCGTAAAGAAATAGATTATAACACGGTCCCACTATCATGGGTCGACCCGTTCGATAGAAATAACCTAGAGACAGTTCCGGCAACCCGATACAACTATCAGGATGAATTTTTTGGCACGGGATTCGGTGTTGAAAACTATATTTCCATGAATGGGGGCAATGAGAAGACCTCTTATTTTCTTTCCGCATCCCATTTGGACAATGAGGGAATCATAGAGAACACGGATTTTCGGCGTATCGGCTTTAAGGCGAATTTGACCCAGAAGGCCTTTGATTGGCTGACCGTAAATGCAGGACTGAATTACGTGCGAAGTGTAAGTAACGATATTCCCAACGGCGGTATCAATGCGGCTTACGGGGCCATTACGGGCTTTGTGTTCAGCGATAACTCGATCAACCCCTTTCCCAATGAATCCGGTGTTTACCCCGTGACCTCCAATTTAGTTCCACGGACCAACCCTCTGGAAGCGGTCAACCGCTTTGATTTCGGACAAAAGGTCAACCGTTTCATCACAAGTATCGGATTGGACGCCAAAATCACCGAGAAGCTTTCCGCCAACTATACCTTGGGATTGGATTATTTCAATCAATCCGCTACGGCATTTATCCCGATCAACAATACCTCACCGAACGGGAACGGATTTGCCAGAAGATCGGACATCAACAATTTTCAATATAACAGTGATTTGAACCTGTCCTATAAAACCAATATCAATGAAGCGATCACGTCAACAACTACCTTGGGCGGCTCTTGGCAGTATGAGGAGTTTGACCGTATTGGCATCAGCGCCGACGGACTTCCGCCCATCGTGGAAACCGCGGAAAGCGGCAGCATATTGGCCCAAGGAGAGGGCAGGTCACAGATATCGTATTGGGGTGCCTTTATCCAACAATCGTTTGGCTATAAGGACAAACTCTATATCAACGGTGCATTGCGGCAGGATGGCGCCTCTACCTTTGGGGAGGACGAGCGTAACCAGCTCTATGCCAAAGCGAGTCTGTCCTATATTCTTTCCGAGGAGGACTTTTGGGAGGACACCTTTGGGGATGCCTTTAGCACATTTAAAGTAAGGGCCTCCTGGGGACAGGCGGGGAACCTTACCGCACTTACGGCATTTCAGCGTTTTACCTTGCTCAATCCGGCAGCCATCAATGGCTCTCCAAGTTTGATTCCAAGTACCCAACAGGGGGATTTGAATATAGCGCCGGAGCGGCAAGAGGAAATAGAGTTCGGTTTTGACGCCGGGTTCTTGAACAATAGACTGGGTATCGAAGCGACGTATTACAAGCAGGATGTCACGGACCTATTATTGCCCAGGGAGCTTGCCCCATCGACCGGTTTCGCTTCCCGAATAGAGAATGTGGGCAACTTGGAGAACAAAGGTCTGGAAATTCTTTTAAAGGGTTCCCCCATAAAATCAGAGGATTTTTCGTGGGACATTACCGCCACCTACTCCAAGAATGAGAATACGGTTACCAATGTCGCCGGTGGAGGGCAGTTTGCGCTCGCGGGCAGTTTCTCGACCAACTTTGTCATCGAAGGTGAACCATTGGGGGTATTCTACAGACAGTTCTATGCTCGCGATCCCGATGGAAGTATTTCCTTGGATGAAAATGGATATCCCTTTACGGGGGTCACGGAAGATGGTTCCACATCGAAAGTGATCGGTGATCCCAACCCAGAATGGTTCGGTTCCCTGATCAATGAATTTACCTATAAGGACTTTTCCTTTAGGGTCCAGTTCGATGCCGTTCAAGGATTCGATGTCTTCAACTGGAACAGAAGATTGTTGGACAACGTCATCTTTGGAGGCGGGTTCAATGTAGGCCAGGAATTATTGGGTAACCGACCTAAAGGTTTCGGAGGTGCACAGGCAGGTATTTTCGAGGAATTTGTTGAGGATGGTTCTTTTGTAAAGCTTCGGGAATTGGCCCTAAGCTATAATCTAAGGGAACCGTTCAAAGGGGTCGATAATTTGAAGATCAGTCTAGTGGGCAGGAACTTGATTTCTTGGGATGACTACAGTGGTTGGGACCCTGAAATCAACTCTGCCGGACAGAGCAATGGAGTTAGAGGATTTGATTTTGCCGGGGTACCTATCCCGCGCACATATCAAATAGGTATAAATGTCAACTTCTAAAAAAGAACAACGATGAAAAAACATAACATATACAGCACCGTATTAACACTGATGTCAATAGTACTATTGGCTTCTTGTGAGACCGATTTCGACAATCCCAATGCCGCAACGGTAGATGAAACCTTTTCATCCCGTGAAGGTATTCTCGCGGCATCCGTCGGACTACAACAGTTGTACTCGACCACGGGGGTACGATGGGCCGTGGAAACCCCTGCGATAACGACGCGGGAAGGCGGTATTACGACCACCTTCCAGAATATGATCGAACTTGAGGATGGCGGAACAAGCTTGCCCAATTTCAATTCAAATGTGCAGGGCTTATGGTCTTCCATGTTGCGCATCATAAAAATAGCCGAGGATATCGAGGCCAATGCAGGAACCATTGAATTGGAGGCAGGAACACAGAGCGGCCTGATAGCGCATGCCAAACTGTTCAAGGCTTTGGCCATAGGAAATTTGGCACAGAATTTTGAACAGGTCATCGTTGTCTCCAATACGGATAATCAGGCTGAATTTGTCCCAAGGGTATCTGGCTATGAAACGGCCATTACTTTGTTGAACGAAGCAAAAAGTGCCATCGATGAGAATCCCGTTTCACAGGAGTTCATCAATGCCGTAACCTTAGGGAATATCGATGTCCGCAATGCCATCAATGCATTGCTCGCACGATACAATCTGTTCGCGGGAAATTATGAAGCCGCAATAACCGCTGCAAACAGCGTGGACCTTACAAGCACGTCCACGTTTGAGTATGATGCCATCAATTTGAATCCCATTTGGAGCCGTGTCTTTCTGAACAATGCACCCAACTTTAAGCCAAGGGATAATTTTGGCCTCCCGTCCGAATTTGTCTTCGATCCTGCCGATGGGCGTAACGCTTTCTATTTGGTGCCCTTGGACGAAACCAATCAAAACGGATTGCCGATTGAGGACTTGGCGGGCTTTTTCAACGTAAATACCGGTTCCATACCTGTTTACATTCCGGATGAGATGAATTTGATAGTGGCGGAGGCAAATATCAGAAAGTCGGGTCCTGACCTTGGTGCTGCCGTGGCCGCCTTGAACGAAGTGCTTACCGATACCGATGATCCTTTCGGAATCAATGCCAATGTAGGCCCTTATGCCGGTGCGTCAACATCAGAGGCCATTTTGATGGAAGTATATAAAAATCGAAGGGCAGAACTCTTCTTGACAGGTATGAGCTTGGAAGACAGCAGGAGATTCGGTAGACCGGAACCCAGTGGGACATCAATGATCTACACGGAAGAAAGAAACCGCAACTTCTATCCGTATCCCGATCTGGAGAGAAACAGTAATCCGAATACCCCAGATGACCCGAGCATATAAACTACTATAGCATAGCGGTTTGAGTTAGTTTTAGTTTACTGGGCCTACAACCTCTGTTTTTGTTGTAGGCCTTTTATGTACAATCATGGTTTACGCTTAATTAATTTTAGAACGGTAGGATATGATGAACCAAAGGATTATAGACGCTTGGAACAAAAACGCCAAGGAATGGATAAAAGTCATTGCCAACGAAGAAATCGGGTCCAGGAGATTTACCAATAAGGCCATTGTTGGCGAACTAAAAAACCTTGCTGGGGATAAGGTGATCGATATAGGCTGTGGAGAGGGATGGCTCACAAGGGCCATAACGGAAATGGGAAAAAAAGCGGTAGGAATAGATGCCATCGAGCCGCTATTGGTCGCAGCCCGATCGAAAGGGCCTGAGTCCTATCACCAAATGTCCTATGAGGATCTCATGGAGGGACAGCCCATACCAGAAGCTCCTTTCGACATCGCGGTATTCAACTTTTGTCTTTATCAAAAAGAAGGCCTTACCGATCTTTTGCGTGCCACAAAAAATCAGTTGCATACGGAAGGTAAGATCTTGATTCAAACGCTGCACCCCTTTTTTATGTTCGATAATGGACTGGATTATAAAAGTCAACTGATTTCCGATTCATGGCAGGGGCTACCCGGTAATTTTAGGGACGGCCACGAGTGGTATGCGAGGACTTTGGAAGATTGGGTCAACATCATCGGGGAATCATCCCTACAGCTGAACAGCATCAAAGAAGTTTTGAATTCGGAGGGCAGACCGATTTCCCTGATATTGAAAATCGATTGAAATGAAGACGTTTAAGGTAATTGGTTTAATGTCGGGAACATCCTTGGATGGCCTGGATATCGCCTATTGTCATATCTGGAGAACAGGCGATAGGTGGGATTTTGAGATCAAGAAGACCAAAGGCATACCGTATAACAATGGATTGAAAGAACAGCTTAGGAAATCCATATATCTATCTGCCAGTGAACTCCTGGCTTTTGATGTGAAATATGGTATTTGGCTGGGTGAAAGGGTAAAGGATTTTATTCAAAGTGCCGGAATTGAAGTAGACTTTATTGCGAGTCATGGGCATACCAGCCATCACCGACCAGAACTTGGCTTTACCCATCAGTTGGGCTCTGGGCAGTACCTGGCCAATACCGCTGGGTACAAAGTTATTTGTGATTTTAGGAATAAGGATATCTCCTTGGGAGGCCAAGGTGCCCCCTTGGTTCCCATAGGGGATAGCCACTTCTTCCATGCATACGATTTTTGCCTCAATTTGGGAGGAATCAGCAATATTTCTTTTGAGCACAAAGGCCGGCGAATCGCTTACGATATCGGTCTCGCGAACATGGTATTGAATCACATCACGGCAAAGATCGGATTACCCTACGACGATGGGGGACAACTGGCGCAAAAAGGAAGGCTCCTTCCCAAACTTTTAAATGATTTGAACAAGCTAGAATATTATCAGCAACCCTTTCCCAAATCAACCGGATTTGAATGGTTCATGGAACAAGTAGTGCCTATTCTGGATCATTACGATAATGACCCAAAAGATCTGTTGCATACCTGTATCCATCATATATGCGAACAGATAGTTGTACAGGTCAATTTAAACCGCTCCCAAAAAGAGGCCAGTATGCTGGTGACCGGTGGAGGTGCAATGAACGGCTATTTGATAAGGGTCCTGCAGGAGCAGTTGGGGACGACGGGGAAATTGGTCATCCCGCCTGCGGAAATCATAGCGTTCAAAGAAGCCGTTGTATTTGCATTGATGGGCGTGCTAAAAATGGTAAATGAAACCAATGTGTTGAGCTCCGTCACAGGGGCGTCCAAGGATTCCTCCTCCGGCATCATTTACGAACCGCAATAGCCAGTAGCTTATTGTTGAACCACAAAAACCGTTTTCGTTGGACCTTACCCTGATCTTTTTCGTCATTCTCTTTTATTTTCTGGTGCTCATGGCCATTTCGTATGCTACTTCCAGAAATAGTGGCGATGAGACCTACTTTACCGGGGACCGTCAATCTCCCTGGTTTTTGGTTGCCTTTGGTATGATAGGTGCCGGACTTTCGGGAGTAACCTATGTGTCATTGCCCGGGATGGTGGGAAACAATAATTTTCATTTCTTCCAATTCATACTGGGTAACGTCGTCGGGTATCTCTTTATCACTTTTGTACTCATCCCGCTGTATTATCGGCTAAGGTTGGTATCCATCTATTCCTATTTATTGGAACGATTTGGTAATAGGGCCTATAAAACCGGATCTTTGTTTTTCCTGATTTCCCAGTCCTTTGGTGCTTCGCTACGGTTATTGTTGGCGGCCAAGATCCTCCAATTTGTGTTTTTTGAAAAGATAGGAAGCCCGTTCCCAATTACCGTTATCGCCATTTTGTTAATGGTTTGGCTGTATTCGTATAAGTCCGGCATCAAAACCATTGTTTGGACGGATACCCTTCAAACCATCTTTTTGATCTTAGGTGCCCTGATCACGTGTTACTATGTAATTACTTCATTGAACCTCACATTTACGGCATCGATAAATGAGATTGTCGACCATCCCTATTTTGATGTCTTCAACTGGGAACCCAAGTCGGACAATAACTTTTTCAAACAGTTCATTGCAGGTATTTTGGTAGCGATAGCGATGATCGGATTGGACCAGAATATGATGCAAAAGACCCTTAGTTGCAAGAATGTATGGGAGGCACAGAAAAATACACTGAGCTACAGTTCCATATTGGCCATAACCCAGTTTCTGTTTATGGGGCTGGGCATCTTATTGTATATCTATGCCGAACATATGGGATTAGGGTTGCCCATGGACGCAAATGGTACGCTATTGGATACCGATACCTTATTCCCGAATATTGCGTTGAACCATTTGGGCCCTGTGACCGGAATCTTTTTTCTGTTGGGCGTTATAGCAGCTTCTTTTTCAAGTGTCGATTCCGCCTTGACGGCATTGACTACGTCCTTTACCTATGATTTCTTGGACATTTCAAACAAAACCGTTAAAAACCCCAAACGAATAAAGAACATCGTATTGTTTGGTTTTTCCATAGTTGTTTTTGGGATCATTATGTTATTTTCAAATAGCAGGGGCGATGTAATTTCCTTGATCTTCAATGTGGCTGGATATACCTATGGTCCTTTACTGGGGCTTTATGTATTTGGAATGTTTACTACCATAAAAATCAAGGACCATGTGGTCCCGATCATATGTGTTCTGGCTCCCATAGCCACCTATCTTTTGAGCCTGTTTCTCAAGGACACCTATGATTTCGATATGGGTTTCATCAATATTGCCGTAAACGGTGGTTTAACTTTTTTAGGATTGATTTTAATTAAAACAAAGAAATGAGTAATAACAAGTATATGACCGAGCAGCCTTCGAATTATGACGGTCTCGAAAAGATGGATACCCTCGAATTGTTGACCAATATCAACCATGAGGATAAGGGCGTTCCTTTGGTGATGGAAAAGGCAATTCCTCAAATCAAGGAGTTTGTCGATCATGCGGTTGCCAAAATGAAAAAAGGGGGCAGACTGTTTTATATCGGCGCAGGCACCAGTGGAAGGCTGGGTGTCCTCGATGCCTCGGAATGCCCCCCTACCTTTGGGGTGTCCGATGATTGGATCATCGGTCTGATCGCCGGGGGTGACAAAGCCTTGCGGAAGGCAGTGGAAAATGCGGAAGATGATTTAGATCAAGCCTGGAAAGACCTTCAAGCATTCAATATCAGTGAAAAGGATATTGTACTGGGGATTGCCGCCTCAGGTACTACGCCCTATGTCATTGGGGGAATACGAAAGTCCAAGGAACATTCCATTTTGACGGGAAGTATAGCCTGTAATGCCCATGCGCCACTTTCTAAGCTATCCGATCATCCCATAGAGTTGGTCGTGGGGCCTGAATTTGTCACCGGCAGTACACGGATGAAAGCCGGGACGGCACAAAAGCTTGCCTTGAACATGATTTCCACCTCCATTATGATCCAATTGGGCAGGGTTCGTGGGAACAAGATGGTGGATATGCAATTGTCCAATAAAAAGTTGGTCGACCGTGGCAAAAGAATGTTGATGGAGGAATTGGATATTGACGAAAAACTAGCCGGTCAATTATTGGAAAAACATAAGAATATCAGAAAGGTGCTGGACTCTTATGACTCCCAAATAAAAAAAAGAATGGGTTCGTAAATTGAAAGAACAGCGACCGAGCTGCAAGACATCACCATTTCGCGCCATAAAATGGTTGATTTCGAATCTACCTACAAAAGCATGAATTATCCCTGAACTTAAATTGTACCAAAACAAACATCTCGAATGCCTTACTAACGGCGGGTACCCAATGTTCAAACGGTTCCGTTTTGAATCTTGGATTGGTGAAAAAAGGGAAATACTGTAGAGGTTGTAGTGTAATCGGTGGCAAAACTCCGGTTTGGACGGGCACCGGAGCGGCCCTTTGGACCGTTAGGCCATTTCATAAACCGTCTCGAACAATTGCCTGTCCAACTGTTGCTGTTTGGCAAAGCCCTTCTTGAGGTTACGGTGCAATACTGCGTTGAAGGCATTATAGCCCAACCAGAGGTTTGGGGTACCACCCAGTTGCAATGCCTCTGCATCAAGGATCTCAAGGACCTCTCGGGCCTTTTTGGAGGGGGCATCATTGGTATCGCTGCACTCATAGCGGAACAGTTGGGTCCGCTCCAGCACTTCCCGGACAAAATCCTTGGTATCCAGCAGTTCCACGGTCATTATCTGGTGGAACCTACCGGAAATACTGTAGAACTCATTGTCGAGGAATTTGCGGAACAGTCCTTGGAGCTCGGGCATGATGAGCTGCACGGCGTTCTTATGGTGCTTGATGGAAAAGCCGATTTCCGTCCGGGCCACGTGCAGGCCATTGGAACAGACTTTTCGGTAGAACCCAAAATGGCCTGCGGTACGTTCGCTCCCATCGTAGGCATTGGTAAACCGCAGCATAGGTAAAATGACATCCTCACCTTGCCCTACCGAGAACTGGGTACTGTCGGTAAGGACAAAGTCCACGCTGAAACTACGGTCCGAGCGGTTAATGCTCTGACGGGAGTAGGTCAGATCGGCATCAACGAGCAATTGCTCCGCCTTTTTGAAGAACAGTTGGTTGGGAATATGCCCATAGCGATGGGACACGATGTTCACGATCTTGCCGTTGCTGACCACGGCCTGTTCCAGGCCCTTTCGTACGGGCATTCCGGTCAATTCGTTTAGAGGTCTGATCTGTACCGGCACAAATACCTCATCCTGCTGTAAGTTGTCTACATACATCTTTTTATGATTTTAGGTTAAACAATAATTACAGTGGTCTACAAACGGAAGGCAGCACGTTGAGCGGCAAGGAAACGGAATAAATAGGCCTGTCCATGGGCAGGAGATGGCCACAGCGGGGGCTTTATGTATCCTATGATATGAGCAACTCTTTTAGGATAAATTTTTTCTATTGGATTCGATTTTTAGAATACCATTGAAAGACAATATTTAACTCTACGGGCACCCCACTGTCAAACCTGA
>Ga0189278_10441_pt1 | contig 18053 bp, 31 predicted proteins | sample N26A9minimetaG_FD_130326 | JGI IMG/M metagenome (GOLD analysis project Ga0189278, IMG submission 130326) | Marine microbial communities from the Costa Rica Dome - N26 A9 mini metaG | ecosystem: Environmental > Aquatic > Marine > Oceanic > Photic zone | place: Costa Rica: the Eastern Pacific...
CAGACACCCAAAACGACATATCCGGGTCACCTTCATCGAGGTAACTGCCGAACATCACTTTTACACCGTTGATCGTTGCCGCTTTTGATCTGGCCGTAACTGGTTCAACCGTTTGACCAGGCGCCAGCAGCACGCCGCGATCGTTCATCCATTCCTTGTCGGATTCGTGTATCTCGCAGCCATTGTTTGCACAGGCTAGATACGCCGTTGCTGATATCTCCTTCGCTGTCAGCTCAGGGTCATAGATCAGCAGTTCAAGATACGGAATGAAATACTCTTTGCAGTGTGGGCACGGCACAGCCCATTCATGCCGGCTGCCGTTTTGCCACCAGCGCCAGATTGGCGAACTGACATCCTCGTCGCTGGCAACTTCCCAGTGGTCGCAGGATCCAGTTGTTCGGGGCGCCCTGCTGACATCACCCTCAAGCGGTGTCGACACCCGAATAATCACGCCGTCATAAGTGGACACGGACGAATTCACAATCGTGTCGACATCACCTTCACTGACTGCGCCCATGCGGTCGCGCTCGTCGATCAACACCCAGGCATTAGGATGCGATGCAAGCTCAGTGGGTGACCCGGCCCAGGCGAAACCCAGACGAACACCGTTGATGAACTTCTCGGTCGTCTTGTTCTTGTGGCCGCCGGCAAGCGCCGCCTTGAGAGTCGGCACACCTTCGATCATCGGGGTGACGCGACCGTTACTGATCGAAAGTACGTTTTTCTCAGTCGGGCCCACGTACATCATCGGTCTCGGATCATCGTCCATGATCCGGCCAATCTGGTTAAGCAGTACCCCCTCGGTTTTTGACATTTGCCTTCCGAGTACCGCTGCCACGTTTTTTGTTGTCGGCGCGTGACACGCTTCGCTTATCCCGATCACCCACGGCGTCCTTGCTGGGCTGTACGGTCCGGGTTCGGCTGCGTCTTTGGGGAGCACTCTCTTTTCCTTCGCCCACTGCCACGACGCCCGGTTCGGCGGAGTCTTCAGCAGCCTCGGCAGATGCTCCACTTTTCTGAATAAATTGCAGAACCCGCTCGGAAGCCGCGTTGAGTGTTGATCTGATGTCATTCAGCCACTTCTGTCTCAGCACCTTGTTACCGCCAGCGAGACGACCAGGCAAACCCTCCAGCGCTGAGCGAATAGTCACAAGTGTTTCTGAATAAAGAGTGACAACATCCTCCACTGGACAAAGCTGACCCATACTTTCGTCGTTTTCGATTGCGAGTTTGCGTTGCTCCTCCTGAGTCTTGCCAAGACGAGCCAACTCCATCGGCGAACCTTCACCGGAGTTCTTCTGCACCAACCACATGAAAACTTGCGTCGTGTCTAACTGCGCGGCTTTACCTTTCGTGCCTCGGTAAACAACCGGGCAGCCCTCTTCATCGATGTACTTCTGCAGCGTCTTGCGCTCGATCCCAAAGATTGCCGAGCACTCAGCCAGGCTGGCGATGTTTGATTTGGGCATCTAACCTGTGTAACCTGTGTCGAGCCTACCCGCGAAAATTTTTGGCAAATCCCGACATCCTCGCGTCCGTACTAACGTCCATACTCCCAGAAGGACCCAATGCCCCTCGGGCGCCCATGACAAGGCGGGCAGCGCCGTTGTGGTGCATGGGCACAGACTCGAAGTGAGGCATGCGATGTGTGGTGGCGGAGACTGGGATCGAACCAGTGACCTGCGGATTATGAATCCGCCGTTCTACCTCTGAACTACTCCGCATCTGATTGGCCTCTCGCTTCATAAGCTATTGATCACAACCCATGGCTTCAGCCAGAGCAATGATCTGATCAATGCTCGCGCCCTGGATAAGCTCAGCATCAGAGACACCAAGCGCCCGGCCTGCGGCCTCAGACTTTGTGAACGTGCCGGTGTAGTCGAACTGGCCACACCAGGCGGTCGCGTTGCCCGGCCCAGTTGGAATTGACTGTGTACCGGTGCATGCGGTCAGCATGGCGATCAGTGCGATAAAGATTGCTGCGCGAGCCTGCATAGTTCCAGTTCCGTTATGTAGTCGGTCAGTTTGTGGTCAGACTTTCTCTGACGGAATGTGAATAAGCGATCAGCGAACCGGGCCAGAGGGCCGGGGTTGACCATGTAGCCGCCGTCATTGTCGATGTAGAGCAACCCGCCTGCGTGGCTGTATCCGATCTTGGGATACCGGCAAACAACGTCAGAGCCGTTCTGCACTCTCAGATACGGGCCTTTGTAGTAAGCGTCGCGGATCTGGGCCTGTGTGCTGACTCTGGGCTGACCGTATGTAATGACTCGTGACGATCCATGTGCATGGTGGTGCTGGGCAGATATAGCCAGCAGCAACGCAATCGCGCCGCCTCTGCTGTGTCCTGCGAATATCAGATTGTGCTCCGGGTACTGGCTCAGGATCTTGAGCATGTCAGCCTCAAGGCTTTCAGCGCCTTGCACGAATCCCCGATGAGCCTTGATGCCGTGCCAGCGCTTGCGCTTGACGACCTTGAAATTGCTCAGCCAGTCGTATTTGTCATCGGTGCCGCGAATAACGACATAAACCGTATCGGCTGTGATGTAGGCGCAGCCATAGTCATGGCCGTTGGTGAACATCTCGACACCAACAATTCCCAGCTCTTCAGCCAAGTCGCTGTGCTGGTAGACATCGCGGCAGAGGGTAGCGATCTCGATCAGCATCTTGAACTTGGGCATTACTTGATACCAGAGAAAAACCTGTGTTTGCCGATCTCGATAAACGAGTTGTTGCCCTTTGCCCAATCAGGGCAGCGAGCCGATTTGTGCAGTGCTGTGGTCAGGTAGTGCGTGGCACCGCCTGTCTCGTCTGGTGCGAATCCGTCCAGGGCATCGATGAGGGCTTTCAGTGCCGCTCTGCAGGTCTTTTGCTGGATGGCGTGGCGATAATCAGCCTTCAGCGTGTCCAGCAGTGTTGAATTCGGGTCGTTTGGATTCCAGCAACTGAATTGCCAAGGTTTCAGGCACACAGCTGATACAGAGTGATCGGCGTGGTTGGCAACGCCTCTGCCCCACCATGTCCGGGCTTTCATCCGGTTCAGGATGCAATGAGCAATGGCGGTTCTTCCGGCCTGTGAGCAGCCTCTGGCTTCGCCGTGGACGGTCAGGGCGCCAACTAGGATGTCGATGTCGGAAACGGTCATTTCTGCCCCTTACTGCTTCGCGACATCACAGCATTGCCCCCATTAGGCGATTGACTACCATGCGGCACCGGACTCGTTCGTGTTCGGTAATTTTGTTGCTTGTGTGGGTGGCAAATGAGCAGTAACTGAGCGCCACCGACTCGGAGCCTTCCAGTTTTCGCTGTCGTAATGGATACCAGACGGCCTCTGTCACGCCTTCGCTACGGTAAACGGACTTAATCAGGCTTTGCGGTATCTCTTCAGTGACAAAATACAGTTCACCGGCAGATTTGGCCTCAGTAAGCCGGTCAACGTAATCAGCGTCGATCTCAACATGCACATAACTGACCGGGCGCTGGTCTGCTGACCTGAATTGATAAATCGCCGTTGTCCACTTGGGACGGTCTTTGCCATTCCAGGCGCAAAATATAAGAAATCTGTCGATGCTGGTTTCGGCCATCAATGTACTGACTTCGTACATGATCAGATCCCAGTCTTTGATTTCAACCTTCAGAGACAGGGCGTCGGCCTGAAACTTCAGTTCACGCTCGTACTGGTTTTCCTTGGCAATGTGTTTGCGCTCGCTGTGCCGTTTGCTGAGGTAAGCAAGCACTGCAGTAAGCACGGTCCCGATACAGCCGACAATGGCGACCTGTACTGACACATCCATGGCATTCCAACTATTGCGGGCATAAAAAAACCCGCACAGGGCGGGTATCAGGTGGATTCTTTACGGGCAATAAAAAACCCGGCTTTGGGGGCCGGGTTCTATTTGGCTGAGTGACAACTCGCCATCTTGGGGAAATGTACCCCCTTTTTCGCACACGTGCAAGCGGAAATTATCAAACCCTTCGCTCGGCTTGCTCAATGATGGCGCTGTCCAGTTCCTGAACTACCCGTCTGATACTGCGATAACGCTTCTCCCATCGGCGCGTCCAGTCCATGTGATGCCCGAGCCCCAACAATCTAGCCCACTCACAAGGACCAATGGTTAAAAACAGCGCAGGGCTGCAAACATCTTGAATTGCCAGCGCGCAGCAAGCCGTCAGGGCTCCCCGGTTTGCAGCAATATCCTGAATCACTGCGGCTTTCAGATGGGGCTTTCTCAATGCTTCCTGCTCTTCCACGATCACAGCTGACGCGATACTCCCCATGACGTAGCTCAGAAGCGTTTTTCCAGCAGCTGCGTCGTTCGTGTACTTGTGCCAAAGCAATGCGTCCAGCATCACCAAGGCCGTCGTGCGGTCAGTATAAATACAGGTCTCAACCAAATCAGGGGGTGACATTGATATCGCGCCAGCGATCTCCCCGGGTGAAACCGAAGCGCCAGCACCAGTGCCTACCTGAAGCCCGGGATCAGGGCTTGCCAGGTTGAGCCTGTTGAGATTGTGCTCGGATTTGGGCGGGCGTGAGGCGCTGAAGTGGTCCGCGCTAGTTTTTGGAGCCATGGTTCCCCCTTCGCTGAATGGCGAGCCAGCCGAAGAAAGCGGCGGATCGTGTATCGCTGTTGCTCCGACCTTCCCATCCGGTATTTAACTCGAACTGAGCCTTATTATTTGCCCAGTTGTGGCCTGTGGGGGCGTGAAGTTCGTATGGGATACCTTGAGCATCAAGCTCGCGCATCAGCTCGACTTGCGCTTGCTGGCAGCGACCAACACTAAGAGCAACCTTTGCATGTGCTGCTCTAGCGCTTCTGGCATTGCGCGAATAAACAAAGTTCTGAGCCAACACGTTCTCGATGCTGAAATACAGATTCTGGGCGACCGGCGCGGGCTGCCTGGCGATCCACTCTCGTATCTGCACCAGAGACATTTGCTCCAACTCATCGAGCAAATCGTCACGATAGATGGATACGCCGTGCTTTTCAGAGTCAGGATCTATGCCTACAGTGATCACTTTGCCACCGCCTGCGGATAACCCGCCAATGTAAACAGATCAATCCCGACTTTTTCCTGAAGCGCCAGCAAATGGCTCATCTGAGTTCCATGCTCTGCTTCCCAGCTCCTGACGCCTTTGCTGCCGTCTATCCCCTGCGGGCCAACGTGCAGATCCAGTATTATCGGAATAACCAGCCAATCGGATGGGCGTTGCGACTTGCCCCGGTTAATACCCGCATCAGCAAGACTCCCACTGTGGCAATGGTGCAATGTGACGGGGCGCATTCCAGTGACGATACATGGCATCTCTGCCACCAGCGCGTGATACTGCTCAATGGCCTTTCTCTCTCGAAGAGGTATGCGCTTCCACTGTTTTGTACTGCGAGCCATAAGTGCCTTGTCGCCTCTTAGCCAGATTCACCAGTTCGACTGGTTTTTGAAATCACGCAGCCGCACCAATAGTCTCTGCCCTGGGCTTGCATGCTTTCCACCAATCAGCCGCGCTGCCTGTCATTTCTTCGAGTTCGCCAGAGTCATTCCTGAACCACCATTTCGGGAGACGGTCTGGGCCCACAATGATCAGTGTCCACGTGTCTGGCTGCACACTTGCTATTCGATGCCAGTGCATCGGGTGAATAAACTGCCCGGAATCCACATCGAAGTCATTGCGCTGGCTATTAACGACCTTTTCCAACTGTTCGACAGACATACCGCAAGCTGAGCGCTCTCTCTCAACGATCTCAAAGTGATCATCCTGATACAGCTCACGATAGCCGCCATTCAGAACGAAGCTGACACCCTGCCAAGGGTGGTTGTGGACGTGGAGATCACCGTCGCAGCTTAGGAATCGATGGATCCAGACATCTGCAAGGCCATCAAACAGCCGGCCTGCAAAGTATCGCTGCAGATACGGCTGACCCAGCACGTCGATTTGTTTCATTGGCATAGTGCTTGTCAGTTGAAGCAGATAATCTGGCGTGATGTTCATAGCCCAACAGTCTCCCTTAGCGACGCCATGCGGCTCACGCGCTGCTCTGGTGTCAGTGGTGAATTGATCTTCTCTGGCAACGCCTCAGGCACTGGAACAGTTATGTCCTCGCCAGACATAACTCGCTTAACCAATTGCTCATAGTGGTACTTGAAGCGCGGGAAAATCTGATCTGTCGGCATGCTGTGCATTTCAAGCCAGCCAGTGGCGACACCAGCCTGATACACGGCAGGATGGCTCCATCGATGTTTGACTTTTGGAGACGGGGCGCGGCAGGCTTCCTCGTAAGCAGCACGCACCGCAGGCAAACCCAACTGCTCGGTGTCGATTGTTTTGCAAAGCTCACGAAAGGCCGGCAATGAGAAAAATCCGGTGAAGTCTCTTGCAGCCGAAACCCCTCGACGAATCTCAGTGTCGGTCAGGTCCGACATACCCGATTCCCAAACTTTGAAAGCCTTGGGATCGGTCAGGTTCAGCAGTTTCATCGACCTGAGCAAATTCAGCGCTGATGTAATCGTCTCCCGGCTCGCCGCCTTCGACGTATTGCTGCCAGGCTGCGTCTGAGGGTGAAAGTCTTGCCGGTCGAGTATGCTGGTTACGGTTTTCATTTTCAGAAGTCCTCTTCGCTGAAAGAACGGCGAACTTTTCTCGAAGCTTCGGAACGCTCAAGATGTTTGTTGACCAGAAAGAGTTTTTGTTTGCCCAGGTGAACACTTCGCAAATCTCTCGATGAGTCAGGCCGTCGACCTCACGCATCAACCGAACTTGGTCTGCCCATTTTTCCAAGTTTGGCTTTTTGGTTTTCGGAGCTGCTTGCATGACACCCGTCAAAACGAATTCAGCGCACAACAAATCATCGTCGGTGTATTTTCTAGTCTGTCCGTCAGGATCAGACGAGTGGGTTGATCCTTTCCCTGTTCCCTGTTCCTTTCCCTTCCCTTCCAGAGTCGATTCGTCGTCGATTCGTCGTCGATCTTTCTGCGATACTTCTAGAGCCTTGATTTTGCTGGGTTTCGGGCGGTCCACCCGCTGATGATCGCTGAATGTCTTTATGTGCCCGTAAGACTTGCCATCCGAGCCTTCAAACAGCCTGATATACCCTATGCTCGACAGCATCTCGATTGATCGACGAACATTCGTCGAATCATCGCGGAGCGGACAACACTCAGCCTGGATCAGCTTAGCGTTTGCATTGAAGTAGCCTTCGTCATCGGCATAATTCAGAAGCGCAGCCGCAAGCATGTGCGTCTCTGGCGGCAGTTCGCTCAGATCCTCATGCTTCCAGAACTCCGGCTTTATCGTTCTAATTCGCGCCATGGTGGCTACTTCCCTCACTTGTTTAATTGGCAGCCGTGGTCAGAATTGAACTGACTCCGATTCACATACCGATCAACACCTGCTTACACCCGTTGCTCTCCTGCGATTTCTCGACACCGATGGGCGGGCCACCAAGCAGAGACAGATGTTGATCGCTATGCCCTGCCAGAGACCCGCTGACAGCACCGGGAAAACGCTCGGTTATCGACGGCCAGATCGTGATAGTTTCTGCCGAGCGTGAATTCGTCGCTTCTGCTGTGATCGAGAGCGAAAGCCTTGGTGGCCGGTTTTGTATGGACTGAGCTTTGGTATGGGAGGGCTGAGATTGACATCCGCAGCCTCTTTCAAGCGCTCAAAAGCATTTGTCACCGCCAGCATGCTTGCCAAGTAACTCGAGAAACGCATGGCCCTTCCTCCAAAGTGTCTAAACCCAACCTCTTCTACCCAAAAAGCCGCAATGAAGCGGCTGGGCATAATCCCTAAATTTGGCGAATCAAACACCTTCGCGGCTTCTTGCCCTGAGGGAGTGGGCTTATAGAGCTTCGGCCTTTTGCTCTAATACTGGTTATCCGTACACCCCAAACATCTGACTGTTGCCAGAATTTATTGGCGGTATGATGTAGTCAACTGGCCTTTGCCTTTTGATACATAGCCGGGTCGTACTTCAGGGCGCCATCTGTCAAAAAATGCAGACGCATGGCCTGAGCCTCTGGGACAAACTCGCCCCACTGGCTCACATACCCGGACGACAGCCCCAGGGCATCGGTTACAGCCTTCTTTGCACCCCTCAGATCATTGGGTGTCGGGCTGTAGTATTTGAGTACATCTTCGGTCAGCAATTTAAGAACCCTGTCTTAGTTTTCTAAGATTGTAGATTTATGCATGACCTGCTGTCAACAAGGAAACTAAGACAATTTGGGGGTTAATATTTAGGCATCTAATAAATAGAGCTGGTGGATAGAATGGCGACGGTTGGTGACAGAATAAGAAAAGCCCGGAAAGCCCGGAACTTGAGCCAGCCAGAATTGGCGCTCAGAGCTAAGGTTTCAAAAGGTTCGATCAGTCAGTGGGAAACCGGGATGAACACGCCGAAAAGCCAGAATTTGCACAACCTGGCAGAGGCACTTGGTGTCACCCCGGAATACATCTTGATTGGGACTCAATTAGAGGAAGCGCCAGATCCAGCCATTGAAGAAGCCGAGCAGATAATGCGGGAGTTACATCAAAAAGATCGTTCACACGCTCTTCAAATTCTTCGAGCGTTTCTACAGAGTCGGCAAGATGAATAAGTTGCCGCAGTAATATTAGCTCTTCAACCTTTAGCCTGACCATCTCGACTCCCTGTAATTATTGTTAGAGATTAGTACTTTACACCACTTTTCAGCAATTTAAGCAACAAACTTTTTGTTAGATTCTGGAAAAAATGGGGTGCGTATTAGCCAAATGGCTAATGGCCAACTCTGCGCACACAAGGTAATTGATCAACAAAACAACCAGAGGATGTCGAAATGACAGATCAAGCGCAACCGAAGAAACCAACAGTGATCGAGCCGGTTGGAAACGCCCTGCTCAACTGGCTGGCCACGCTATCGCTAACGTGTTCGATAGTTCTGATTCTGATACTCACGTCAGAGGCGATGCAGGGCTTCTCTGTTACAGGTATCGGGCCGGTGATCTACGCCGCCGGCATCATAAATGGAATCGTGTTTTATGCAGTATTCAAAGGACTGGCCAGCCTGATCGGGCAGCAAAACAAGATCGCTGCCCTGCTCCAGCAGATACAAGAGGGCCGCGCATCATGAATAGTTGCAAAAACTGCGGCAGCCCTACTGATCGGGCAAACAAGATATGCGCATCCTGCCAGCCAACCTCCTATGAAAAAGGCCCGCGCACTGTAGATAGCGACTCCCTACTGCTTACCTTGGCCCAGGTGTTGCTATGGTTCGGCATAATTGGCGGCGGGATACTGGTCGGCCTTTCTGGGCTGGTCAACAACACAAGCCAGTTTGATTTCTATGCAGAGAACGGCTTCGACATCCCAATGCTAATAACTGGTATTGGCGGCATCTTTTCAGGTGTGTTCTGGTATGCAGTGCTGAAAGGCTTGTCAGATATCGTTTACCTGCTTAAATCAAAAACCGAACCCAAAGGCGATTGATAAAACCCGCCCCGAAGGGCGGGCAGCCCCTCTGCTTTCTGCCGGCTGTTAACCTGGTTGTAGCACAATCCCGCAGACCTCGCGTAAATACTCCTGAATTACATAATCTAATATTAATCTTAGGTAGCTAAACTTTTTTTCTCAAACCTCTTGACTTGATAATCTTAGTTTTCTAAGATTTAACCATCAGCCACCCCGCAGGTATCCGAGAAGGCCCGCGAGAACTGCTTAAAGGGTTGAGCCACCCAGAGCGGCTGTAAAACAAGATGAGGGACATGAGATGCAATTGGTATTGGACACAGAAACAGCCAAAAAGCTGCCCAGGCGCCAGGGAGCAGCGTTGCTCCACGCCGCCGAAGGTTGCGGCATCAAAGCCAGCGCCAAAAAGATGAATTGCGGCACTGAGAACGTGAAGTCAGCTCGTAATGATCTGTTTTTCAATTTCGAGGTGCCGAACATCACAGCCGCTGTTGCCGAGGGCTTTAAGCGCGGCTACCTCAAGTTTATACCAGTCGCCTTTCTCTGCCTCATGGCTGCTCTGGGCGCTGGTGATGAGCCGATGCGATACAACCGAGTCGCACGAACTGTGCGCATTGTGAGAATTCGGGAGTCAGCATGAACCATTTAATCACCTCACGCCGAGTGTTCGTTTTCATCATGGGAAGCTGGCTGCTGATTGCTGCAGTCGTGGAGGTCATTCTGTGAAAGAGGAAACACCACTACAGAAAGCAATTAACTGCGCTCTCACCGGCATTCTGACAATCCTGATACCCGTCATGGTCGGCATAGGCTGGGTGTCATGAGAGCCATGGCAACCAAAATAAGCAAGCTCATTGCACAGGTTGGACGCACCCTGCTTTGGCCGAACATCTCTGTCATCGATGAATACGACGAGGCTGCCAGGCAGATTCAGGCGGATCTCGATGCGGAACACGAACGCCAGCGACGATCAACGCGCCAGATTTACTACCCACCCGGGACAGTTGCACCGCGCAGGCTTGCGGACACTCCTATCGGAGGCTGCACAGCGTGAGCCAGATAGATCCCGATGTTTTCCATGGTCAGTTTGACTCGGTTTTCGACCCGCAGCGAATCAAGCGGCGTGATGAGTATCGAGGCGATTACGTAAGTTACTTGCGAGGTGTCGCTCATGGTGAGCAGCGCCAGCAACCAGAGAAGGAATTGAATCGATGCGATTGATTAAGAATGCCCATGTGTACGGGGTTCCTCTGCCGAAGGTGCCAACGGAGCTGATGAGCCAGCAATTATCTGAACACTTGTTTCAGGATCCTTCTCCATCGCAAAGCAGCTCTATTGGTTTCGTGCCCAACCCTGTGACGGGAGACCTCGTTTCTCAGTACCAGGGCGGCTGGTCAATCTCTGTGCGCATCGATGAGAAGATTCTGCCGCCCTCTGTGGTTGGTAAAGAGGTCGACGAGCGAGTTGCCAAAATCGAGGAAGAGCAAGGCCGCACCGTATTCCGTAAAGAGCGGCTGACCATCAAAGATGATGTTACAGCAACGCTGCTGGCGCGGGCCTTCGTCAAGTCTTCAATCATTCATGTTTTCTATCAGGGCGCCAGCGGCCTGCTCCTGGTTGCGGTTGCATCGAACAGTGTGGCAATACAGGCGATCGCACTGATGCGCGAGGCATTCGGCAGCATGAAGGCGGTGCCTCTCGATATAGATTCGCTCCCAACTATTCTGACTGAAGGCCTGCGCAAATACTTCACCACAGGCTCTGTTTGCCTCAGGCCATTCCAGCTGGGTGGTTATCTGCGTCTGGACAATGACCTCAGCCATGACCGACTTGTGATTGATTCGGGAAGTGCAGAGCCAATCGCTTTGGATTCTTTGCATGAGGCACTACAGGGCGGCTACCGGGTCGCGTCGGTCGCACTGCGTGGCCCTGGCGCCAGCTTTAAGCTGAGCCCTGATTTGTCCCTTAAGAAAATCACCTTCGACGATCCAGAAGAGCAGCCTGAATTCGACGGCCTAGCGCAGTTCTGGCGCCATGAGGCGGCGGTACAGGTGATGCTGGTTTGCAACCAGGTGCAACTGCTACTAGAGCTGTGTGGATCTCTGTTTCCTGTTCAAGACGAGGCGGCCCGATGATCGGGGGCGCAGTGTCGCCAACCGTACCAACCATGCTGCTGGAGGTGATCAGTGCTTATAGTTTTTGAAGGCATAGATGGCTGCGGCAAGTCGTCAGTGATGGAGAGGGTTTCTGCGCATCTCGCTGCACTAGGCATAGATGCGCTTGTGACAAGCGAATTCGGTGCTCACATGCCTTGGGGCCCAATGCTCAAGTCAGACCTGATCGAAGCAGCTGGCGATCCTGAAGATGAATATGACGTGGTGCGCACTGCACGCAGGTTTCATGCCTATGAGGTTCTTGAGCCGGCTCAGGAGCAAGGGCGCGTCATTCTCATGGATCGCTATGTTGCAACCACTTGCGCCTACCAAGGGCAGACAGACGCGCTGCCAGTACGCCGAATTCTGGATGAGCACCAGGCTGACGAGATGCTGTGGCCGGATCTAACCATTCAACTCCAGTGCAGCTACCACGTTGCAAAGCAGCGGCTCAAAGACAGGGGCAAAAGTGATGCTTTTGAAAAGCGTGGTGCCGATTTCTTTTCCCGGGCTGCTGAGATTTTCGAGTGCCTGGCTCACATTCAATTAAGCAGGGATGCGGGGCGGATCGCCATCATCAATGCAGATCAGGACTTTGAAACCGTAGCTGCTGGCGCTGTGTCAGCAGTCAACACACTGATGGGGATAACTGCATGAGTTCAGGCGATTTAAATAAAGTCATATTGATTGGCAATGTCGGGGCGGACCCTGAAGTCCGTTACATGCCATCTGGCGATTGTGTGGCCAGCCTTCCGCTTGGCACCAGCAAGCACTGGAAAGACAAAACGACTGGGCTGGCGAACGAACGGACCGAGTGGAATCGCATTGTGTTTTTTAAGCGACTGGCAGAGGTGGTTGCGGAACACGTCAAAAAAGGCAGCCGGCTTTATATCGAGGGTGAACTCAAAACTCGGAGCTGGGAACAGGATGGTGTGCGCCGCTACGCCACCGAGATTGTGGGCAGAGAAATGAAGATTCAGCCGGATGGGCGCCAGCGCAACTCTGCCCCGGGGGATTACACCAGAGAGCCGGATCCGGAACCACTAGCAGGCCAACAAGCGCCAGCACCAGACCCTGACAACTTCGACGACGACATTCCTTTTTGAATGAGGTGTGACCATGCGGGCAGCGAAACTACAGAACTCCGAACGGCTTCAGAAAGTGCTCAAGGTTCTCAGCGACGGGCGCGAGCACTCCACCCAGGAGATCATCAAAGCAGGCAATGTTTGCGCGGTGAATTCCATCATCGCGGAGCTGCGTGAAAACGGTCATGAGATCACCTGCGTCGCTCGAAACAGAGTGTGGTACTACCAACTCAGCACCGAGAAAAAGGAATTTGCGGCCTGATAGGCGCACTGGTTTCTATTCATCAATTCCGGCTAGGCGGTCGGCGTAGGGAGTGGGTATGAGAGAGCGGCCAATTTTGTTCAAAGGCGACATGGTGCGGGCGATTCTGGATGGCCGGAAAACGCAGACGCGCAGGCTTTTAGGCTTGCCGGAGGACTGGTCTGTCATTGATCCAGATATCAATCAGCCTGTGCTCGGAATGATAACAAGCAAGCATCCAAAGCAGGGAAAATTCGGTGTGTTTATAACCAAAGAATCAAACGGATTTAGGGAGCGCGATATTGTCGTATGCCCCTACGGTAAGCCAGGCGACCGGATCTGGGTGCGGGAAAATTACCGCCCTTACGTTGATGAAAATGGTGTTTCAACGATCCAGTACCAAGCCGACCTATCCCAGATTGAAATAGAAAACACCGAAGAGGCTGCGAATCGATGGATGGATTTGCGTCGTCCTGAAGAGCAATGGCCAGAAATGAGAGAGCCAAAATGGCGGCCATCAATCCACATGCCCCGCTTGGCCAGCCGCATCACCCTTGAGATTGTCAGTGTTCGCGTTGAGCGGCTGCAGGACATCAGCGAAGAGGATGCGAAGGCTGAGGGTGTAGTTGGCGAACAAGAGGCGGCGGCAGCCGGACTGGAATGGTACGACAAGCCTCGGCGCGCGTTTCTATTCCTGTGGCAGTCCATCAACGGCCCCGAAAGCTGGGATGCGAACCCATGGGTTTGGGTGGTTGAGTTTAAGCGGGTTTCAGCATGAAACAAATGCTCAAACACAGAAACCGGCGCTGGGGTTATGACGGCTGGGCGCTGCGAATCAAGGGTGCGCCCTGCCCCCTCGATTGGAGCGCCTGCACAACCAGAGCAGAAGCGCGCCAACTGAGAAAAGAGTCGTTCCCTGAATTGGATTTCTTCGATCGAACTGAGGTGGTGAAGATCAGGATCAAGGTGGAGGTGGTGGCATGACAGGCATGGAATTCAAAACGCAATACGGGCTCAGCTTCGACGGCAAGATCAATGTTGATCTGTTTGCCGGTGGTGGTGGCGCCAGCACTGGTATTGAAATGGGCACCAATCGCCCGGTACACATTGCGATCAATCATGACCCTGATGCAATCAGCATGCACACAGCAAATCATCCTGCTGCGACTCACTTCACAAGTGATGTGTATGACGTGGATCCTGTCGAGGCCTGCGGTGGCCGTCCAGTGGGTCACCTGCATGCAAGCCCTGATTGCACACACCACAGTCAGGCCAGCGGCGGACAGCCGCGCAAGCAGGCTATTCGATCGCTTTCTTGGGTTGTCCATCGCTGGGCTGGCACTGTGCGCCCCGACCTAATCACCCTGGAGAATGTCGCACAGATACTGCAGTGGTCGCCACTGGTGGCGAAGCGCTGCCGCAAGACTGGCCGAGTCATGAAGCTGGATGGCACTGTCGCGGCACGCGGGGAGCGCGTACCAGTCAACGAGCAGTATCTGATTCCGAACAAAAAGAAGCGCGGCCACAACTGGCGTCACTTTGTTGATGGATTGCGCGCTCTCGGTTATGTGGTTGAGTGGAAAACATTGAAGGCCTGCGACTACGGCGCGCCCACTACTCGAGAACGTCTTTACCTGGTTGCGCGTTGTGACAGCAGGCCCATTGTCTGGCCAGAACCTACTCACTCGCAGAAACCAAAGCGCGGCCAGAAAAAATGGCGCACTGCAGCTGACTGCATTGATTGGGGTATTCCAGGTCAGTCGATCTTTGGCAGAAAGCGACCGCTTGCCGCGGCAACCATGCGCAGGATTGCAAAGGGTGTCAAAAAGTACGTGCTGGATGCGAAAGAGCCTTTCATTGTGTCATTGGCTCACGGCGACAGCGGCGGCCGGCGAGAATATCCAATGTCCGACCCGCTCGGAACTATTCATGCTGGCGGGCTGAAGTACGGAATGGTTGATGCAAAACTGGCGCCCTTCCTCACCGAGCATGCCAATAGCAGCAATCAGAGAAGCATGTCCGCTGACGAACCGCTGCGAACAATCACCGGGTATCCGAAAGGCGGAGCTTTTGCACTGGCCGGCTGCACTCTCATTCAAACCGGGTACGGCGAACGCAAAGGCCAGTCTCCCCGAGTCCCGCATATAGATAAGCCTCTCGGCACAGTAATGGCAGAAGGTGTTAAGCATGCGGCTGTAACAGCCTACCTCGCCCAGATGAATGGCGGATTCAACACGAACCCCGGCCACGATGCGCGTGACCCCATGAGCACCATCACAAACACCGGCAGTCAACAGCAACTGGTCACGGCACACCTGGCGCATCTGCGTGGTAACTGTGACGCCCGGGCAGCAGACGATCCTGTGAGAACAATTAGCGCTGGTGGCGAGCATCACGGCCTGGTCGAGTGCCTTCTTTCCCAGGAGGACGAAGCCGGGGCACTGCGAGTGTCTGGCTTCCTCATGCAGTATTACAGCGAGGGCGGCCAGTGGAGTGGTCTGGATCAGCCGACCAATACGATAACCACCAAGGATCGTCTGGCACTGGTTACCGTTTACCTGCAAGGCACTCCATACGTGATCGTTGATATCCGGCTGCGCATGCTCACACCGCGCGAGCTGTTCCGCGCCCAGGGCTTCCCCGACAGCTACATCATCGACCACGGGCACGATGGCCGTGTATTCCCTAAGTACAAACAGGTGAGATTCGTCGGCAATAGCGTGAGCCCGTTGCCCATGGCTGCAATTGCTCGAGCGAATCTTGACCCGGAACCAATGCGGGCGAGGATGGCGGCATGACCGAAGATCAAAACGCCCTGCTGATTTTTTCTGAGGAACTGGCAGAAGTGGCTACCGAGCTATTGAAGCTGCAGAACCAAGTTTCAAAAGCCATACGCTTTGGCATAGATGAAAGTCGTGACCTCCCTACAACGAACCGGATGCGGATCAGTGCTGAATGGAATGACTTGCTAGGCGCCCTTGAGGTACTGGCAAAGCGCGGCATTGATCTGAAGCCTGACGTTGAAGCAATCACCAGGAAAATGGCGAAGATCGAGCGGTACACGGATTACAGCATTCAACTGGGTCAGGTGACTCCAGATGATCAGGAGCAGGACAAATGACACCAATACAGAAAGCGATTGAGGCACTTAGACTTTCGAAAGAAATGCACGTAGCAAATAGCGGATCGCTTCCTCATACCTTTGAGGTGATCAACGAAGCCATCCAAGCCCTACAATCGCTGCAACACGAGGCCGTTGCGCTTAGAAACAGATTCAATGAGCAGCTATTTCATTATTTTGGCCTTGGTGTTTTGGAAGGGAAAGAGTCTCGAGACCATGATGACAAGGAAGGCTCTGCTCAGAAAGCACTTGCTGAGTTAAACGCCATTTTTGATCAGGCGCTCTACACCACACCCCAGCCCCCTGCTGTGCCGGATAGCTTCGCAGAGCTGGTGCGCTTCGCATATTCAGAGGGGCAAGGCAGGCCGATAAACGAACTGTCTGAATTCCGCTGGGTGGATAGCGAATCGAAACGCAGACTGGAAGCCATGCTCAAGGCAGCACGGCCAGCCAAACACTCACGATCAACCCTGCCAGATGGCGTCAATCGAGTACGCAATGTCGCGACTGGGGAGATAACTGAGAGACGGGCGGTGCCGGATGGGTATGTGATGGTACAAGTAGTGAATTGCCCAAATTCTGGTTGCAATGACTCGGGCTGCATTCCGATACAGGTCGGGGAGGATGATTGGGAGCCTCAGCAGTGTGAATTCTGCTACACGACACCAAACTCAGCATTCAATCTCGCGCCAGTGATCGCAGCCCAACAAGGGGGTGGCCAGTGAGAACCATTTATAACGGCGGATATTTGCCAACACTCGCGCTGGAGGATGACAAAGATAGTCCGTGGCATGGCTGGCTGTTTTTCAAACACCCTGACGGGGAAATGGTTTCTCTGGCGAAAATCGAAGAAGTGAGCGAAGCACCAGATGAAGCGGCTCCGGATTCTCAAAAGCTGATCAGCAACCTGCGCGAATCACTTGAGATTCAAGAGCGCAAAATCGAGCGTCTGCGTGAGCTGCTGCAGAAGGCTTCTGACTATAAAGATTATCTGCAGAGCCCAGAAGAATCTCCCGTCTGGATATGGCAAGGCGACGGTGAAGATTACCCGGATAGCATGGCAAATTCCCTGACCGTTGTTATTCGAGCCGATCAGCTCCGTGCATTGATTCATGCGGTGCCAGATGGAGTTATACCCGTGCCATCCTCAGTCATCCATGAGGCAGTTAGCGATCTAGAAGAGGTCCAGATGCGACTTATTCAATGCGGCACATACTCTGACCCACAACTAGCTGTCCGAATTTGTCTTGATAGAACTCTGGAAACAATACGGGCAGCAGCACAGCAAGGGGGTGGCAGTGGCGCGGGTTAGGACATTGGAGAAGCGCCATTCTGAGGAATGCGGCTGCCCCGAAGAACATTTCGAGATCTACGGCTTTGCCGAGGTGATCATCCATATGGAGCCTGACGGGTCTGGTGAAGCATTTATAGATTTTGGCGACTGGCAGGAAGAAAAGGAATTTCAATGCGCAGATATCGATGACCTGCGGCAAAAGACAGTCGATTACATAACCTCATTAGAAATGGTCGATTAGAGCGCCCAGGCGCGGGAGGAATGATGGCCGTATACGTCGATCAATCAGTGCATCGGTATCGTCGCATGATCATGTGCCACATGATTGCGGACACACTGGACGAGCTTCACAGCATGGCCGACAAGATCGGAATTTCGCGCCGATGGTTTCAAAGCGAAGCGAGTTTCCCGCACTACGACATTTGCAAAGCGAAGCGAGATTTGGCTGTAAAGTTTGGGGCGACTGAATACGACCGGCGCCAGATGGTTTCAAAGATGCGAGAGCTGCGGCAGGCAGGCTTTGGCAATAAATATCGATTAGGGCGGGAGGAGCGATGAAACGGAACACCTTGCGAGAAAGCCTGAAAAAGCAACGGATCGAGAACGCCAATGCGCTGGTCAAGGTGATTGGTGATTGCGGGCGGGGATTCTTCAAATATGAAGGCCGTTACGCCAGCATTGAAGTGGATGATCGAGGGCGCGCTTGGTGGATCGAC
>Ga0189278_10445_pt1 | contig 17885 bp, 18 predicted proteins | sample N26A9minimetaG_FD_130326 | JGI IMG/M metagenome (GOLD analysis project Ga0189278, IMG submission 130326) | Marine microbial communities from the Costa Rica Dome - N26 A9 mini metaG | ecosystem: Environmental > Aquatic > Marine > Oceanic > Photic zone | place: Costa Rica: the Eastern Pacific...
AATTCACGCCCTCCACCCGGTTGTCACGGCCCCGCCAGGCCGCAGGACGGGCTTTGCCCTTACCTGCTCTGCCCTTCGGAATGCATGGGCATTCCAAAGATCAGAACAGGAAGGCCCGCCCATCGGCGGAAAGGGAAAGAGACCCGGCCCGCGTCACTCAAAGGAGGGTCACAAATGACCGCAGAGAAGTTTGACGTTTATTCCCATGTTACAAATCAGATCATCGCGCAGATCGAGGCTGGAACGCCGCCCTGGCGTAAGCCGTGGACCGGTGGCGGGGTATCGGTCAGCTTGCCGGAACGGTTCAACGGCGAAGCCTATCGGGGCATCAACATCCTGATGCTTTGGGCCACGGCGATGGCCAAGGATTACAGCTCAGCTCGCTGGATGACGTTCAATCAGGCCAAGCAGCTTGGGGGTCATGTCCGCAAGGGCGAGAAATCCGCAACAGTGGTGAAATACGGCACGGTCGAGCGCGAGGACGAAAACGGCGAGGAGCGCCAGATCCCCTATGCCAAGGCCTACCGCGTGTTCAATGCCGATCAGATCGAGGGCCTACCCGCTGAATTCTATATCCTGCCCGACCCGCCCCGTGATCTTGGTACCGTGGCCGATCCCGAGCTGGAGGCGTTCTTTGCCGTGACTGGCGCGCAGATCGACGTGACCGAGGAGCCGCGCGCCTATTACAACATCAAGACCGACCGCATCCACATGCCGCCGATCGCGACCTTTCACAGGGCCGCAGGATATTACGGCACCTTGGCGCATGAGCTGACCCACTGGACAGGGGCGACAAAGCGGCTTGACCGCTTGGGCCGGTTCAATGACCGCAAGGCCTACGCGTTCGAGGAGCTGGTCGCGGAAATCGGCAACTGCATGCTTTGCGCGCAGATCGGGGTAGAGCCCGAATTCGACCAGAGCGCGGCCTATGTCGAAGGATGGCTTGAGGCGATGAAGGAAGACAGCCGCGCGATATTCCGCGCCGCGTCCGAGGCCCAGAAGGCCGTGGATTACATCATGACCCGCACCGCGCAGGCCGACCGGATGGCCGCCGAGTAACAGCCCGCGCCGCCGAACAATCGAGGCCCCCGTCAGCAGGCGGGGGCCTTTTTGTGTTTCGGTCTGATCTTGGTGGTGGGCGGTTTCAGGGTGACCTGTTGGCGGGCAACCAAAAGGCTACCCGCCGACAGGCCCGGCGCTTCGCGCGGACGCCCCTAAAGGGGCGGATGCACCACGGTTGTGAGTCCTTGGAGAAGAGACGGCTTCAGACGTCACTTAGTCAATCGCTACGCAGTATGAACGCCGCTCTATCGTGCAGTTCGTCAAATGTCAGGATGTCGATGGTACGGCATTCGCGCCGAAACAGCTCGAATGTGTCGCGCATGATCTGTGCCCCTCGTTCATCTTCGGCAAATTCCTTCCGGGAGCCAATGACTAGCACCGATTTGGCATTTCGTGTCCGAGCCGCAAGCTTGTCTCCGTCCTTGTTCCAGTGGTCACCGCTCTGAGCAAATGACAACCACTCCGCCTTCTGTTGGATGATCTGTGATACCGCGCTTGTGAATTCTGTACTGAATTCCCATGTCCCGGCCCGGCCTCCCTTCGACGGTTTGAAAATCTTGGTATCGGGTCGCTTAATCTCGACAAGGACCGTGTAGTCTGTGAACGTACCGAGGAAATCAACAATCGGCTTGTTCCGGTTATCAGTCCCGCCACCGCTTCCAACTACCATCTCGCGCCCGAATTGGCGCATGATACGGTAATCGAGTCCATATCCAAAAACCCACTGTTCGCGCTCGAAAAAATTCTGCCAATCTGTCTCCGCCCAATCACCAGCTTTTAGGCGATCCGTGAACACTTGCAGACCCTGTCGACGTCCGAGCAGTAGATTAATTTCATCTGATGTCAGAGAGCCGCGTAGTGCTTCCAGAATGGTTTCTCGCTGTCCAGTATCCATCTGTCGTACTTGCTCGACAACACCGCGCTCAGACGCGTCAATAATGGCCTTTGGGCCTTCTCCTTGAGAGATGTCCTCGATTTGGAAGTTTTCCTCGTTGGAGAGGTCCACGAAATTGATTTGGTGAAGGAAGGCCAAAAGCCGTTTGAGTTCGTCCCCACGGAAGGTAAACTCATTTTCCTCGTAGCCCTGTATCCAGTCATTTTTCCGAGACTGATAGGTCTGCAACGATACTCGTCGCACCTGCTGATCATCCTGCGACACCAAAGCCGTAACCTGCGTCTTTCGCTTTTCTCCCGTCAGTCGCAAACACATCGCGCCTTCAATTTCTCCGAAATGAAGACTGTCCGATCCTTCTATGACCATTCGTACATGCCGGAAGCGCTCTACGTGCCTTTCATCGAACTTGAAGACCCTGGAAATATAGGTCTTTCCTGATTTGCGAAGCTTGAAAAAATTTGCATCATCCATGGCCTGCAGAGTGTAGGCACAATCCGTATCGGCACAAGCTGGTAACTTTTTTAGAATTCATAGGGAGAGAAAGTTTGCGCACAATGGACCCCGCTCGTGTACGCGCTTCCTTCGATGCGCAACTGACGGAAGCGATTGCATTCTACCACACCGTCAAAGCTTCATTGCATTCCGCTGCAGATGTTACTCGCTTGAGTGCGTCGACGATGATTTCGGCCGCCACGTTGTGGGAGAGCTTTTTGAGCGACTTGATCGTGGCCTACATCAACCGTGATCCCAGCCAGTTTGCTATTCACCTGAAACACGCTCTCAACCAAGACTTAACGGACAAGCAAAAGCAAATCTTGAACCGATATGCCTCGTACACGGCTCCAACCAGCATTGATCGAGCGACGATCATCTCGCTCATCGACAACGATGGGAACAACATCACGTTCAGCAATGCCCAAGTTCTGAAGAAAGGCGCGAAGCGATGGGTCACCACAGCCAACATGGCGGGCATAACGGCCCTTACCGGGCAACAGATGGCTATCATCAATCTTTGGATTGCCCTTCGAAACCATATTGCTCATGACAGCGAAAGATCAAAGGTGGCCCTTCAAAGAGCGGTTTCCCAAGGGGCATTGCACGGGACTGGCCTACACCGCGCTCAAAACGCTATCCATACTCCTGGTGTCTATCTGAAGTCGAAGCACCGCCAACCCATCGGGAATCCCCGCATCGAAGAAATCCTTGGCCACATGCAACAGATCGCTGCTGCTATCTGAAAGATCCCTGTTCAAGTCAAATACGGTGGCCTCTGCTCTGGACGAGGGAGGAGCCAGCCAGACAGTTTGTGACCAGCAAAAGGGGGGTACAGTGACACGTAATGCATTTCATCAGACTGCAACACATTGATTAATTTAGGTAAAACTTCCTTTCAAAAAAAGCCGCCCAGTGCAAGGATGTAATATTAATAAATTAAGCAGTGTGACACTTTATGTCTGAGATCGAAGCGCTACTCAAACAGGACGGTCCGACCAGAGCGGCGGCACTAGCGGAAAAGCTGGCCTCAAAGACTGGCATCAAGGCAGAAGCGGCACGGCAACGCTTAGCGCGAGCCCGACCACCCATCCGAAAATACCCTCTATTTCTCCTGCCGAAGCGTGAAGGTTTCTTCTATCTCGAAGAACAACGCAACACGGAACGCTACTGGTCCAACTTGCAGCGTGACCTGCGTGCGACCGGCTCGATCTACGGTCTCGCCATCGACGCGTTCATGGCACGAGGAGGCATCGTCCCCCAGGATGAGTTTGCCGTCATCAGCGGCGCGCCTGTAGCGCTGAAGCGCCAGATTCCAACGGAAAGCGTTGCGAAGATGCTGGTTGATCTGGGTGTTATTGCCGTCCAGGACCTGGCTGAACTTGGCCCCTGCTATGTCGCGAACGAATATGCAGTAGCACATCCGGAACCGTCCTCTGTCATTCGTACCCGGTCTCTGGTTGAAGGGGTCATCCTCGATGGATTGCGCGAATGGGTTCGCAAGAACGGCTTTGCCAGCTACGATAAGATCGCGATACGGGGTGAAGACCATCCGCGCATGGTCGGTCAATTCAAGTGGGATTTGACGGGGCCAAGCTACCTCATGCCCCTGCGCGGCCCCAAATCGCAGAACGGATTCTTCGTTGCCGACGTGTTCAGTGACATCAGGATGGACGCTGAGGCTGTACGGTACTTCCTCCGAAAGGCTGTACTCTACAGACAGACCTCACGCAGCGGCGACATCCTCCCCTTGTTGATGGCAGAGAGCTTTACAGGCGAAGCCCTCACCCTGTGCCATAAGGCAGGGATCATACCCGGCACGCCTTCGAACCTCTTTGGAAACAAGGTTGGCGCTGCAATCATGGCGCTGACCGCCACTCTCAAGAATGCCGCTGGCATTGCCATCAACAACCCTGAGAAACTCTACACTCTGCTCGACAGTCTGTCGGAGATTGAGGGGGCAGCCGGAAACATGCGCGGCATCCTGTTCGAGTTAATCGTCGTGCACTTAGCAAAGAAGACGTTTGGTGGAGGCTTGGAAATGGGCATCAGCGCCAAACATGCCAAAACAGGAGAAAGCGCGGACATCGACGTTCAATGTGTAACCGAGGACAGGATCAGGCTCATCGAATGCAAGGGCAGAGCGCCAGGAGGCACCGTTGCGCTGTCCGAGGTTGAGCACTGGCTAAAGAAGCTTCCGGTCTTCCAGAGCCATCTTTCTAGAATGCCGCATCTGAGCGAGCGTCATCAGGAGTACATGATTTGGACAACGGGTACGTTTGAACCGGACGCAATTACCTTTCTCGAAGTCGAGAAGCTCAAACGGACAAAAAGGCCTATTTCATGGAAGGACGGGTCCGATGTGCGCCAGCTTGCGCGAGATGCGAGGCTGAAAGTGTTGGGAAAGGCTATGGACGAGCATTTCCTGCGTCACCCACTCTCGGCGTAGGAATGACCATCCGCCCTTCGACTGACTGTCGTGGATCACACTGATACAATCGAAAGTGTTTGCCATCGGCTGTCGATGATGAAGCGCGACCGGCTGGTGCTGGTCCCACTGCCACAACTTTCATGCCAAATACGGTGGATTCTGCCCCCCTGCCCCTCGCAGGAAGGATCAGCGACTTAGCGCGGCCAAAAACTATCGGCAGAACTGGCGCGGTTCTGACAGGTTTATGACCAGTCCATTTTGCCGCAAAAACGACCCTTTTTGCGGCAGTCAGTCGCTTGCCGACAAGCCTTTGATTTCCCTAGTGCTGGACTGACGCAAAAACCTCGTGCAAAAAGATCCCATGAAAAAGATAGGCTACGCCAGAGTTTCTTCAGCCGAGCAGAACCTTGATCTACAGGTTGAGGCGCTGGCCGAGGCTGGGTGCGATCAGATCATCACCGACCAAGCGCAAAGCGGCGCGACGACAGCCGAAAGCCGGGCCGGGTTTGCTGAGGCGATGGAGGTGCTGGACGAAGGTGACCTGCTGGTGGTCTGGAAGTTGGACCGCGTGGGACGGTCGATCGCCGACCTTATCCATCTGCTGAAGCTTTTCGGGGATCGCGGCATCGAGTTCCGAAGCCTGACGGATGGGATCGATACGACGACCGCAGGTGGGCGGTTGGTGTTTCATATAATGGGGGCGCTTGCTGAATTCGAGCGCGACCTGATCCAAGAACGGACCAAAGCTGGCCTGCGCGCCGCGAAGAAACGGGGCAAACGCCTTGGCAGGCCCCCTGCCCTCTCTAACGTCCAGATCGCACACGCCAAGACCGCCATCGAGGCGAAGCGCGAAACGGTTTCCGGCATGGCCGAGATATTGGGCGTTAATCGCAGCACGCTTCAGCGAGCAATAGCGCGTGAGGTGGAGGGGACGGTCTAGTGGCTCGCGAACCATTCGCAAATGACGCCCTGCGTCGGGCGCTGGAACAGGCCGAAAGCCCGCTTCAGAAGGCTCTCCGCCAGATGGAGAACGATCCGGCCATGCGGGCGCTCAAAGAGCTTGAGCAGGCTGAAAGTCCTGCTCAGCGGCTTGTCAGGGAGATGCAGAACGATCCTGTGCGGCAAGCGATAGAACAGCTTGAACAGTCATCAGCTTTACGTGCGGCTGAAACACTGAATAGAATAGACTTTCAAAGGGTGGCGACATCACTGGTCGAAGCTCAGTCAGCGTTCGCGGCATACGCAAACTCGCAGCATTGGGCTGAAACGTCAGCGGCTATAGCCGCCGCCCACAGTGCAATCACACGCCCCGAAACGGTGGATGTGCTTCGACGTATCGACGCTGATCTGAAGGGGCTTGTCACAGCCGCACATCGGGCAGTTGTTCCGTTGGCCGAGCAGTTGCAGAGTTTTTCAGTCGCCGCTGCGGCTGCGGTCCATCCTCTTCAGGAACGCTTCCAGAAAATGGAGGCATGGCAGGCTTCGCTCGCGGAGAGGATGGCGCAGCTCCAAAATCCCTGGGCCATCGAGGATCATCTCGGTGTCTCGATGGTCGGCTTTGCCCGCATTGCCCGCCTTCATGATATTTCCAGTGGAGCGGAGCCGTTCAATCCAGCCGGCCAAGAAGTGTTCGCGGAGGAGCTGGGGGAACCGGTTGCCTTTGATGAGAACCAATCCCCGGAAGATCGGGAGACCGCAAGGATTGACGCTGGCATGAATGCCGAGATCGTCGCCTTTCCGCCAGATGCGTATCCGCATGTTCTGTTCTCGGCGGGGTTTCAACTGCGCGTCGAAGCCGTTGCAACTGTGACGACAGAAAACGGCGACCCAACAGGCCACTACGACCCACAACATGCAAGTTTTCTTGGTCAGATCGAGAACCGGTTGCGTGATCTTGTGCAGGCCGAGCTGTTCCGCATGGAGGGGGAGTCTTGGCTTAAGCGTAGGGTCAATGGAGATTTGCGGAAGCGGTGGCAAGAAAGAAAAACTGCGGACCACGACCGCCGGGGGGATTCATACCCCCTGCTCTACTACGCGGACTTCATGGACCTTGCCGACATCATCTGCCAGCGGCAGAACTGGGACGATGCTTTCCAAAGATTCTTCCAATCAAAACCCGATTTTCAGGCGTCGATGCAACGGCTCGCTCCGGTGCGAAATAATATCGGCCACAACAGACCTTTGGTCAGGGCGGACCAGATCACTCTTCTTGCGGAAGGCTATCGCATTCTAAATGCGTTAGGCGTTCGCATGTGATCCTGAGAAAGTCTTTAGCCAACTGCTATGCAACTTCTTGGCACTGAGCCGCTGCTTCATGAATGCCAAGAATGACCTCAAACGATTCAGCGACTGCTTGTGCTAGATCACACGGGACAGCATTTCCGATTTGACGATACACCGAGCTCTTTCGACCGTGGAATTGATACTCCGCAGGAAAGGTCTGAATAGCCATGCACTCTTTGATGGTCAGCCTGCGCAGTCTAGCGGGTGCATCCCCTGCTCTTGGTTTGCCGCCCGCCATCAGAGAGGCATGATAGGTCTCAACAAAGCTATCCTGGCCCTTAAAGACTTCATCTTCGTCAACGATAGGTGTCTTATTGCCGCCCATCGACGCAGGAAGTGTGGTCGCAAATCCCGTAACGGGCAGCGGCCGCCCTGCTCCATTGAAGAGCATCCCGGCATAGGGGGAGCGGCGCAGTATGGGTGCTTTGGCGTAAGATATTTTGGCCGTGCATGTCTTGGGGTTTTTCTTGGTTCCAGCCTTTCCAAGACTCTGGATTATGTCAGATATCGTTGGGGCCTGACGACGGTGGGAGCCTAATTCGCGCCTCAGTTCAGCTTCCAGTGTCCGGTCCATCCCCTGATATATGTCTTTGCGTACACCAACGAGGAACATTCTCTCGCGGTTCTGAGGAACCCCGAAATCGGTCGCATTCAAAACGATCAATGCCACACGGTAGTTCTTGCGTGCTCTACGCAGAATACTGCGACGAATCCCTTCCCAACGGCCAGAAATGGCTAGTGCTTTTACATTCTCGCAGACAAATCCCTTTGGTTGGCTTTGATCCACCACATCAAAGAACGAAAGTAAGAGTTGGCTACGTTCGTCGTCCGGGTCCATTTTTCCGGCGACAGAGAAGCCTTGGCATGGCGGCCCCCCGAAGACGACATCGATGTCGTTCGGAATGCTAGAAAGGTCTAGGTTGGTTACTGAGGTAGGTTCTATGCGGTTCTTGCGATGTCCAAGCAGGTGGAGGTTTAGATTAAAGGTTTCGCATGCGTCACGATCAATTTCGCATGCCAAAATGCTTTCGAAGCCCGCGCGCGCGAAACCAACATCCATTCCGCCTGCTCCGCTGAACAACGAGACAGACTTCCGGTTTTTGCTGATCTCTCTCATACGGCTCCCCTCACACGTTCTTTTTCTTACCAAGTCTTGTGGCAGTGTTGGAGAAAAAATCAAGAACGTGTGCCTTGATGTGACTCATATGCCGTAGACTTATCTTGCACATGGCGCGAATGCAATCGGTATGAGCAGAACAGAATCCGAGCTTGTGCGACGCTTCGCCGAGAATTTGACGCGCTTGCGCAAAGAACGTGGCCTCTCGCAAGAGGAGCTCGCCCATCGTGCTGGCATTGACAGAACATTCGTAAGCGGTTGTGAACGTCTCGTCAGAAACCCCACACTGACGACCGTCGAGAAAATCGCAGCTGGCCTTGAGATCGACCCCATCGAACTGTTCAAGGTGACAGCATGACACTAAGCCTCGACGCAGCAATTCGAACCATCCTCCTACCGGTCGCTTCAGGTACTGGTGAGGAGTATGCACAACGTGCTGAAGATATCCTGAACGACCTTGGTGTAGCCGAAGACCACGCAGATTGGGTCAATCTCGAGACAGCAGAGTGGGAGCTTTCTGGACAGCCGTCGCAGGCATTCAGAGAGTTTGTGACGCGCCTGCTCTTCAGTCCCGGGCAGATACCCGAAACCTTTGCTCTTGAAGCCAGCGTGATTTCAACCCCCCCAGGTGCGCAAGACGTTCTGGGAGCTTTCTCTTCTCGGTACTTTGAAATGCATGCGCGAGTGATGGCAGATGAGAAATGCGATCATCGGCAAGCGCGCAGAGTTCTATCTCACACGCATTCCCTGGTGCTTATGGCAACCGGTGACAAGATGACAGCCTCAAGAATTTACTCGATGATGCTGCGAGACGGGATCGATCTCGGGCGTAGCTGGTCAACCTCTCGGTACATCTTGGACAGATGCGGACTGGCGCAAACGATCAGCGTGGACGAAGTGCGCACGCTTTTCACTCAAGATGCTATTGGCGAGGCCGACCTACTGGGCGATTTGGACCTAGATGACTGTATCGCATATGTTGCCGAGGTCTGCCGAGGGTTTGGCTACTCCAGAGACCTGCAAAGCCAACTTCGGACACTTTTTGTAGACGACCTTCATCCTCCTTATCTGTGCATGCTCCATTTCCAGCTAACGGCACAGGCGATGTTCAACCATCGGCTTACAAATGCCTACGAATTCGAACCACGTGGCGAGCGGGTTCTGTGGCTGGCATCGGAATACAACCGAGCTGGCCTTGACGTTGGAATGAGTCCGTTCCTGAATAATGCAAAATCGGTCGACACGCTTGATTCAGCCTGGGCCGCATCAAAGAAGAAGAAAGAGCGGCACGCGGCCAGAGCTCTGGTCGATATTCTTACCGAGCTAGACTGTTTGAGTGACCCATCGCGAAGTGCTGCAGGGCAATATCTGAGGGCGCTCTTGCACCGAATGCTGCGCATCAGCCTTCAAACCAACACCGTGCTTACAGCTCCCCTTCCGGCAATCGATGCTGAAGGTGGGCACCGGCTTCTCGTTGGTGTTGCCGCTGGAAACACAGGGACGCGCGGCGTCATCGAGCAAAGACTGACTGATTGCATCGCGCTCCGTGAAGCTGGAGACTTGGCACAATGGCGTCTCCGAGGCTTTGGAGACTCCGTTTTTACGACCAACACCTCACAGAAGAAATTGGGTGATGCTGAACTCAAACACGCCACCGAAAACCGGATAATCGCTGTGGAAGCGCATGGCGGTCGACTAACGGAGAAATACGTTCAAGATCACCTTTTCACCATGCGGAACGTCATACCACTCCGGCTGGAAGAGTTGGAAGACCGGGCTCCGATTGGTGACTGGGCATTAGAGCTGCAGTTCTTTGCCCATGATTTGGACAACGGGCTTTCAGAAGATCATATAGTTGAAGGCCTTCCCGTACACATCAACTACAGGCGCTTTGCGGATGTTGCCGGAATGCCAGTGGATGGAGACTTCCTGGCTCTCCTGAGTACCTATTTTACAGAGCATCTCAACGCGGTGCACGTTCACTCCCGAACGCGACAGGCGGTATTGAATTTGATCTAGGCAACTCCAAGCCAATTTTCTCGGAAAGCCTGATAACTGTTATCTGTTATCTTCTGCGGCCATCGATCTCTGCAGAGGTAGGGATGTCGATGCCTCCTGCCCTAAGGCATTCATACAAAAGTTCTTTCTTAGTAAGCCCGCGCCTCTTCGCCTCGAATGCAAAGGCTTCCTTGATGGGTTCTGGCACATTCGTGAAAGAGAACTGGACGCGCGGGGCGTCCTTCAAAGCAAATGACTTTGCTCTGCTGACACTTGGTAACGGTGCCGCCATTGCCTTCAACTTCTTTGAGCTGTCGTCTGCGTCCAGATCGTCGTCAAGGTTTACGCTGACTTTGGCCATGACCCGCTCCTGTAGAAACTGATTAGGCCCCTGCCCTGCAAATCCGCCAGAACCGACTGAGCCGACCGTCGCGCCGATCCCTGTGGGGCTTGCCCTGTAGAGGTCATTTCCTTGAATCCTGTCCGATGCGCGCACATGGCGTTCAGCCGAGGCACATTTTGGGTATCGAGAGCATCGACAATGGCCTGCGTGATGTTTGTTTGTGTATCCACGTCCATCATCACGACCAGGGCCGGAATCTCTTTTTCCATTGTCTCAGCAACACTTTGAACATGTGAATAGGTTCGCTTGGCTCCCTTGGCGTCAGCTTCGTTGGCCTTCGATGGTATCAGGATGAGATTGGCAGCCGCGATGGCGTGCATTGCCATCGCCGACTTGAAGCCTGCTGTATCCACAAAGATTGCGTCATACGGCGGATCAGCCTTCTTCAATGCCTTGACGGTTGGCAGAAGCTTTTCGTCATCTTCTTCGTATAGCCAGTCGAGATCAGTCTGTTCTTTTTTTGCCCATGATTCCAAGTGCCGCTGAGGGTCTGTGTCAATCACGGCGACCCTTGCACCATCCTGAACCATCAGGCTTGCGATGGCCGTCAGAAGTGTCGTTTTTCCCGCGCCGCCCTTTTCTTGCACTACGCTGATAACCTGCGTCATGGCCTGCCTCCATTTTTCCGTAACCCTTAACCCTCAACCAATAACTGTCAACACTTAACAGATATCAGGTATCAGGTATCTGTTAAGTGTTATGGAGCCTTGCCCTTGCGCTCATACCATTTCCGGCAAAACCCTATAAAAGCGGCATCCGGGTGACGTGGTGGGTCGTTCATCCACATCCGCCATTCCTGCTCAAGCGCGTAGACATCCCATGTGGGGGCTGCCTTTCGAGCCTGATCGTAAGCGTCAGAGGACAAACGCACCAATACTTCTGAAGCGAACGACGGGCTATCGCCGTAAATCTCTAAGAACTCAGGCTTTGGAGTAATTTCCAGTACATCATGCAAAAGCCTGAAGCGATAATCGGGCATGTGGGACTGCGCTTCATCCGCCCTGCAGATCGCTTTTACAAGGCGTTTGAACTCTTTTGCTGTAGAGGTCGAGCCTGTCTTGTGTTGCAGCTTATCCAACCCGATCCGCCAGATATCCTGCTTTCCACAGTGCTTTCGTGCCAACTCATACAAGCGCCGTTCCAAGGGTTTGCGGAGCTGGAAATAGGCTTTGTTGAGTGTCAGCACGTTCTTGTTCTCGATGGCCTTGACGAGCCAGTCACCCATTTCCAGCTCGACGCTAAGAAGGCGTCCTGTGGAGTCCTCTTTGACGATCCGCGCGTCGGTGATGAATGAAATCGAACGCCACTCACCTATGCCGTGGTCATGAATGTTCGTTTCGATCTGCGTAAACTGAAGGCGGGTGAGAGCACGTCGAAGCGTTGCGTAGGCCTGTCCGGTAGTATGGCGGTTTGTGGCCTTCAGCAGATCATGGGCCGAAATCCGGACACGACGACCGATCTCCTGACCTTCGTTCTTCGCTGCCATGAGTTGGCTCAGAACATAAATCAGAATATCCCTGTCGAAGACATTTGCGCGGCCTTCCTCAGCCGCTGGCGTGATCTTCACCTTCACGTTGCCTTGTTCGTACTCGAATGCGGCCAGGTCCTTTTTGACCGAGAGCGAGAACAGGGGGTGTTCCATAGAAGCACGGTCACTCTTAGGCGTGGCATCCAGGATGTCACAGACAAACAGGTCCGGCTCAGTGTGCCGCTGCGGTAGCAAAGCTGTTCTTTTTCGGGGCCGTGCCATTATTCGATAATCTACCCACCATTATTCGACAGTCTGCCCACCAGAGGCGTGCATTGTTCGATACTCTACACACCTTTCTTCGATAGTCTACCCACCTTTCTTCGATACTCTACACACCGGCAGGCTAAAATGTGGTGGAATCAAGAAATGAAATCAGTGTGTTGCGGAGATAGCGATTCTCGTAACACCTTCTATAACACATATATAACACACAGCTTCCGAGTCAGAGCTGATCATCGCCATCACATAACCGCTCACCTTCGATAGAAGACGCAGGCATCGACACCCGTGGTTGTCGTGGTCCAGGACGCCCCGAGGACAGCACATGTGGAAGCGTTGCTGGCCAAGAAGCGGGGAAGCGTCACCGTCAGCACCAGGGCCAGAACCAATGCACCCAGTCCAAACCAAGGCAGGCGGCTTTTGAGACGATCCGCTTTCTGTTCCCGTTCGAACACATCTCGATAGGCTTTGGACCTGTCATCTTCCGATCTGGCCAAGACCCCGATGGTCTTGTCCGTCTGGACGCCAAGGCGTCGGACAATCTCGGTCATTGCGTCTGCCGTTGCGCCCAGGTGGCTGTCGAGGGTCTGGCCCAGAAGATCCCCGTATTTTTTCGGATTGGTTTGGTCCCGTGCAGCGAAGGCAGCGATCCGCGCTTCTGTGGCAACCTTGATCTGCTTGTCCGCCACGGCGGTCAGATCGTCAATCCTGTCGGACATGCTGGCGACAGCCGTTGCCATGAGATCGAGTGTTTCGCGCAGATCATCGTCGGAGAGGGCAGGGAGGTCGGGTTGGTCTGGCATCGAGTGGCGTCCTTCGGATTACTGGTCCTGTGGGACAAACAGTCCCTTGAACTCGGGATCGGCGTAGTAGCGCAGCTTCTGCGCGACGGCGGTGGCGTGCCCCTGCACGCGCAGGAGCTGGTTTTCCGGGCGGAGCTGCATGATTTCATCTGGAGTGAGCAGATCGCGGCCCGTGAGGTTGTTGCTGAAGCTGGGGCCATCACCGGGCTTGAAGCTGTCAGTCTGGAACCCGGCAGTTTCCTGGCCCATCATCTGGCTCAGCCACTTGGCCGTCTCGAAGTCATTCACCCCGAAGACCTGTTGCACCCCGGCATTAGCAATGAAGGTGCCAGCCCGTTCGCCATAGAGGTCCTTGAGCTGGCTCATGTCCTGCAGGATCGGCCAGAGCTGAAGCCCATAGCCCGCCATCAGCCCCATGGCGCGTTCTACGGCCTCCAAACGGCCCAGGGCGGCGAATTCATCGAGCAGGAAGAGGGCAGGGGCCTTGAGGCGCTCAGAACGGCCCTCTGACGCGCTCTGAGGCCGCTCAGCGTCCCGTGCGATGTCCTGAAGGGCCTGAGAGACCAGAAGGCGCAGCCAGCGGCTGTAGGCGTCCATGCGGTTCGGGGGCAGCACCAGAAACACCGAGGTGACCCGGTGGCGCAGATCGGAGAAGTGGAAATCCGACCGCGATAGCACTTTGGCAATGCGCGGGCTGTCGAGAAAATGGGTGTGACGCTGTGCGTTGGATAGCACCGAAGCCGCTTCGCGATCCGCCTTGCCGAGGAAGCGGTTGGCGGCGCGGGCAATCAGCCCGCTCGCCGCATCACTGTCCTGCATCAGCTCCAGCAGCGCGCGGAACTTTTCCGGGGGCAGGGTGAGATATTCCCGGACGGTGGCAAGAGACCGGCGGTCGCGATCCTCGTGGCAAACACAGAACATGATCAGCCCGCCGAGGATGGCCTTGGCCTCCTCGTTCCAATGCGCTTCCGTCACCTGTCCCGGCGGGTCCATGACCAGGGCTTCTGTCAGGGAGGCGGCATCCTCGCCCAGATCGAGGCTGTCCGGTGTTAGCCGGTCGAGTGGGTTGTAGGCGGCAGAGGGCATCCCGGAGACCTCAAACGGATCGAGGACATGGACCGTTCCGAACCGCCGCCGGGCTTCCCCGGCGATCCGGGCATTCTCACCCTTGGGGTCGATGACCAGAACCGAGCGTTCCGCCGCCAGCAGGTTTGGGATCACAGTGCCGACGCCTTTCCCGGCCCGCGTCGGGGCGAGGGTGATCAGATGGGCGGGACCGTCATAGCGCAGCAGCCGCCCGGTGTGCGGATTGCGCCCGATCAGAAGGCCGTCTTCCCGCTGGAGCTTCTTCAGCTCCTTGCGGTTGGCGAACCGGGCGGAGCCGTGGCTGTCGCCGATCAGCCCGAAGAAGGCATCGGCCCCGGAGGCCATGCGCCAGTATTGGAACCCGAAGATGCCCCCGACAAAAATGAACGGACCGAAGACCAGCCACTGCGCCGCGCTTTCACCGGGCGGCTGGTCAAAGAAGGCGAAGACGAAGGGCGTGGCCACGAGCGCCCCGATCATCGCGCCGAACAGGACAGCGCCGATCATCCAGCCCAACAGGATGGGCGTGAAGATCAAACGACCGAAGAACCGGAACAGCCCTCCGAAGACGCGCATCACGCCCCGCATCAGGACGGCGTTTCCGGATCAGAGCTGGACGGGGCAGGGGAGGCCGACCCGGTGGGCGCCCCCCAGTCCGCGAATGCTTTGCGGTCCTGTTCACGGGGCAGGTTGCGGATCAGCCGGTCGAGCATCGCGGCAGCCCCGGAATCGCGTTCCGCCAAGTCCATGAGCGCGCCGCCCAGGATCACCTTGCGCCGCGTGTCGAGCTTGCGCTGTCTGGTGGCTTCCCGGTTCTTCAGCGCCTGAAGACGGGCCTTGGCCTGGGCGTATCGTTTTTCGGCCCGTTCGAGTTCGGTCTCTGCCAATGCGCGTCTCCATCTTTGAAAAGAGCAGGTGGACAGGTTGGTCTTGTCAGATCGAGCGATAGCGCTTACCCGTAGGCCTGTAAAGGACAAGGGCGCACTTATGCAAACTCTTCACCTGCGGTTCCGAGCTTTGCGTGCGATCTCTCTGGGGCCACGCCCCGACCGATGGTCATCCCCTTCGATCCGTACCGTATCGACATGGAAGGGCGTGCCGCCCCTTCCAAACCATCCCAGCCCAACCTCAGCGGTTGGATCGCGTCCCGCAAGGTCGCGCCAGCGTCTCGCCCGATGCCCCACGGAGGGGGCCGGTCTGCTGCTGGCGTCTCCCTTGCGGGAGGTTCGTGTCGTCGGACCTGACGGTGCCGACACGAACCGGGTTTGCCCCCGGCAAACCGCCAGTGATCTACCCCCATATCCCGCCCCCCATGAGGCTGGGGATTTGGGGACAGATCACTGGCAAGCCCGCGCCTTGGCGAGCCGTTGGCTCGCCTCAAGCGGGCTGTCTTTTCCCCTCAGACCGCGCCGGTTCCGGGCGCGATCCTACGAAGAAAAGACGGCTGATCCGGTGCCCAATGTCAGGGCATCGGCACGGATCAGCTCCGGCGCGTGGGCGCGTTTGCATCACAGGCGAGGGGAGGGCGCATGGCCAGCTACCACCTCTCCGTGAAGACGATCAAACGCAGCGCCGGGCGCTCCGCCACGGCAGCCGCGGCCTACCGTGTCGGGGAGCGCATCGAGTGCCAGCGCGAAGGCCGTGTCCACGATTACACCCGCAAGCAGGGCATCGAGGAGACCTTCATCCTGACCCCGAAGGACGCCCCGGACTGGGCCTCGGACCGGTCCCGCCTCTGGAACGAGGTCGAGGCCAGCGAGACCCGCCGTAACTCCGTCACCGCCCGCGAATGGGAGCTGGCCCTGCCCTCCGAGATCAGCGCCGAGGACCGGTCGCAGATCACCCGTCAGTTCGCCGAGGAACTGGTCAGCCGCTATGGCGTGGCCGCCGATGTGGCGATCCATGCGCCCCACCGCGAAGGCGATCAGCGTAACCATCACGCTCATGTTCTGACCTCCACCCGGAAGCTGGAAGCCGGGGGCTTTACTGCCAAGACGCGCGTGCTCGATTCCGCGAAGACTGGCGGCGTCGAGATCGAGCAGATGCGCGGTCTCTGGGCCGAGTTGCAGAACCGCGCGCTGGAGCGTGTCGGTGAGGTCGAGCGCGTCGATCACCGGTCGCTTGAGAAGCAGCGCGAGACGGCGCTGGATCGAGGCGACAAGCTGACGGCCGAGGAGCTGGACCGCGACCCCGAGCTGAAGCTGGGGCCAGCGGCCAATTCCATGGAGCGGCGGGCGAAGGCGATGGCCGAGCGTCAGGGCCGGGAATACGTCCCGGTCACCGAGCGCGGCGCGGTTGTCCATGCCGCTCGCCAAGCCCGCGCCGCCTTCCGCGAAATGCGTGAGCGGCTGGATATCGCGCGGGAGACCTACGGTATCGAGCGCGAGGCCGGGCAAGGCCGCATTTCTGCCGGTCTGGCGGCACTCCGGGCCTCGACCTCGAAAGAACGCGGTGAACGCAATCCGGGGGATTTCCGGGAGCGGTTGTCGCAGGTCGTGGGCCGGTCACGGGACCAAGACGACACGCAAAAGCCGGAAGGCCGCAATTACGCGCGAGAGCGGCTGAAGGAGATCATGGAGAAGGACGCCGGGCGCGACGGCCAGGCGGCGGTTCACAAGCTGGACGGTCACAGCGAGTATGATCTAGGCGAAGACACAAGCCGCGAGGCGCGCAAGCCGTCCGTCAACGAGCGGCTGAAGGATGTGATGAACAAACCGCGCGAGCGGCTAGAAATTGAGGACGAGCGCGACCAGGAGAAGGATCAGGAGGTCGAGAAGGATAGGGACATCGACCGTGATCCAGGTCTCAGTCACTGACGAGGCGATGAGAGGTCGTTTCCCCATTCTTCATGGGAATGCTCGCCTGAGAGAACCCGACACCAACAAGGAATGAAATCACGCCGGTTGCCGTCTTGAATTCGCGCACCCTGATCGCATTCTGCGTCACGCGCGTTCTGGCAGTGACAAGGATTTTCTCCTGCCCATCACTCCCAACCGTCCGCATGATCCACAGGCCGTACCAGCTTGGTCCCTTGCGTTCAGGATCGGCTTTGCACAGCACTTCGACCGTGTGTCCCTCCTCAGCAAGTGCCCGAAGGCCTTGTTCGGTGGTGACGTTTAGTTCGAGGTCAATCGTCTGGTTCATCGCGCATACCAACAGAAACAATGATGGTCGTCTTGTGCCTGAATCTAACAAAGGCATCAATCGTATATTATCGAGTAGATATGGCTCGATAGAGTTCAGTGATCCCGGCGCACGCCGGTCTCGCTTTGAGCGATAGACAGGGCAGGGGTTCGACGGGCTGACACCCACTCACCCCGGCCCTGACAGGTTCCAAATCCTGTTGATCCGCCTGCCATCCTGTCAGGTCCGAGAAAACCGGCAAGCGCCGCCTGCGGCGTCGGTTCCGGTCGAGAATTCCGGTTCCTCCCACGCGCAGGCACGCGGTTCCCTCCCAAATTCACGCCCTCCACCCGGTTGTCACGGCCCCGCCAGGCCGCAGGACGGGCTTTGCCCTTACCTGCTCTGCCCTTCGGAATGCATGGGCATTCCAAAGATCAGAACA
>Ga0189278_10449_pt1 | contig 17763 bp, 17 predicted proteins | sample N26A9minimetaG_FD_130326 | JGI IMG/M metagenome (GOLD analysis project Ga0189278, IMG submission 130326) | Marine microbial communities from the Costa Rica Dome - N26 A9 mini metaG | ecosystem: Environmental > Aquatic > Marine > Oceanic > Photic zone | place: Costa Rica: the Eastern Pacific...
GGCCACCAACGAGCACTACAAGAACAACCAAGGGGAGCGCATCACCAATACCGAATGGCATACCGTCATCGGATGGGGGAAGCTGGCCGACATCATCGAGGGCTTCGTGACCAAGGGCAAGGAAATCGCCATCGAAGGGAAACTGACCTCCCGTTCCTACGAGGACAAGGAAGGGAACAAACGCTATGTCACCGAAGTGGTGGCCAGTGAGATCTTGTTGTTGGGCGGAAACACCAACGAGGAGTAAGGGCAAGGGGTGCCCAAGTCAAAAGCTTGGGTGCCCATTCCCTTTTTACACCCATAACACGACACGTATGGAACCTAAAGTCAACGAAATACAGATCAGCTATCGGGAGAAGCTCAGTACCCTGAAAGCCCTGTCCCTGACCAACTCCAAGGAAGTGGCACAACTGCTCTTCAAAAACTGGGACGCCGATACCATCGGCCTGCACGAGACCTTCAAGATCTTATTGCTCAATCGCTCCAACAAGGTCAAGGGCATCTATCCGCTCTCCCATGGGGGCATCACGGGCACCTTGGTGGATGTCCGCATCCTTTTTGCCATTGTGCTCAAGACCCTATCGGTAGGGATCATCCTTGCCCATAACCACCCCTCCGGACAGCTCAAGGCCAGCGAGCCCGACAAACAATTGACCCAAAAGATCAAGGCGGCGGCCCAATTGTTCGATGTCCATGTGATCGACCATATCATCTTGGCACCCGATGGACGCTACTACAGTTTTGCGGACAACGGCATCCTATAAATTTTGGAGCGATGACTGAAAAAAATAGGACATACGAAGCCGAAAATGGCGAAACGAACGACCACGACCCCAGGGACTATCCCGATGGATTTGACCCTGAGCTGTATGATTTGTAGCAAAACAGTACAAACCGTATGCATACGTGCCTTATTCCATAAGGCACGGACAACAATTCGACCCAATCATTATGATTGGGTTTTTCTGTGTTCCAAAAGCTCAATTACGTAACTTTAAGACCATAACAGTCCATGGTACAATCGTACGGCATGACCATGGTAACTGTCCACCTGGACAGGTTTGACTTTCCCAAAGTCCGTACGATCTGATTTGACTTTTTAGATAAGGTGCAACTGGTTTTTAAACCATGTTGTGCGGATCATTTTTGTCCCTGCGGGACGGAAAGGAGAAGCAAGAGGGTAGCACGCTCGCGCGTCCTACCGATCATCATTACTGCGCAAGGCCGCTGTTTATGGGGGTTTTGGGAATGAATGAAATTAAGGGCGGGTTGGTTTTTGACTAAAAAAGGCTCTCGGCCCAATAAAATCAAGAGGTTTTTGAATCAAAAATGGATAAAGGATACGAAAAAGAGGGGTTCAGGACCATTCGTGTAAAAAGCTCGGTGGCCCTGAAATTTAGACGGTTCTCCCGAAGGTTCGGGAAATCCCGATCGATGACCTTGTTGCTTATGGTACACTTTTTTGAACGCCATGGTATCGATCCGGACCAACATCTGGGTGAGACCATCGCCAGTATGAAACTGTTCATGAAGCGGCGCTTCAATGCGATGGTGGCCATCATGCGGAGTATCGAAAAGGAACAGACCCTGCCCACCGTAGGGATGATGCAGGCCCTCTTTGAACAGGAACTGGCATCCGATGAGGAGGAAGGATGGGACACTGATTTTGATTTTATCGAGCAACAGTTGACCGAGGCCAGGGCACCCAGTGAACCAGAGACCTTTGATGGGGAGGTCACCGTGCCCAAGATCCGTTATGACCGCTTGCTGGAGGAAATGGAAAAGCTCAAGGAAGATTTTGCCTATGTGCTGGACCATGTGAGCGTGTACCATAACCGCTTTGGCAAGGACCATCTTAAACTGGACCTCAATCCCGAGGCCATCGAAAAATACCGCACAAAACTTAAAAAGCAATAAGGATGTACATCGCCATCACACGCCAACAATTAGGGGACAATTTTCGGGGCAGTGCCAGGGATTTTGTCAATTATCTGGAAAAGGAAAACGAAGGGAAAGAGCAGGAAGACCAAGAACTGTATTTCAATCAAGAAGGAAATAGCATTGATGCGGAGCGGGTCATTGCCGAAATCGATGCCAATACCGCCAAGCTGAAAAAAATAGAGCCCAAATTCTATTCCTTGGTAGTTAGTCCGTCCCAAGGAGAGCTCAAACATATTGGTAATGACCCCGAGAAACTGAGGCAATACACCCGGGAGGTCATGAAGGCCTATGCGGCGGCCTTTTATCGGGATAAGGAAGTAACGGTCAAGGATATTCTCTATTTTGCCAAGCTGGAACGGGAACGCACCTATTCCGAAAAGGACAGGCAGGTCAAGGAGAACCAAGTGTATGCCTCCCAAATCTTGGAACTACAACATCAGGTCAGGGCCATCAAGGAAGGACGCGGGCAAGGGGATATCGCCCAGCTTCGGGAGCGGATACAGGTCTTGGAACGGGAAGCCCCACATCAACAGAACGGCAAGCGTATCGTACCAGGCATGGCCAAGGAAGGCCACCAGAGCCATGTCCATATCATCGTCAGCCGGATGGACAGGACCAATTCCCATAGCCTTTCCCCGGGGTCCAAGTTCCGTACTTCAGAGACTACCCTCCATGGGCAGCCCGTCAAACAGGGCTTTGATAGGGATAAGTTCTATCGGGCCGCGGAAAAGACCTTCGACAGGCAGTTTGGGTACAAGAGGAACTTTGTGGAGACCTACCATGCCCGAAATCTTCTGGACAAGGACCCCAAACGGTACTTTTCGGCCCTGTTGGGATTGCCAGCAAACGAGCGACAAGCGGCACGCCAATTATTGTTCAAGGCGGGTATCCAGGTGCCTAGCATCCCTACCAACAAGGCCCAATTGGCCTACAAGGCGATGATGCAGCTCAAAAAAGGCATCGGGAAGGCCTTGGAATCAGGTTCAATCGGAATATAACTACTACTGCTATGGAAAACATGGGATGGATAGAAATAGGGATTGGTTGGTTGCTAGGGGGAGTGGTTTCGGTTGTGGCCAATAGATATCTCAAATATGGGTTTTTCTATGTCATGGGTATCTTGATAGTATTGGTCATCTTCGTTGGTGGTATTAAGGGCTGGGACATACTTTTGAAACAGTCCTTGGGCCTATGGCTCCCTTTGTTTTTCCTGCATACCGTAATCTATGGACTGGTGGATTACCATAAGGATATCGGTAAACCATCAAAGGTGTTCGAGGTCAGGTTGAAGGTCCGAGGAAGGCCCTTGGTGTTGGGTAACATTAGAAGGGGCATATCCGTGATGGCCTCTGCCGGAAGCGGGAAGACCGAAAGTGTTATACATGGTCTGTTGCAGCATTTTAAGCAGCAGCAGTTTTCCGGGGTCATCCATGATTACAAGGATTTTGAGATCACGGAAATGGCCTGTCCTTTGTGGAAGGACCAAAAGGTTCCCTTCCGTATCTTATCCTTTGGGCCCATCTATCACCGCGTGAATCCCATTGCGCCAAGATACCTGACCGATGAGGAAAGTGTGCATGAGGTATCCCGTGTGCTTTTGGAAAATTTGATGGAACACAAGGATTCCGATGAAAACAGTACCTCACGTTTTTTTAAGGATGCGGCGGAAGGCTTGATCAGTGGATTGATATGGCGGCTTAAAACCGATTATCCCGACTTCTGCACACTGCCCCATTTGATGGCTCTGTACCAACAATTGGGAACCAAAAGCCTGGTCAAGTTTTTGCGGGAGAACCTTACCTCCCGTGCCATGGCCGATGCCTTTATCAGTGGGGTAGGGTCAGAGCGGCAGACCGCAGGGGTGATGAGTACACTGGCCAATGCCATCAAGAAGATCAGTACCCGGAAAATATTCATGGTGCTGTCCGCCGATGAGATTCCTTTGGACATCAACAATAGCGAGAATCCCTCGGTCATTGCCTTGGTGAACAATCCACAAAAGGACGCCTCCCTGTCTCCCGTGATCGCCACCATTATGCATACCATTTCCAAACAGATGAGCCAACGCAACCGAAAACCTTCCTTTATGCTGTTGGAAGAGGCTTCTACCTTACGGCTATTAAACATGCACAGGATACCGGCTACCTTGCGGAGCTATGATATTGTAAGTATTTATGTCCTGCAGGACAAGGTACAGAATGATATGATGTACGGGGAGAAGGCCAGTAAGGCCATTTTGTCCAATCTCTCCTATCAGTTTTTTGGAAAGGTGAACGATCCGGATACGGCTCGTTATTATGAACGTTTCTTTGAACTGGTGAAGATACCCACTAGGAGCGTGAGCAAGAGCTCGGGACTCAATCTGGAGCGACGGATTACGGAAGGGGAGAAGGAGGTATCCAAGCGACGGGCCGAGGTGTTCTTTCGGTTAAAACAGGGGGAGTTTGTGGTGTTTGCGGACGGCAAGGACCGAAAGGTACGGTTTGTAAGGCCAGAGATAGTACGAGGCCTGCCACAACCCCTAGACATCAAGGAAGGGGATTTGGAACGACATTATTTAAAGGTGCATAGGGAGGTGGCCTCCATATTCCAAAAATAAGGCTACAACCAACCTAAGAGGAGTATTTATGGTTTTTAGGTGACAATGTGCTCAAAATCTTGGATTTGGTTCATCCGTAAGCCCATGTGCAGGGATTCCGTGATGTTCGCCATAGCATCCGAATCAAGGATTCCTTGATCAAAGACCAGTCCGGTTTGTTCTTGCACAAAAGCCACCGGTACTTGATAGGTTTCGTAGGGGCCAAAGACAAACTCGATATCATCCAACCATTTCTTTTGGCTCAGGATATAGGCTGTCGAGTAGATGCTGTTGTCCCCTTTATTGGCTACCACGATTTTCCAAAAACTTTCGGGTATCTGAATGTCCCGATAGAACATATCGGTATCGGAAAAAATGGGACCATTGTACACACAGATCTTCATTTCATTATCCACGGTCTTGGATAGGATATATTCTTCAAGTCCCAACCATATCTTTTGGTTTAAGTTCTTATGTTGGGGAGCACAATTGGTATAAAAGAAGGTGTCTTCGGAGGCATCCTTTGCCGCTTGATAGGAGGTACCCCAGGCTGGGTCCATCCTTCTGACCAGATGCCCCCGATCAAAATTGTTGTACTTGTACAGTTCATTGCCCACCTGTTCGCTGGGCTTTATCCTAGGGTCCTTTGACCATCTGTCCCTGCCCCGGGTTATGTGTCGCCATTGGGTTCCATCGATATTGACGGCCGTGGCCAAGGCAAGACGTTTCTTTTTGCTCATCACTACGGAGTAATTCAGGTAGTCCAGTTTGGTCTCTTTGCTGTCCTTTAATTGGGCGAGCTCTTTTTTAAGGTCCTTGATAACCCCTGGAAAGGGCGTTTTTTTGTTCAGGAAGTTCTCATCGAAACCCTTGCGGCCCTTCAGATCTTCTTGCGAGATCTTTTCCAGCTCCATGGAAGCATCGACTTCTCCTTCCGATACGAAAAAGTGCTTGTTGGCCACAGTATTCTTGAAGACTCTATCGATGATGACAGCGGGTATGGCAAAATTACCTTGACGTTCCCTTCGTGCAAAGTGCAGCCCGTATACCTTTTGAGTTTCGATGTCCACGATGGGGGAACCTGAATTCCCTCCCAGAGTGGTACAATCATGGATGAAAAACTGCATATTGGGGTCCACATAATCAATTTCACCCACGGCCAGTCTTTTCTTGTCGAATACATCGGAGAAAATACGGATCTGGTCTTCCGGTATTTGTGTACGGGAGTCCCTGGCAGGATATCCGATGGTTGCAATGGTCTCATCCATGGCCAATTTGTTAGCAAGTTCCAAGGATGGAAACTTCGCATTGTTATCGTCCCATACAATCTGTAAAATGGCCATGTCGTAGCCACTTTCAGGTTCAATATGGAGTACTTTGCCAATGGTATAGCTTTTGGATGTGGGATTGTTCACTTCCTCCTTAAAATCAATGGTGCAGGTATAGGCCTCGTTCAGGAAGTTTTTTTTGAATACAAATCGTTCCCCACGTCTTGTAGCGAATTCTTGGGCGACATGTCTGTTGGTGATGATATAATCGTCTTGATACAACCAACCCGTGCCTACCCAGTCCAAACTGGGGTGTCCTTCCAATTCTATCCTACCGACCGATGGGATGACTTGGGTGAGGCCTTTCTTGTTCTTTTTTAGGATGTCCTTCCAAAAGTCAAGTTCGGGTTCATTGACATCAAAGGAATTGTTTCGGATTTCAAGTACGGGACGGCCCATGATATTGATGATGGCCTCTTGTACATCGTTCAGGTCAAAATTACGATTGGTAAGCTGTTCCCCTAGTTTTTTAAAATCCACCTCGTCATTGTCCCCAATAATGGCCGTACGGCCAAACTCCGGGAATTCCATACTTCCGAACTTGTTTTCCATTTCTGCCAAGATCTTGTCATTCTTGACAATACGCTGTGATAGATTGAATGCTTTCATGTCCGTGTTTTTACATTGATGTGTCTTTAATTTTAATACTAGTGCGTTAAATCTTAAAAAATCAGGTTACATTCCCCTGGCCCTGAAATCCTTGATGATGGCATCCATGATCCACTTGGTCATTTTTTTGGATAGCAGGGATATGACGAGGCCAAGTCCCAAGCGCATGGCCCAGTTCGAAACCTTTCCCTTTAATTCCGCTTTCAATACGGCTTTCAGTCTTTTTTTGATGGGTTTCCGTAGTTTTAGAAACTCCGTTTCCTTGAACTTTGGGAACTCCTGCACCTTATATCTAGAAGGGTTGGAATCGTCATCTCTATCTAGTTTGCTCACATCTGGAATAATCGGCAGGTAGGTCTTTTCGTCGACAGTTCTTCCAAACTTTGCAATGGTTGATGGGTGCGCACCGTAAAAAAGGTTGTTTTTATCTGTTTCATCATATTCCATAAAGAATACACCGCGTAAAAAGTTTTGGGCATTCTTGCGACCGAGAAAAAAATCATGGATCCTGAAATCAATATCCAAGAAACCGCCGAATCCACCGATGCCGCCAGTGGCCAACGGAGGGTGGTCAACCTCTTGGGTGGTCCCCAATTTTAATTTACGGGGGAAGGCCATCAGCTTAAAGAGTCCGACACCATAGGTGTCGGTTTGTTTGTTCCGGGCCTGATTGAGCACAGTGGGAATCAAGTAACCAATGATGTCCATGATACTGGTCAACCTAAAGTCTGTGTTTCCCGGTTGCTTTTCATATTCGAAATTGGGAAACGGGTCGATCAACACCGTACCGTATTTTGTATTCTTCGTATTGGCAGCCCCGTGATTGGCGACCAGGGTGCGCAGAATCTCATCAAAGGGTTCATTGTTGATGGCCCCGCCGTCCACTGCAGTAAATTGAAAATCAGAAACTGAAGTGGTATCAAGTTCGATATCCATATTGGTATCAAAAGCTTTACGTTGGGATAAACTGTGGTTTACGTAAGCAGTGGAAAAGTCATCTGCGAAATAACGGGGCGCTAATCCTATCGGAAAAGCTCCAGTGGCTTTGGTCACATTGGTCAGAAACTCCTTGTTCGCCTTTTCCACGGGACTTTTGTCGATGGGCCTAAAGGGCAGGAATTTGTCCTTGTCCATGGGTTCGTTATAGTTGAGCTTAAAATGGGCTACGATATCATGATGGCTGATCTTATGCCCAGGGGTAGAATCCAGAAACTTGGATTTGAGTTTGCTCAATTTGACCTTGTAATCCACAGGCCGCAAGCTGGTAATTGTTAGTAGTAGCCGAAGGTCTTCAGAAATATATTTGGGGAAATTTCCCGTACCTGCATCTTTTGAAATCTTTTCAAAAACGGTTTCGGCAATCCGGTCAATAGGGGTAGAGTTTAATAAAGAGGGTGCACCATGGTCTCCCGTCAAATCGGAAGTGGACAACATTTTTTCAAAAGTGGTCCTTCCCCTTTTGGTTCCATTGTATAAGCTGTCATCGTCGTCCAAAAACACCCAACTGTCATAGAGGATATTTCCAGTCTTTGTTTTGGATACCTCTTTTACTGGTCGGTGGTTTCCCAAATACAATGCTAATGTGGTGATCATACTGACCATACCCCCTGCCGAAGCACCCCCAAGAGCATCGATGACGACATTGTGTTTTGGGATGACATCATCGGGATTTGCTTCTTTTTTGGCGCTTTCCCAATTGTCCAAGGCTTCTAAGATGTAATCCATAAACCCTGCCGTATAGGCCCCGGCTGAAACGGCACCGGCCATGGTGAACCCTAAATGGAACGTATTGCTAGTTTTTGACATGACTTGATTCTTCTTGGTTTAAGGTTAATTTCAGTATAGGTGTCAGCCCACTAAGGGGTGTGCAATCCATTTGAACTTTGTGGGGGAATATGGTTGTAGGAAGTCTACTTGTTTGAGATACTGAAAGATAGCAGGTATAGGCGAGAATAGACTGCAGAAAAACCTTAATTTTTCTATGGGTTTCGTGCAATTATTGACCTAGGTTTTGAAGGAAGATTGAGGGCGAATGTCATTTTTGCCCTTAATGCAAACACATATTCTAAAATTCATTGTGCGTTGGTCACATTGTATTGAAACATCCCATACCTAAAATGGGTTTTGGGACTACCTACTTACCCGCTAAGCCCCTGTCCGGATAGCATCATCGCAACTTAACGGTAATATTACGGCTTCCTTGGGCTTCCAATACCCTTACCTGAAGTCGTTCCTCTGAGTTTAAGGTGAATTTGGGATAGACTACCACAAAGCGGACTGTTTCGCCAACGCCGATTTGTTTGGGTATTTGAAATTCAAATAGCGGAGTGATGGGCAATTCCTGATAAGAGGCCTTACGTTTAGGGGTACCCAATACCTTCGACAATTGAAACATGCCTAAATCATAGGGAATCGTGGATCGGTTGCTCAGTTCATAGACCATAAATACGTAATCATCATGGTAGATCTGCTCTATCACTTTGGCCCTGATGCCTTTTTGTCTTTTGCTTTTTTTATGGTTGAATGATTCCCGGTTCAGCAATTGGGTACATAGTAGGGTAAAGTCTTTTTCTTGGGGAGAAGGTTTTTTTAGAATCGAACCAGTAGCTTCTTGGGTCTGGGAATCAGGTTGAAGAGGGTTTTTTAAGCGTTGTTCCGGACCTATGAAATAATGCAATTTTGGAAGGTGTTCCCGATAGGCAAGGATAAGGGTGTAGAGGTTTCCAGTGGTGGTGCGGACCAATAAATTGCTTGTCCGGTCCTTATCTGCCTGCAGTAACCCCAGGTTATCCGCTTGTTCCCGATCAAAACTGAAGGCGAAGTTTTGGGACCCGGTCATACCCGTCTGGATGGGATTAGGGAAGGCAAGGGAAACAACTTGATGCGAATTGGCATAAATGGTATCCAAGGATTGGGATGTACCATATACGGTAAAAAAGAAGAGTATGATGACAGGGAAAAGGGTTTGATATTTCATGATGTTACTGTTTATGATTACGGTTTTGGATGTAGTAATAAGCGATGGCCGTCCAAGACGGACACCTTTTGTTGTCGTTGCCTACGCTGAAATAAGCTTTTTAGGCCCCTTACTTGGGGCAGTCCCGCGATATTGATATCCTGTACCATATCATCTGTGATTTCACGGGTGGCTTCTTCACGGAGAGAGTTTTCTAAGTAGATACCCATTAAACCATCTTGAAGGTCATAGGCTTCCCCTTCGATGGGAACATGATTTATATGGGTGATGTGCAATAGGGTCCGATTCGGTTTGAATCGTACCGTGCCAAACAGTGTGGTGTACTTTGGAAAGTGGTGGCCATTGAAGGTCATGGGCTCCACCAATCGTAACCGGATACGGCTGTTGGTGCGCAATACCTGTTTGCCATCCACTTCAACCAGTACCGTGGAGTTGATTTCACTGTTGAGGGTCTTGGGATGTGAGGCAAAGAACAATTGCTGTTCCAAGGCCATTTCGGCAGCTGTGTTAGCACTTTCCGATGTCGGTATTTCGTTTTGGTCGGGCGCGGTTTTAGGTTCTGTTATTTCGGTTGTGTCCAAATTCGGAATAGGTTCCTGATGATAGTTCAATTTACCCGAGCTGTAGACACTATCAATGATGCGCTGCTTCTCGTATTCCATATAATCGGGATTGAAATAGCCCTTATCATCTACCATATGGTCGGGGTAGATTTGTGGTGCAGTAACCACGCGTTCCACTTCAATGGCATCCAAGGCCTCCATCTTGGATTCGTACACCTTTTGGTTCTCCTCCAAGTCGGGCATTGGTATGCGATCGGGTTGCAATTCGGTTTTTTTGTCCTTGTCGAAGGTGAGGATAGAGTAGACTGCGATAAAAAGGACCACGCCTACCAAGACCATGGCAAAGACGATTTTATTTTTCTGTGGTTTCATAGGATGCTATTTTACGGAGGGAGTTTTCAAAAAAATCGGTGATCAATAAACCGTGGGGATTATGGGGGAAATGGCGGGCCACCGTGATGAGCTTGCCCGTGGTGATCAATTCATAGGTATCGGTAACCGTACCCCGATTGATATTAATCAGGGTCTGGGTCTGAAAAGCATAAGGTTCTTGGTCCATATCGATTTGGGAATCGATGCGTTCCACTTGTTGTACGAGGGAATATTGCAATAAACGGTTATAAAAGCCGTCCGCCTTTTTTTGACGGTAGATGGCATCCACTGAGGCATTGCCCAACCATAGGGCTTTTTCCATGTTCTTTTCATAGCTGTTGGCCTCCACACCATAGAACCAATTGTGGAACTGTTCCAGATGGGCCAAAGCCTCGACTTCCAAGTTCTCACGTTCATTAGTCAATTGGAGGGGAATGACCGCCCCGTCTGAACTGACCACAAAAGCTTGGTTCATGCTATCTTTATGTACCTTGACCACCAGTATGACCGAGGTGATACAGACCAAGCCAGCCATAACTATAGAGGCCAAGACCACAATCCGGTTCAATCTCAAAATCTGTTGGATGTTTTTAAAGGGTGTTTTCATTTTCAGTATAGTATTAGTTATCCAGTAAACAGGCGCAACGTAAAACTTGTGGCCTTCCGGTAGAGCTTGAATTTGAGCAAAACGATGAATCCAATGGAGCCCAGCTGGATGACCGGAGCAAAGAATTCACTGCCCCAATCCGTACCGAACAGACTGCCCCAAAAGTTGGTATTGATCTCCGTATAGAGTTTGTTCACAAAGACGTTGACCAAAAAGAATGCAGGCACCAGCATATAGACCCCTGTATAGAGCTTAAAGTACATATAGGCCATACCTCGGAACTTCTCGAATACGGCCAAGCTGATGACCAAGGGGAAAAAGGCCTGCATGATTCCCAATAGAAAATACCGTTCAGCCAAGAAGAGCGGATAGATGAATATATCCAACAACCATAGCATAACCCCTATGACAAAGGCCACCATTTTCAATCCGTACATGGGAGTGACCAAGGCCTCATAGAGCATGGCCATCGCTTTTTTGGCGGCTTCCAGGGCACCCACATCCCGTTCCAGATCTACATCCTGTAGCTGTAAGGGGAGGAGTGCCGGAGCCGTGTCCCGATATTGGGATTCAATGGCGACCAAAATACCGTCAAAGACCTCCAATACCTGTGTGGAAAAAATGACCAGTAGCATAATCAAAAAGTTTTTGGCCAGTTCCGTCGGTGTGAGACCCCAGGTATGACCATCAGTCGTAGCAATGCCCTCGTTGTATTTTTTTAGGATGTTGATCAGAAAGAACAGCACGGCCAAGGCCTTCATCCCCGCAATGGTGTATTGGGAAAAATCACTGTCCTTGATGGTCTGAAAGACCGCATCCACATATTCCAATCCTATGCCCAAGAAATATCCCATCCCCATCAATACTTTTCTTCTCTATTGTTGATAATATCCTGCATCCGCCGAAAGGAAATGATTTCCCGGTAGCTTCTTGTCTTGACCTCCAGCTCGGCCACCATTTCTTGGGACTGCACCTTCTTCTCCATCAAAATGGCAGTCCGCTCGGCATCGGTCATCTTTAAAAAGTCATTGGACAGGACCTGGTTGACAAAATCCAGGTCGTCAATGGCGGTATCCATGATCTGCTCAAAAGAGCGGGATACCTGTTCCACTTCCCCTGCTTTGATATAGGGAGAGCTTAAGATTTCCCGTAAATCTTGCTGTACGGTACGGAATAACCGCTCGTTGTTTTTGGTCAGCTCTTGCAAGGCTTTCAGTTGTTTGATGGCGTTGTTGACCTTGACGATGTTCTCCTTTTGCTCTTTTAGAAACTGTACCGTCTTCAATAGCTCTGAGGTCTGTTTGGCCGACTCCACCAGCGACTTGGCCATGCTGATAAAGTTGGTATTGTCATACACCGGCATGCCCTGGGCCGTAGCACGGCCAGGCAGGAAAAAGGTGAAGGCTAGAGATAATACAAAGGTCAGTGCTCTTTTCCTGAGGGATTGTAACTTTGTTGTCTTCATAGGGTTGCTTTTTTATAGTGAATGAATGCCTTGATGGCTTTTTCCATATCATGGGTCTCTTCATAGAGATTCATAATCTCGGTGCTTTCGGTGCCGTCGGTAAGATAGGCAGCGTAGACTTCGGGCGGGACTTCCAATCGGAATACATTACTTTCCTTTCCGATTTTGATAAAGATCTCGGTGTACTTCTGTTCCCCGGTTAGGTTATTTCGGATGGATTTGAGTTGGTTTAAATCATGACTTGATAGGTTAAGCCGCTTTTGAAGCGCATCATAGCCCTTTTCGTTCCGTAGACTATAGATGACTTGGGTGTTTTCCAGGATACTGGCCGAAGTAGAGTTCTCTGGCAATTGGTTGATGGATTGCAGGATGATCCCGATCGCACCGTTCTGTTTGCGGATGGCCTGATAATAGAATTCCACACTTTCCAAGACATTGGGAAACTTGAGTTGTTTTGCAAACTCATCGAACAGAATGATTCCCCGTTCGGAACGGTTACGCCAAATGGTCCGTTGGATGGCCGACTTGATGAGCTTGAGCATCATGGAAAGAATTTCCTTATTGTCCCTAACCTCGTCCAGTTCAAAGATGATCAAGCGTTTGTCTTCGATCGTGTAGGTCTGGTCTGCACCCGTATTGAACAGAAAACTGTAGGGCCCGTCTTCCACATATTCCGAGAGGATGTGCAGGAAATCGTAGGTGCTAAAGTGGGCTTCCTTGATTTGTAGTTCTTGGATAAGCGTATCTTTTCGATCATCAACGAACTGGTAGAGTGAAGCTAAGGAGTGGTCTTGCCGGATGGTTTTATAATAATAGAGCAGCACCTTTTTAATCGCTACTTCTTGGGATTTGGAAGGCCTGTCCGCCGCAAGGAGTTCCAAGAGAAAGACAGCAAGGTCTTCCAAACGTTCAGGGGTCAAATCGGAATCCGCTGCCATATAAAAGGGGTTGATGCCCAGATTTTTGCCTTGCTCATAACGTAGGATGACGTGTTGGCCTAGGTACAGCTTGGCAAACTTGGCGTAAGACCCACCCAGGTCAATTAGGACCAGCCGGACCCCTTGTTCAAAATACTGTCGCAAAATATTGTTGGCCAAAAAGGATTTGCCCTCCCCGGTCGGGGCAAAAATGGCAAAATTCCTGGCCTTGATGCGTTTCTTTTGTTCGTCCCATACATCCTTCAGTACCGGGATGTTGTATTGTCGGTCATTGAAGATGATACCTGTGGTATCCGAGGTATAGTTGGTGCTGTTGATATAGAGGCAAAGGGCATGTTTCAAATCCGTCACATATAGATCTTCATTGGAAAAGTTGGTGGCATAGCAGGGATGGGAGTTCAGAAAATAATGCTTGCGCTCCTCCCCATTGGGGTGATAGGGCACAATGTCCAATTCCTTGAAACCAGCCTTGATCTGGGATGCGATACGTTTCAAATGTTCAGCCTCCGGATGCCAGAAAATGACATTGAGATGGCCCCGTATAATGCGCGATGCATCATCATGGTTGATTTGGTCCAGAATATGCTGGATCTTTTTGAGGACGATTTTGTTTTGAGAACCAAAATTGGAACTCTTGTTCAGTTCCTCCACTTTCTTGTCCAGAAGTTTGCGCCATTTGTGTTTGTCGTCCAAGTAGAGGACGTGGTTCACGATATGGTTCTCGTTCAGCTCCAATCCCAATCCATCTATAAAGCCTTGATGGAAGGTGAAATCATCTGAGGTGAATTTTTCATTGGTCTTGCTGCTTTGTATCGGTCCGCCAAAACAATTTTCATTGGTCACCGCGATGACATCGAAGAAATGATTGCCGATTTCAATGTGTTTGTTCTCCAGCAACATATCCGTATCGAAATCTTGGTTGAAGCCATTGTAGTAGTTGTTCGTATGGGTGAGGATTTCATCAGTCGGCATTGGGCTCAAGGAAACGCGTTGGCCATTGTTGATAAAGGAAACGGCATCATCGACCGCTGTGATGAACTCCGCAACTTGCACATCCAGTTTTCGATGGAACCCCTTTTCTGCTTTCCGGAAGGGGTTGACATATTTGGCCGCGTTCAAAGTCTTGTCCAAAGGCAGCACAAAGAACAGATAGCTCTGATGGCTTAGGTATTCCCTTTCCTTAAAGTACTCATAGGTGGCCTTTTCCAGGAAGGTATTGTTGGGCAATTGCCCAGCATCATATCCCACTTTTTGGTAGCTATCCTGTTTGTGGATGACCGTGCCTGTGGGAAGTGACTTGAATGCTTGAAACCACATGCTGTGCAATTCCTCAAAGTCTTGCTCGGAGAGGGAATAGATTTCAGAAAGGGCTACCTTATAGCATAGGACCACATTGCCATTGTTGGCAAAGACCACATGGTTTTGGATGTCCAAAATGGGATGATGGGAATTCAGGTTGACTTTATGCATAGGAGAGGGGGCTTAAACGTTTGTTGCTGATGATGTGGGGGAAGACCTTTTGAAGTGAAAATAAATGAGGATTTTTGACCCACTGTGCCAATGCCCCATAGAGCAGGGCATTGAACAACAGCAGGGCAACGATGACACTTAAACTGAATGAAAAGATGATAATCAACAGGGAACCGATGACCGACACCATCAGAAGGGCAAATAGCGAAATGGGCAGACCCATGATCATTGCCCGCTTACGGATGTTTCGGTAGACTTCGTACTTTTTCATCTTACACCACGATTCCAATGAGGTAGGTAAAGATGCCCACAACGGCACCAGCTATTAGGACAAAGACCAGAACGCGTGTAATGCCCTTTTTAAGGTCGGCGTTCTCCCCGAAGAAATGTCCGGCATTAAAAAGGAAACCTACTAAAAAGATGACCCCAAGGATGATAGGGAATATGGCCCTGATGGTATTGGAGATATCATTGACGGAATCCTCGATGCCCCCGATCTGGGCCAAAATGGAACTGGAAACAAACAGAAAAAGAATGGTGATGAATTGTGATTTTCGCATATCGTGAACGCTTTGGGATTAGACGATTTATGATATGTGAAAAGTACAACGGAAACATCTTTAAAATACTGAACATCAGTTTTTTGTGTATAAAATATTCATTGGTTTAAGATGGGGGTTTTTGCTAGGATTTAAGCACAGATTTTATGCAAAATCAGCAGGTTGATGTTAACTAAGGAAAAACTCTGGTATGCTAAGGTTCGACAAAAATGTATTTTATGACTCGAACCCAAGGGTAGATTATGATTTATTTTTTAGTTCCAAGGTTTTCCACCAATAGAAAAAGGCTTCTGGATTGGTTTTCTTTAGTTTGTTCAATCTTGTTTCATCAGGTTGATTGATTGTCCAATCCACAATATCTTCTGGATTTGAAAAGCGATCAATTTCTTTAGCTTCCGTTTTTATCAGTGCAGATAGATATGCTGCCTTGGCCGCAGGAACCATAGCTCTCTCAAGATGAAAGTTTTCTGAAAAAATGTAGTTCTTGATGTTTTGAATGCCTTTTTGCAGCTCTTGAAACTGACCTATACCGGATTTCCCTCTTGTTGCTATGACCATTGCGGTTTCGAATATGTCCTCCAAGACTGCATCGTTAGATTCCTTTATATTTCTGTATGCAAGTTCGGTATGGGCAAATCGATTAAAAACTACCGCAACCACTTCGATATCACCTACCATATCAAATAAGTGACCGACATCGAATAATTGCTTGATAATTTCCACTTCCTTACCCCTACCGTAAGGAACGCCGGTAGTATTTGGTGCAAAGGCAGTCAATTTATCTCCTAGAATAGCTTCGGCGGTGGGCACTTCTACATTTAAAGGATTATCTTTTAGTTTTAGAAAAGGGGAATTTATTGGGAGCATTTCTGTGTATCCCTCATAATGGCTTTCTTCAAAAAGTATGTCCAATAAAATATATTCTTGGTCTGAAGGTGCTTTCGTAACTGGTTTATAATAAAACTTAAAATGGGCTTTTTCTATATCCGACTTAGTTTTCCGGACGTCCTCTTCATAACCAATGAAATCAGAGCTTTTGATCAGGGCATCAAAAATAGTGCTCAAAACCTCTGGCTTGTTTTCAACTATAATATCGATATCAATGGAGAATCTCTTTGGCTCAGGAAGTAGAAGCGTCAAGGCGGTTCCTCCCTTAAAAAGGAATTCCAAGTTACTTTTTTTTAGTTGTTCCAGTAAGTAGAGTGCCCGCACTACTTTTTCCACCAAAATGGAATCTGACCGGTACTCTGCAGCCTTCTGATTTATCCATTCTTTAGTTAGCGACTCCGTATCTATCATTTATCTATGATTTGGCAGTAATTAATGTTAACTGCCGTTTCTTTGTTGGTTTATCAGCAATTCTACTTCATTTTTTTTTGTTCTTCTATCTGCATATCTGAGCATTTTGGCTTTATTAATATCATATCGATCAAAAGCCGTTTGGTAAATTCTTTTCAATTCCGCGCCTTGAAACGTAGAAAACAATTCTGGGTCACAATAGATATCCACCAACATTTTTTCCAAAGAACAGGTAGTCACCTTATCTATTTTATGAATTGGAGCTTCTGTAATAAGTGGTATAATGATAATGGGACTTTTGGAATGAGAAACGTATTTGTTTATTATGTCTTGGGAAGGATTCAGAAAAACTTCCTTGCCCAAATCATTTAGAGCGTAGAACACCGATTCGGTAGCATCCCTCTCCACCTCTAATATGGTGTAAAACCTTCCTGGTTGGTGCAACATGAATTCGTTAAGCCACTTTGTTGTCCATAAACAGGTTTCAATATATGGAAATTGACTATGAATTTTACCGGCTAGGACTTTAAGTGATCTCGTAATTTCAGGTATGTATGTTTTCTTTTTTTTCTCTGAAAGTGAATAGACTCCTCTAGACAGCCTATGAAGAATACCTTCCTGAGTCAGTTTATACAACCTCCAATCAATTGTAGAACGCTTTACCCTTTCCTCAAATTGGCCATAAAACTCAATAATATCAGAAACAGTAATTTTTTGTCCCTCGTCGAAACTATTCTTCAGCGCATTGATATGTAGGGATTTATTGGCGATTTCTGAATCTTTTATACAAATATACTAAAAACTAAGATTCGGCAGTAAATGTATATAATTGCCAAATCTTAGTTGAAAGATCAAACTCGTTTATCCTTACTCTTTTTATCAAAGGCTACCAAATTGAACAACTCCCGCATCCGAGAACGTACACGAGCGCCATACTGGATAAGCCGGGTAAACTGACCCACCTTCGCCGGATGAAACTGACCATGGCAAATGGACTGCCCAGATTTGATCTATCCTTGGGTTAAACTTAGTTTTTATTTTTCAATTTTCTTCTCA
>Ga0189278_10452_pt1 | contig 17667 bp, 14 predicted proteins | sample N26A9minimetaG_FD_130326 | JGI IMG/M metagenome (GOLD analysis project Ga0189278, IMG submission 130326) | Marine microbial communities from the Costa Rica Dome - N26 A9 mini metaG | ecosystem: Environmental > Aquatic > Marine > Oceanic > Photic zone | place: Costa Rica: the Eastern Pacific...
CTCGGGTAGGCGATTTGGTGAGGCTAGTTGTTCCCTCGTTAGGATTCATCACGGTTGAGAAATAAAGTGGCATGAACCAAGGTCAGCATCGCCCACCCCGGGCAGGCGCTGGCCCGGCTTGCGTCTCATATCACTCCGGACTCAATCCCGCCCTTCGCTGCATTTTTCACGAATGACCACTTAACCCCTGCCTCCCATCGGACATAACGCCGCGCTCCGGGCCAGCGATGTGACCCAGCGACGTTCCACCGCTGCTGCCTGAACCCGCAACCGCGTGTCAGGGCGCGCCGCCCTTGTCCCGCCGCGCGCGCCAGTCCGCCCAGGCCTCCGGCGTATCCAGATCCAGCCGGGCGCGACTGCCGGGCAGGGGGATCAGCACGACACGTTCCCTGACCTGCGCCACTACCTCGCGCCCGCCGCTGTCGCCGGTCAGCCTGGACAACGCCGGGAAGAGGTCTGATCTGAACACGATCGGATGGCCGGGCGCGCCTTCTGCGGTGGCGCCGCGCCAGATCAGGGCGGGGCCATCCGTATCAACCGCTTCGGCAACCTTTGCCAGGTCCGCCACCGTCAGATCCGGCAGGTCGCCCAGCAGAATCATCGCACAGATGGCTCCATCGGGCAGGGCGGCGATACCGGCGCGCAGGCTGGCGTTCATGCCTTCCGCCGCATCCGGGACGGGCAGGGCCTGCAGGTCAAGCCCCGCCAGCGCCGCATATCTTGGGTGTGGCGCGGGCGGCAGGGCCACAATGACCGGACCACAGCCCAGCGCCAGCGCCTTGCCCGCCTGAAGGCGCAGCAGGGGTGTTCCATCCACCGTTTCCAGCAGCTTGTCGCGCCCCTGCATCCGCGTCGATCCGCCCGCGGCAAGGATGATGATCGGCATCAGGTGATCCATCGGGTCATCCTAGGGAGGTCCGGCGCCGAGCGCCATCCCGTCAGCCGCGCATCCGGTCCCCGTCGGGATCGAATAGCGCCGTGGTGATCAGCCTCGCGGGCCGAATCTGGCCCAGGATTTCGATCTCCACCTTCAGCCCTTCCGCGATCCGCCCGCGCGGGACAAAGCCCATGGCGACGGAGGTGCCGGTGAAATGCGAATAGCCCCCCGATGTGCAGAACCCCACAACCGCATCATCCAGCCAGATCGGCTCGTAGCCCTGCACATCCGCGTCTTCGGCTTCTACGTCAAAGGCCACAAGCTGCCGCGCAGGCGGTGTTTCCCTTTCCGCCTCCGCCGGGGCGCGGCCGATGAAATCGACGTTCTTCTTCCAGGAAATGAACCGGTCCAGCCCGGTTTCCGCCGCCGTGTAATCGGGCGAGAATTCCGACATCCAGGAGCCAAAGAACTTGTCCAGCCGCAGCGACATCATCGCACGCATGCCAAAGGGCACCATGCCATGCACCTGTCCCGCCGCCCAGAGCACCGACCACAGCGCGCGCTGGTCCATCGGGTCGCAATAGATCTCGAACCCCAGATCGCCGGTATAGCTGACCCGCTGCACGATACAGGCGGTCTGGCCCACGGTCATCTGCCAGACGTCCAGGAACTTCATGCCGCTGACATCGGTGCGGGTGCAGGCCTGCAGCACCTCGCGCGCCTTTGGTCCCGCAATCTGGAACCCGGTGCGCTTGTCAGAGATGTTCTGAACGTCAACACCGTCTTCCAGATGATTGATAAACCACCGATAATGGAATTCCTGCGACCCGTAGGAGGCGGTCAGCTGGAAGGTCTGCGCATCCAGGCAGGAGATCGTGAAATCGCCGATCAGCTTGCCCTTTTCCGACAGCATCGGGGTCAGCGACAAGCGGCCCTGCGCCGGGACGCGGCCCGCCATGATCCGGTCCAGCCAGGCGCGGGCCCGTGGCCCGGTGACCTGGAACTTGCCAAAGTTCTGCACCTCGTTGATGCCCACCCCGTTGCGCACCGCCAGCACCTCGCGCGTGGTGGCGCCAAAGGCATCCGAGCGGCGGAAGGACGGGGTTTCATAGGTCGGCTCATCGCCCGTGGCGAAGTAATTGGCGACCTCAAGCCCGAATTGCTGGCCCCAGACCGCGCCCATCCCGGTAAAGATGTCGTACATCGGCGTGGTGCGGTGCGGCCGGGCGGCGGGCAGTTCCTCGTTCGGGTAGGAGACGGAAAAGCGTTTCTGATAGTTCTCGATCACCTTGGGCAGGGTGTAGCCCGGCGTGATCCATTTGCCAAAGCGCGCCACATCCATCGCCATCACATCGCGCTCCGGCTCGCCCTCGATCATCCATTGCGCAAGGGTCAGGCCCACGCCACCACCCTGGCTGAAGCCCGCCATGACGCCGCAGGCAGACCAGTAGTTGCGCATTCCGGGCACCGGGCCGACCAGCGGGTTGCCATCGGGGGCAAAGGTGAAGGGGCCGTGAATCACGTTCTTGACGCCTGCGCGCTCCAGATCGGGGAAGCGGCGGTAGGCAAAGGTGATGCTGTCCTCGATCTTGTCGAAATCGTCCTGCAACAGGTCCTGACCAAAGGACCAGGGCGTGCCATCCACCGACCAGGGGCGGCAGGTCTGCTCGTAGAACCCGATGCAAAGGCCCCGGCCTTCCTGCCGCAGATAGCTTTCGCCTGCCGGGTCCATCACATGGGGATGTTCCTTGCCGTCCTGCATCATCTCCACGATCAGCGGCACCTCCTCGGTCACCAGGTACTGGTGCTCCATCGGGTGCAGCGGGAAGTAGACGCCCGCCATCGCGCCAACCTCGCGCGCCCAGAGGCCACCTGCGTTCACGACGTGTTCGGCGTGGATGGTGCCCTTGTCGGTGACCACGTCCCAGGTGCCATCGGGGCGCTGGTTGGTTTCCCTGACCATGCAATGGGTCTCGATCGTTGCGCCGCCCATCCGTGCGGCGCGGGCATAGGCATGGGTGGTGCCGGAGGGGTCGAGGTGACCGTCCAGCGGGTCATAAAGCCCCCCGATGATGCCGTCGATATTGGTGACGGGGGCGATCTTTGCGATCTCCTCCGGTGTCACGATCTCGGTGTCCAGACCCATGAAACGGTGCTTGGCCCGTTCGGCCAGCAACATGTCGAAACGGTCCTGGTTGTCGGCCAGGGTCACGCCGCCGACGTGGTGCAGCCCGCAGGACATGCCGGTGATTTCTTCCAGTTCCTTGTAGAGCCGGATGGTATAGCCCTGAAGTGCTGCCATATTGGTGTCGCCGTTCAGCGTGTGAAACCCGCCCGCAGCGTGCCATGTCGACCCCGAGGTCAGCTCCGACCGCTCCACCAGCATGACATCCGACCACCCCAGTTTGGTCAGGTGGTAGAGGCAAGAAGCGCCGACGACGCCGCCGCCGATGATCAGGACACGGGTGGTGGTTTGCATGGGAAAACTCCGGTTGGATTTTGCCACAGATTGGCGGGCTGCGGAAAACACCTCTGGTCCGTTAACGACAGATCATGTCGCGCGCGGTCGGATTGCCCGGGGTTGGTTTCGAATCCACGACCGGCTTGTTTCGCGCAGCACCGCTATGGACCTTCCCGCAGCCGTGCTAGATCATGCCGCATGGATCTTTCCGCATTGACCCCCAGGACCATTCTAAGACGGGCCCGCTCCTATACCCGCAAGCTCTGGGTCCGTGTTGTGATCATGGGGCTGATGTCCTTTGTGGCGCTGGGGCTGACGCAGCTGATCGAAGGGTTCGTGCCGGATGAGATTGCGACCATGCTGCACGGGGATGCGGCGGACCGGCTGCTGAACATCATCGCCAATGCCATGCTGGCGGTGACCACATTCTCGCTGACCGTCATGGTATCGGTCTATCGCGCGTCTTCGACCCAATGGACCCCGCGGGTGCACCGCCTGATCCTGGAGGACCCGACGACCCAGAATACCCTGGCGGTTTTCATCGGCGCCTATGTCTATGCGCTGGTGGCGATCATCCTGCGTGAACTCGGGGTTTATGTGGATGACCGGGCCTTTGTGTTGTTTCTCATGACGGTTCTGGTGCTGGCGGTGATCGTGATCTACCTGATCCGCTGGGTCCTGCACCTGCAGACATTCGGCAGCCTGATGGATGTGACCCGCCAGATCGAGACGGTGACCGTTTCGGGGTTCAGGGAGCGGTTGCAGAACCCCTGTCTGGGTGCAAATGCCCTGACAGGTGACATCCCCGAGGGGGCGGAAAAGGTGCTGGCCACCGAAAGCGGATATATCCAGCACGTCTATCCCGAAGCGCTGCACCAGACCGCGGCGGAGCAGGGCGCGCGCATCTATTTTCTGCGCAACATCGGCGATTATGTTTTCATCAACGAACCGCTTGTTGCGGTGATCTATGACAAGCAGGACGCCGACAGTGAAGCGGTGGAAGAGGCGGTGCGCGATTGCATCGTGCTGGGCGATCTGCGGACCTATGACCAGGACCCGCGCTTTGGCCTTGTGGTGATGGGCGAAGTCGCCTCCAAGGCGCTGTCGCCGGGGGTCAACGACCCCGGCACCGCCATCGACGTGATCGGGCGCATCGGGCGGATCCTGTCGCTCTACAAGGATGAAGAGGCCAAGGACCGCGAAGACGAAGTGCTTGATGCGCTTTATTTCCCGCCGCTGGACCCCGGCGACCTGATCGAGGACGGCTTTGGCGCGCTGGCACGGGACGGGGTGCAGATTGTCGAGGTGCAGCAGCGCCTGCAGAAAGCCCTGAGTGGATTGATGCGGCACCCCGATGCGGGGCTGAGCCGCGCGGCCAGGGAGGCGGCGGTTCTGCATCTGCGCCGTGCGGTACAGGCGATCCCCTTCGGGCCGGATCAGGACCGTGTGCTGGCCTCTGCCTGTGCCGAGGTGCGCGCGGCAGTCTCAAAGGCCGACGATTAAAAAGTTAACAAAAGGTTAACCAAAAAACTCACCGCGTGTTATCGAACGATCTCTTGGAGAGATCGGGATATTTTCATGTTTGTGGTTCGGGCACTGCTTCTAACGGTCACTGTCGTCATGCTTGCAGCGGCAGGACCAATGTCGGTTCCGAAGATACCCGCTGCTGATTTCCTGAGTGTGTTGAACACCTTGAACGGAAAAGCACCGATGAATGCGGCCTGTTGCAAGGTCTGCTCAAAGGGCAAGGCCTGCGGCGATTCCTGCATCAGCCGTTCATATACATGCCGCAAAGGGGTCGGTTGCGCCTGCGACGGTTAAGAAATCCGGATCCCTCGGGCGTCGAATTATATTCGAGCGACGGCAGATGTCGCTTTCTGGCAATCAGCCCGATGCAAGCGCGTAGAGGTTGTGAATAACGCAACCCAATTCAGGACTTATCATGCGCACCCATGCCCAGGCCGTCGTCATCGGGGGCGGCGTTATCGGCTGCTCGATCCTCTACCACCTGACCAAGCTGGGCTGGACGGATGTGGTGCTGCTGGAACGCTCCGAACTGACCTCGGGCAGCACATGGCATGCGGCGGCTAACATTCACGGGCTGCACGACAACAACAACATCACCCGGATCCAGAACTACACGATGGATCTCTATAACGCGCTGGAGGCCGAGACGGGCCAGAGCTGTGGCGTGTTCCAGCCCGGATCGCTTTATCTGGCGCAGACCGAGGCGCGGGAACACCAGCTGCGCCTGCAGGCGGCCAAGGCGAAATATTATGGCCTGCCGTTCCGCGAGATCGACCGCGCCGAGGCAGAGGCGCTGCATCCGCTGGTCGATTTCGACGGCATCCGCTGCATCATGTACGAGGAGAACGGCGGCAACGTGGACCCTTCCGGCGTGACCAACGCCTATGCCGTGGGGGCGCGGCAGAACGGGGCCGAGATCATCCGCTTTTGCCCCGTCACCGGCACCGAGCAGCAACCGGACGGCAGCTGGATCGTGCGCACGCAGAAGGGGGACATCGCGACACAATGGGTGGTGAATGCCGCCGGTCTCTGGGGGCGCGAGGTGGCGGCGCTTGCGGGGCTCAAACTGCCGCTGCAACCGACCGAGCACCAGTATTTCGTTACCGAAACCATTGCGGAGATTGCCGGGATGGACCGCCGCCTGCCGTCGGTCGCGGACCGCGATGGCGAATATTACCTGCGGCAGGAGGGCAAGGGCCTGCTGGTCGGCGCTTATGAGAAGGATATGCGCTACTGGGCCGAGGACGGGACGCCGCAGGGGTTCGGCCACGAGCTGTTTGCCGATGATCTGGAGCGGATCGAACCCAACATGATGCGCGCGATTGCGCGGGTGCCTGCGGTGGGCGCGGCGGGGATCAAGCGGGTGATCAACGGCCCGATGATCTGGTCGCCGGATTCCAACGTGCTGTTCGGACCGGTACCGGAACTGCGCAATTACTTCTGCTGCAACGGCATCATTCCGGGATTCTCGCAATCCGGCGGCATGGGGCTTTTGGCCGCCGACTGGATCGTCACCGGCGAAACCCGTTATGACATGTTCGCCTGGGACATGGCGCGCTTTGGCGACTGGGCCGATGCCGCCTTTACCCGGGCGCGGGTGGGTGACCAATATGCCAACCGGTTCAAGATCCACTTCCCAAACGAGGAACGCAGCGCGGGCCGCCCCATGCGGATGCGCCCGGTCTATCAGATGCAGCGTGACCTGGGCGCGGTCTTTGGCCTGAACTACGGGTGGGAACATCCGCTGTACTACGGCCAGCCCGTCGGGGCAGAGGATGAAACCCACGGGTTCACCCGACAGGGCTGGTGGGCGCAGGTGGGCCGCGAGGCGCGGATGCTGCGCGAACATGCGGGCATCATCGACATTTCGAACTTTGCCAAATACCGCTGCAAGGGGCCGGGGGCGGAAAGCTGGCTGAACGCGGTTTTTGCCAATACCATGCCCCGGGCTGTGGGGCGGTCCTGCCTGACCCCGCTGATCGGCACGCGGGGCGGGATTGCCGGGGATTTCACCGTGACCCGGCTGGCGGAGGATGAATTCTGGATCATCGGCTCCGGCATGGCCGAACGCTATCACCAGCGGTTCTTTGGCGCGCTGCCCCTGCCGGAGGGCACGACATTCGACAGCCTGACGGTGGATGTCTGCGGCTTCAACGTCGCAGGACCGAAATCGCGCGATCTGTTGCAAAAGCTGACCAATACCGCGCTGGCGACGCCTGATTTCCCCTTCATGCGGTCGAAATGGATCACCCTGGCGGGGATCGAGGTGCTGGCGCTGCGGGTGTCCTTTACCGGCGATCTGGGCTGGGAGCTGCATTGCGCCGCTGCCGATCAGGCGCGCCTGTTGCAGGCGCTGCTGGACGCGGGCCGCGACATCGGCGCAGGCCCTGTCGGCAGCCGCGCGCTGATGTCGCTGCGGATCGAGAAAGGATATGGCTCCTGGAGCCGCGAATATTCGCCGGAATACTGGCCGCAGGAGGTCGGGCTGGACCGGCTGTGCAAGACCGGCAAGGATTTCCTGAACAAGGAGGCGGTCATGCTGACCCTGGCCAGGCCCGCGCGGGAGCATCTGGTGATCCTGGAACTGGATGCCGGTCAGACCGATGCCTCCAACGCGGATGCGAGTGGGGGGGAGCCGATCTTCATGGATGGCAAGGGCATCGGGCGGGTGACCTCGGGCGCCTATGGCTATTCGGTGGGCAAGTCGCTGGCGCTGGGGTTCCTCCGCGATGCGGGGCCGGGCGATGTGGTGGAGGTGATGGTGCTGGGCCAACCGCACCGCGCGACGGTGCTGGCGGAACCGCCCTTCGACCCCGCAGGTGCCCGGCTGCGGGCGTAAGACAGGCGCATTCGAATTCTTCGAAGAATTCGGTCCGGAGTTTTCAAAAACTCCGGGGTCGGCAGGAAGGTCACTTTCCCAAGGCAGCAGATCGTCCTGCGCCACGAACCGCAGTACGGGTGCCCGAAGGCTGGGGGCACACGCATCGGCTGCGCATTCGAATTCTTCGAAGAATTCGGTCCGGAGTTTTTGAAAACTCCGGGGTCGGCAGGAAGGTCACTTTCCCAAAGGCAGCAGATATTCCTGCGCCACGAACCACAGCACGGGTGCCCGAAGGCTGGGGGCACACGCATCGGCCGCACATTCGAATTCTTCGAAGAATTCGGTCCGGAGTTTTTGAAAACTCCGGGGTCCGCGGTCAGCCGCCCGATTTTTCCAGTACCAGAAAGGTCATCATGCCCAGGGGCGGCAGATCGTCCTGTTTCACGATCCGCAACGCAGGCTGCTGCAGCACGGTTTCGACCCGGAAATCGGAATGCCAGCCCAGCGTGTCGGCAAAAGGCGCCGTGAGCCGCTCGATCGCACCCAACACGCCATCCTCGCGGGTGAAATGATTGGTGATCACCACCTGGCCGCCGGGTTTCAGCACCCGGACGATCTCGGTCATCACCCGCTCGGGTTCGGGCACCACCGAGAGCACATGCATTGCCGCAACCGTGTCGAAGGAAGCATCGGGAAAGTCGAGGTGCCGCGCATCCATCTGCCGCAGCGCCGCCACATGGTCGAGCGCCTTTTCCTTCACCCGCACTTGCGCCTTTTCCAGCATATCGTCGGAAAAATCGATCCCCGTGACCGCCAGATGGCCCCCGTATTGCTGAAGCGACAGCCCCGTGCCCACGCCAACCTCAAGCACGCTGCCGTTGCGTGCGTTGATATGGGCGACAGCCCGGCGGCGGCCCGCCTGGGTGATGGCGCCGAAGGTCCGGTCATAGATCGGGGCCCATCGGGCATAGGAACGGGTAACTGCGTCAAGATCCATCTTTTCTGTCCTTTCGGGAAGGGGTGGGCAGCCCGGCGATCAGGGTCCAGATCACCGTGGCGATATAGGCAAGGCAGAGCATCACCAGGGTGATCCATGCATAGGTAAGAAGCGCAGCCGCCAGCAGGACGGCGGTGAGCGTCACATAAGGCACCTGCGCGCGGCTGACGCGCAGCGCCTTGACCGACCAGGTCGGCACACGGCTGATCATCAGCAGGCCGATCACCACCATGTGCAGGCAGATCACCAGGTCGGGCAGCAGCGGCCCATTGGCGAAGGCAAAGGAGATCGAGAGCGGCAGCAGCACCAGCAGCGCGGCGGCGGGCGAGGGGATGCCGGTGAAATACCCTGGCGGCATTTTCGGATTGGCGGCCTGCGGTTCACGCGATGCCACATTGAACCGTGCCAGCCGCAGCACGCAGCAGATCGCAAAGAACAGCACCGCCAGCCAGGCGGCGCTGCGCACGTCCTGCAGCGCCCAGAAGTAGAGCACCAGCGGCGGGGCGACGCCGAAGTTCACGAAATCGGCAAGCGAATCCAGCTCGGCCCCCATTTTGCTGTCGCTCTTGAGCAGCCGCGCCAGATGCCCGTCCACCCCATCCAGCACGCAGGCCGCCACGATCAGCTGCACCGCCAGCACGTAATTGCCCTGCACGCCAAAGCGGATCGCCGAAAGGCCCGCGCAGATCGCCGTGACGGTGAGGATGTTGGGCAAGAGCTGCAGCAGCGAAAAATCGCGCGGCCCGGGGGATTGCGGATCGCTCATGCCGCTGTGGTCCCGGCAAGGCCGGCCATCTGCACCGCTCCGGACAGGATCGCGCAGCGCTTTTTGTCGCCGCCGCATATCCGCCTCAAGAAGTTGCCCGATATGGTCATTGTGCCCGTCCCTAGACTCACGGGTGCAGACCTATATCGTTCTGCGGCAAGAGCAAGTCTCATCCGCCGCCGATTTCCAAATGCCGCCGATCGGGGCCTTACAACGGCCTGATCTTGAGCTGCGTGATCCGGTTGCCGTCGCGTGCCATCACCTCGAAGCGGAATCCGTGGAAGGAAAACACCTGACCCGGCGTCGGGATCATCTGCGCCTCGTGAATCACCAGCCCCGCCAGCGTATTCGCCTCGTCATCGGGCAGGGACCAGTCGGTGGCGCGGTTCAGGTCGCGGATCGTCATGGCGCCATCGACGTAATAGTGACCGTCCTCGCCCGGGGCCAGCAGATGTTCGCCGTCAGGGTCGAATTCATCGGTGATCTCGCCCACGATCTCTTCCAGAATATCCTCCAGCGTGATCAGCCCCTGAAGCGAGCCATATTCATCCACCACCAGCGCAAAATGCGTGCGGCGGCGCAGGAACTGGCGCATCTGTTCGTCCAGGGTCGAGGTTTCGGGCACGAAATAGGGTTTCATCGCCACGGTGGAGACATCGAAGTTCTTCAGCGCCGATGCATCGCCGTCGGGCCCGCCGATCAGTTTGTACATCGCGCGCAGCAGGTCCTTGGCGTGGATCACACCGATGATGTTCTCCTGATCGTCGCGATAGACGGGCAGGCGGGTATGGTTGGATTCCAGACATTGCTGGAGGATTTCCTGCGGCGGCATGTCCGCGTCGATCATCTCGATCCCCGAACGGTGCAGCATGATCTCTTCCACCGCCCGCTCGCGCAGGTCGAGCGCGCCCAGGATACGGTCGCGGTCTTCCTTTTCGACCACCCCTTCGGAATGGCCCAGCTGCAATGCGCCCGCGATCTCCTCGCGCACCGCAAGGATGTTGCTGTCGGGGTCCACCGTCACCCCCAAGAGCCGCAGCACCCCGCGCACAAAGAAACGCACCGCAGAGACCATCGGTGAAAACACCAGCACCACCAGCGCGATCGGGCGCGACACCAGGGCGGCGGCGGTTTCGGCGTTGGTGATCGCATAGGTCTTGGGCAGCACCTCGGAAAAGACCAGCACCAGCAGGGTCATCACCAGCGTGGCCAGCGCCACGCCGCTTTCCCCGAACAACCGGGTGAAGAGCGCGGTGGCCAGAGAGGCCGCCAGGATGTTGACCAGGTTGTTGCCCAGCAGGACAGATCCGATCAGCCTTTCATTGTCTTCCGTGATTTTCAGCGCCCGTTCCGCGCCGCGCGATCCCTTGTCCGCCTGTGCCCGCAGCTTTCCGCGCGAGGCGGCGGTCAGCGCCGTCTCGGACCCCGAAAAGAACCCCGAAAGAATAAGGAGGAGCAGAATGATGCTGCAGCTGATCCAGAATGCGCCATCGAACAGAGTCGTGCCGGTTTCCATTTCGGTTGGTATCCATATGATGTGTCTGTCGGACTATGATGATCCGCCATGCCCCATTCAAGGGCAGGAGGCAAGATTGGGCAATAAACGCCATCAGAACCTTGGAGAGCGGAACGGCGCGCTGCTGCTGTTTGGCGGTCCCTATTCCAATCTGAACGCCACCCAGGCCTTGCTGGGCGCAGCACGGGAGCGCGGCATTGCCGCTGCGCAGATGATCTGCACCGGGGACGTGGTGGCCTATTGCGCGGCCCCGTTTGAGACCATCGAGCTGATCCGCGCGGCGGAAATCGCAGTGGTTGCGGGCAATTGCGAGCAGCAACTGGCCGCAGGCGCAGCCGATTGCGGCTGCGGGTTCGAGGCGGGCACGACCTGTGATCTGCTGGCTGCCGGCTGGTACGCCTTTGCCACGGACCGTGTTGCACCCGCCCAGCGCGGCTGGATGGCGGCGCTGCCGGACATCATCACCTTTCACCATCAGGGCGCGCGCTATGGCGTGATCCACGGCGGTGTGACGGATGTGGCGCGTTTTGTCTGGCCGACCAGCCCTGCCGAGGTCCTTGCCGAAGAATGGCGCTCGGCCGAGGCGGCGGTGGGGCCGCTTGATCACATCATCAGCGGACATTGCGGCCTGCCTTTCATCCGCGACACGCCACGGGGCCGCTGGATCAACCCGGGCGTGATCGGCATGCCGCCCCATGACGGGGCGCAGATGACGCGCTATGGGGTGCTGGACGGGGGCGAGGTGACGCTGCACCGCCTGCGCTATGACGCCGGGGGAGAAGCCGCGCGGATGCAGGCCGCAGGGCTGACCCAGGGCTATGACCGCGCGCTGCTGACCGGCTATTGGCCGTCCGAAGATATCTTGCCCAGTGCCCTGCGCGTGCCGTCCTTCGCCAGCGGGTGATGCTCCAGCACCAGTTCCGACAGGCGTTCTTCCAGCACATGGGTATAGATTTCGGTGGTGGCGACATCGGCATGGCCCAGCATGGTCTGGATCGCGCGCAGGTCGGCACCATTGGCCAGCAGATGCGTGGCAAAGGCGTGACGCAGGGTATGCGGCGTGACCTTGGCCGGATTCACGCCGCCCGCGACCGCGAATTCCTTGATCAGCAGGTAGAACCGGTGCCGGGTCAGATGGCCCAGCTTGCCGCGCGAGGGGAACAGGAACCGCGAGGTCGGCAGCCGTTTGGCGCGTGCCTCTTCGTCCAGCCTGTCGCGCAGCACCAGCCATTCGGCCAGTGCCGTGCGGGCAGGCGGAGACAGCGGCACCATGCGTTCCTTGCCGCCCTTGCCCATGATCAGCAGCAGGCGCGGATCGCCTCGGGTGGCGGCAATCGGCAGGCTGACCAGCTCGCTGACCCGCATGCCGGTGGCGTAAAGCAGTTCCATCAGGCAGGTGTTGCGGCATTGGTCGGACTGCGACCGGCCAGAGGCGCGCGCCGCTTCCAGCAAGGCATCGACTTCCGCTTCGCTCAGGATCTTGGGCAGGCGCTTGTCCTGGCCGGGACCGGAAATCTGGATCGCCGGATTGTCGCTGCGCAGCCCTTCCTCAAAGGCAAAGCGGAAAAGTTGCTTGATCGCCGACAGCCGCCGCGCGCGGGTGGATTTGGCCAGCCCCTGCGCATCGCAATGGACCAGATAATCCTCCACCGAGCCGCGTGTCGCCGTGCTGAAATCGAGCCCCTTGCGGGCCAGATAACCGTCGAAGTCCTTGAGATCACGGCCATAGGCCAGCTGGGTATTGGTGGCAGCGCCCAATTCGGCGGCCTGCGCTTCGAGAAAGGTTGAAATCCAGTGAAAGGTCGGCGTTTGCATCGGCTCAACGCTCCAGCAGGAGGGATTGGAGGGCGGCGCGCCGGGCGGTGTCTTCCAGCCCCAGCGCCCGCAGGGTGGCCAGCGCATCGCGCATCGCTGTGGTGTCGCCCTGCGCGCCTTTTTGCAACATGGCAAGGACCTGAAGGATCACTTCACCCAGGCGGTTGTCACGCGCCGCACCGACCAGATTTTCGCGTGGCGGCGCGCCCTTGAAGGCATCATGGATCGCACCGGGCAGGGCGCCTTCCGGCCTGGTGGCCGGGGCCTCGCCGCGCGCGATGGCGCGCAGCAGGGCGGTATTGGCAATGTCCCTGGAGGGGTCGGACGCTGCGGCCTCATACATCGGGGACAACATGCAGATGTCGAATGCGATCCGTGCGGCGCGCCCTTCGAGGGCGATCTTGGACAGGTCCTCGGCAAAAAGGGTGGCAAATGCGACCTCAAGCCCTGCTTCCTGCATGCCGATCCAGACCGCCGGCAATGTCTTGGTCACCGCATCGGGGCTGCCGGTGGCCAGGGCGGTCTCGAACCGTTGCAGGTCGCGGACGCGGTCCCAGACCCCGCCGGAGGCGGCAGGCGCGCGGTCGGTGTAGAGGCCCAGCAACCGGTTGTCGGGCAGCGCACCGGCGCGGGTCAGACGCTCTGCCGCCTCAAGCTGCGCCTTCCATCCGGCGATATCGCGCAGATCGGCCACCGCATAGGGGCGGGGCAGGGTGCCGGTGGGCATCGGCTCACCAATGGTTTCGAACAGCCGAAAGCTCAGCGGGTCCATGCCGCGCGGGGTCGGCAAGGGCGGCGCCCCCTCAAAACCTTCCGGGTGCAGGAACCGGTCCAGCAGGGCAAGCTGTTCCTGCGGCAGCAACCCCAGTGCCTGCGCAGAGCCAAAGGTCAGCGCCGCATTGTCCCAGTTGCTTGCGCGGGCGGCACAAAAGATGCGCGTGCCGTAGTTGCGTGTCAGATGGGGCGACTGACCCAGCACGTCACAGGCGCGGTCTTCGGTTCCGGTCAGCAGGCTGATGTCCATCCAGAGGTCGAAATGCTCCGGCGAGGTGGTCACACCGGCCTGTTCGATCAGCGACAGTGCAGGGTCCAGCGCCCCCAGCCGCAGCAGTTTGCGCACCCGGGCAAGGGCCAGCTCATTGCCTGCCTGGGCATCGCCCTGCGGCGCAAAGGCCTCGGCAAGCAAAACGGTATAGAGCAGGGATTGCGCGGCGGGCAGGCGCAGTTCCGGCAGGTCTTCGATCTGGTCGATCAGGTCTTTCGCGGTGCTGCCCAACCAGAGATTTTGCGGCAGGCCGGTCACCGTGTTGGGCACCAGCCCGATGGCCCGGGGCGAGCCCACGCCCAGGGGCGAGACCGTGACCTTGGGCGGCAGCGCGGTTTTGGCCACCGGCGCTTCGTTCGGGTTGGCCTTGTTCGGCTGACGGCGCGCCACAGGTTGCGGCGTGGCCTGGGTGCCGAGCCAGTCAATCACCGACAGCGGCGATTCCTGCGCCTGTGTCTGGGCCGCAGCCGGACCCGTGGCAACCGCCGCGCAAAAAAGCAGCGCACCAAGGGTACGTGCTTGCCTGATTTCCGCCATCATGAGCCTATTGCCCGGAAAGAGTGACAGGTTCACGCATTTCTACCTGAGGTGGTGCGAACTCCGCGCCGAAGAACGGACCGATATAGGCATAGCCAGCCAGCCCGATAAATCCGACAATTAGTAGGAATATCAAAAACTTGATCAATCTGCCCATGAATTCTGCCTGCTCGGTTTCCGATTTGTTATGCAATCTATATATGGCCTTTTCGACAAGATCACGTCATTCAAGGCATAATGAGCGGAATTGAGCAAACCATGGCCGACGGCGAAGGGAAACATCAGGGGTATCGTCTGAACAAGACAGTTGTTCTGGTGGGGATGATGGGCGCGGGCAAGACGGCCGTGGGCCGTGCGGTTGCCGCGCGGCTTGGTGTGCCCTTCCTCGACAGCGATGCGGAAATCGAGGCCGCAGCCAACCTGAGCGTGCCCGAGATTTTCCAACGCGACGGCGAGGCGTTCTTTCGCAAGCGTGAATCCGAGGTGATCGCGCGGTTGCTCAAGCAGGAGCGCTGCATCCTGTCCACCGGCGGCGGGGCGTTCCTGGCGGAAAGCAACCGCGAGATGATCTCGCGCGATGGAGTCTCGCTCTGGCTGAATGCGGATCTGCCCCTGCTCTGGCAGCGCGTGCGCCACAAGGAAAGCCGCCCGCTTTTGCGCACGCCAAATCCCTATGCAACCCTGGCCGAAATCTATCGCGCGCGGGTTCCTGTCTATGAAAAGGCGGATATTTCAGTCACTTGCCAGCCGTCGTTAAGTATCGAAGCGATGGCGTCGCGGGTGATTGCGGCCCTGGCCGAACAGCCCGATGTTCTGGAGAATCAAGATGCGTGAGACCGTGAATGTTGCCCTTCCGGGGCGGGCCTATGACGTTGTGATCGGGCCGGGCCTGCTGCAGGAGGCCGGTGCGATGATCGCGCCGCTGCTGGGGCGGCCACATGTCACGGTGATCTCGGATGAAACGGTGGCGGGGCTGCATCTGGACAGCCTGCGGGCCGGTCTTGCGGCGCAGGGCATCACGATGGAGGCGCTGCAACTGCCGCCGGGCGAGGGGACCAAGAACTGGGACAACCTGATCCGCTGCACCGAATGGCTGCTGACCCGGAAGGTCGAGCGGCGCGATGTCGTGATTGCATTCGGCGGCGGGGTGATCGGCGATCTGGTGGGTTTTGCCGCTGCCATCCTGCGGCGCGGGGTGCGCTTTGTGCAGATCCCCACGTCGCTGCTGTCGCAGGTGGACAGTTCGGTGGGGGGCAAGACCGGGATCAACACGGGCCATGGCAAGAACCTTGTCGGCGCGTTTCACCAGCCGGCGCTGGTGCTGGCCGATACCGCCCTGCTGGACACGCTGACTCCCCGCGATTTCCTGGCCGGTTATGGCGAGGTCGTGAAATATGGCCTGCTGGGGGATGCGGATTTCTTCAGCTGGCTGGAGGCGCAAGGGCCGGCACTTGCCCGTGGCGACGGCGCAGGCCGCGTGACCGCTGTGCGCCGGTCGGTGCAGATGAAGGCCGATATCGTCATCCGCGACGAGACGGAGCAGGGCGACCGGGCGCTGCTGAACCTTGGCCATACCTTCTGTCATGCGCTGGAGGCCGCCACCGGCTATGGCAACCGGCTGATGCACGGTGAGGGGGTCGCGATCGGCTGTGCCATGGCCTTCGAACTCTCCGCACGGCTGGGCCTTTGCCCGCAGGAAGATCCCAGCCGGGTGCGCGCGCATCTCAAGGCGATGGGGATGAAGACGGATCTGGCCGATATTGACGGCGATCTGCCGGGGGCCGACGCGCTGCTGGACCTGATGGGGCAGGACAAGAAGGTGAAGGACGGCAAGCTGCACTTTGTTCTGGCGCGCGGGATCGGTGATGCTTTTGTCACCAGTGACGTGCCGCGTGACAAGGTGCTTGCACTTTTGCAAGATGCGCTGGCGGCCCGATAAGTCGGGACGCTAAGGTCGGCGCAATACCATCGCCGTCTTGCCCTCGGCGGAAAAACCGCAGGCTTCATAGAAGCCCACCGCATCGCGCCCGACACCCGTCATCAGCATGATCTTATAGGCATTTGCGGCCCAGGCGGTGTCGATCACCGCCGCCATCACCCTGCGGCCGAACCCTTGCCCCTGACAGGTGGCAAGCGTCACCACATTCTCGACTACAGCGTTTCGGGATAAACTTGAAACATCCCGCGTCACTTTTCGCGTTCGACCGAAGGGAGAGGCAGCGAACAAGTGATTCAGGTATATCCCGAAACGCTTTAGCGCATAGGGCCGGGCGTTCCAGACCACATTGGGCAGCAGGTGCAGGGTTGCCATTGCCACCAGCCGGTCCCCCGCAAAGGCGCCCAGCACCTGCGTGCCGGGATGGTCGATCACCGGGCCGAATGCCGCCGGGTCCGATGCCTTGGGCCCGACGGTCAGTTCATTGTAAAGCGTCAGAGCCTGCGCCGCGTCCGCCCGATCCAGCATGCGGACAACGGCATCTGTCATCAGAACGGGATTTCGTCGTCGAGGTCGCGCGAACCGCCGCCACCGCCGCCAGCACCACCGCCGCTGCTGCCACCGGAGGAGGGGCCGCTGTCATAACCGCCGCCGTCATAGCCGCCGTAATCCCCACCAGAGGAGGAACCGCCACCGCCATATCCGCCGCCTGAACCGCCGCCGTCGCGACCGTCCAGCATGGTCAGCGTGCTGCCGAAACCCTGCAGGACAACTTCGGTGGAATAGCGGTCCTGGCCCGACTGGTCCTGCCATTTGCGGGTCTGCAACTGGCCTTCGATATACACTTTTGACCCTTTTTTCAGGTATTGCTCGGCAATGCGCACCAAACCTTCCTGAAAGATGGCCACCGAATGCCATTCGGTCTTTTCGCGGCGCTCGCCGGTATTGCGGTCCTTCCAGGTTTCCGATGTGGCGATCCGCAGGTTGCAGACCTTGCCACCGTTCTGGAACGATCGCACTTCGGGATCGCGCCCCAGGTTACCGATAAGGATCACTTTGTTCACTGAGCCGGCCATATTGCCCCCTTTATTATCGCAGCTTGTGTCGCACGCCCGATTGCGAATCCGCAAGGGGCCGTTGGTCGTTTATAAACTGGCTGGATCATGGTTAACATCAGGTTTCCGCCCCTAGGTCGTGTTGACACTCATCTTCGCCCACCCGCGCGAGACGGATTTTGCCGCTGGCACCCTGATGTGAGCGCAGCAATGTGATCATTGGAAGTGAACATCCGGGATGGCAGAGGCAAAATCCGCCGCGCCCCGCAGGGGTTTCGCCAAAATTGCCCATTTCTGCGTTAAGAGAGCTTGAA
>Ga0189278_10461_pt1 | contig 17443 bp, 18 predicted proteins | sample N26A9minimetaG_FD_130326 | JGI IMG/M metagenome (GOLD analysis project Ga0189278, IMG submission 130326) | Marine microbial communities from the Costa Rica Dome - N26 A9 mini metaG | ecosystem: Environmental > Aquatic > Marine > Oceanic > Photic zone | place: Costa Rica: the Eastern Pacific...
AACCGAACCGGGCCATCAATGACTGCGAAGAGAAGCTTGACCCGGATGAGAGACAACGATCCACCAAGTTAAGGGAAACATACAGATGAAATGAACTTGACCCAAATGCCCGATTAGAGAAGCGGCCGTCCACCAAAGCCCGGAGTCAAGGTGCGCAGCACCGCCGGGCAGCGCCCGACCGCCCCATGGGCGGGCGCTTTCTCACCGTATTGCGGTTCATCACCCACACGCCAAAGATTAGAAATAAAGTGGCACCCACGGACGTTCCGCTGCCCACCCGCGGTCAGGCGCTGCCCTGTGTGGTTAAGTCACTCCGGACTCTTTCCGGTCCTTCGCTGCATTTTTCACAAATGACCGCTCGGCTCCAGCCCCCTCCTTCGGACGCCGGGCAGCGCACAGGCCCTTTATATCCCGTAACACTTCGGCAAGGGCCTTTCTCGCCCCCCGCGCGGTGTGAACCGAATAAAATTTTTATTAACAATGTATTGAGTACCCCGCGGGGAACGCTGCAGCTTCTCGTTGCTGATGTCAACACGACCTAGTATGGCAGAAACGAAATGCGCATCATTTCCCACTGCCCCGGATCGCTTGCGATCCGGTTCGCACCCGACCCCGCCCCCGTCAAACCGCAGGTTTGCCTTCGGCAAAACGGCGGGTGCGAAACTCCGACCTCGCAAGGTGCTGCGAACTATGGAAAAATGGAGATGCCCCGCCAAATGGAGGGCCGCCCTCGGTTTCGGGTGCGAACCTGCCGTTGAAAGCTGCATTCAATGAACCGAACTTTGAGTCCGGGTGACTAGGACTTGGGGCGGTTGTCCACGATCCGCACGGCTTTGCCTTCGGATCGGGGGACACCGCCGACATCGGCCACATCCACTTTGACGCTGATCCCGACGGTCTGCTTGATCTGGGAAGACAATGCCCTTGCCGCATCGGCGCGCAGCGCGTCAGAGACCGAGGCATCCGCGCATTCACACAAGATCCGCATCTGATCCATGCGGTCGGGACGGGACAGTTCGATCTGGAAATGCGGGGCAAGGCCGCTGGTTGCCATCAGCGCCTCTTCGATCTGGGTCGGAAAGACGTTCACGCCGCGCAGGATGATCATGTCATCCGACCGGCCCGTCACCTTTTCCATTCGCCGCATGGACCGTGCCGTGCCGGGCAGCAGGCGGGTCAGGTCGCGGGTGCGGTAGCGGATGATCGGAAAGGCCTCTTTCGTGAGCGAGGTAAAGACCAGCTCGCCCTGTTCACCCTCGGCAACCGGCTGCCCGGTTTCGGGGTTGATGATCTCGGGATAGAAATGATCTTCCCAGATGTGCAACCCGTCCTTTGATTCCACGCATTCCATCGACACGCCCGGCCCCATGACTTCGGACAGGCCGTAGATGTCGACCGCATGCATGTCGAAGGCCTGTTCGATTTCCAGGCGCATCGCATTGGTCCAGGGCTCGGCACCGAAAATGCCAACTTCGAGCGAGCTGGCGCGCGGGTCGATGCCCTGCGCGGCGAATTCATCCAGAATGGACAGGGCATAGGACGGGGTGACGGTGATCCCCTTGGGCTTGAAATCCTCGATCAGGCGGACCTGGCGCGGTGTCATCCCGCCCGAGATCGGGTAGGTCGACAGCCCCAGCGCATCGGCACCCAGATGGATGCCCAGCCCCCCGGTAAACAACCCGTAGCCATAGGCGTTGTGCAACATGTCGCCGGGACACATCCCTGCCGCACGCAGGGACCGCGCCACCACGCTGGCCCAGTTGTTCAGGTCGGCCTGCGTGTATCCCACGACCGTCGGCTGACCCGTGGTGCCCGAGGAGGCATGGATGCGGGCCACTTTCTCGCGCGGGACGGCGAACATGCCAAAGGGGTAATGGTCGCGCAGGTCGGTTTTGACGGTGAAGGGGAACTTTGCCAGATCGGCAAGCGATGTCAGGTCATCGGGATGTACGCCAGCCGCGTCAAAGCTGGATTTGTAGAACGGCACATTGTCATAGGCATGGCGCAGGGACCATTTCATGCGCTCCAGTTGCAGCGCCTCGATCTCGTCCCGGCTGGCAATCTCGATCGGATCAAGGGTGGATCTTTCTGGCGTCAGGTCTTTCATTCTTGGGTCCCCTCCTCAGGAAAATGCTGGCCTTTGACACTGCGCGACAAGCCACGGAACAGCGCGACCGTGCGCCCGTCCTCGCCCGTGACGGTGACGTCGTAGATGCCCGACCGCCCGGTTCTGGATGTCTCCACCGCTTGGGCAGTCAACACCTCGTCAGCCCGGCCAGGGCTGAGAAAGGTGATCTGGTTCTGCTGGGCGACGACAAGCTGGTTGTAGCTGTTGCAGGCAAAGGCAAAGGCGCTGTCGGCAAGGGTGAAGATATAGCCGCCGTGGCAAATCCGGTGCCCGTTCAGCATTTCGGGCCGGACTTTCATGGTCAGCGTGGCCTGTCCGGGTGCAACCGCCGTGATGGTCATGCCCAGCCCGGACGAGGCCTGATCGGCGGCAAACATGATCTCTGTCGATTTTTCCGCACGTTCCTGGGGGGTCATCTGGCTGGCTCTTTATGTTTCATAATTTCGGAGAATTCCACAATGCTGTAACTCTTTCAATCATTATCATCTACGCAGGCTCTTGAATTGGGCGGCGAAGGGCGCAACTGTAGAAACATGACAGTGCAATTTCCTCCGCAAGTCACCCCCTTTGAGCGTCCTGCCGAACAGGTCGCGTTTCACCGCACCGAACTGTCATTGATCCTGTCGCTTTACGGACGGATGGTTGCGGCGGGTGAATGGCGCGATTACGGCATATCATGTCTGCGCGACGTGGCGGTGTTTTCTGTTTTCCGGCGCACGGCCGAGATCCCGCTGTACCGGATCGAGAAACGCCCGAAACTGCGCAGCAAGCAGGGGATGTATGCGGTGATCGGGACAAACGGTCAGGTGCTGCGCCGGGGCCATGAGCTGAAAGCGGTCCTGCGTGTGTTGGAGCGCAAGCTGATCCGCGCGGTGGAATAGACCTCCCGGTCGGAAGCTCAACTTGAGGCCAGCGAAAGGCGCCGGTGCGCCGTCACGTTGCCGTCGCCCTGTTCGCGGATGCGGGTGATCGCCTCGGCAATCGGTTCGTAAACGGTCTGCATGGCGTGGACATTGGCGTGGATCAGCGTTTCGGGGTCAGCAACCAGCGCCACATGCCCCTTCCAGAACAACAGGTCGTTGCGGCGGTAGGGGCGGGATGCCGGTTCCCCCAGGATATGCTGCTGGTCGCTGTCGCCGGGGCAGGGGATTCCACAGGCCAGCAGGGCGGCCTGCACCAGCCCGGAACAATCAATGCCCCAGCGGCTGTTGCCGCCCCAGAGGTACGGGGTGCCAAGGAACAGCTTGGCGATAGCGGCGGGGTCGTCAAACATCTGGTCGGCCTCGCGCAGGTGCACCAGGGGAATGTATCCGATGGAGGTGACGGCAAAGCTGCCCTTTGTGCCGGTCACCGCCACTGCGCTGCCAAAGCTGAGGCTCTGGCGTTCCAGCGATTTGAAATCCGCCGAGGTATAGGCATGGGTGGCAGGCGCGCAGACCCTGTGGGTCGCCTTGGCCGCGCTGCCCAGCGCGCCGGTGCTGACATGGCCGCAATAGCCGTCCTTGTCCGCCTGAACATAGGTATATCCGGCAAAATCCTCCCCCAGCAGGGTCAGGGTGTCACCAAACAGCAGCTGGCGGTCTCGCGCCCCACCGGGGCTGCGGCACAGGTTGGTGACGGCGGCGGTGACCTGACCCGGTTCCGACCGTGTCACCAGCGAAGCAACGGGTGTCAGACGCGGGTCGCTCATCGGTTGAGAATCGGCAACAGAGCTGCGTGAAGCGCCCGTGTGGCCTGACCGGTACCGCCCTTGGGGCGGGCAGGGGCAGCGGCAGGTTGCCATCCATAGATGTCGAAATGCGCATAGGGGCTTTCGGTGACGAAACGGCGCAGGAACAGGGCGGCGGTGATGCATCCGGCAAAGCCGCCCTTGGGCGCATTGTCCAGATCCGCGATGCCCGGTTCGATCATCGCCTCATAGGGATCGTGAAAGGGCATCCGCCAGACCGGATCGGCGGTGGCGGCTGCCGCCGCCTCAAGCGCCGAGACAAAAGCCGGGTCATCGCTGAAATAGGGGGCGAGATCGGGCCCGACCGCCACCCGTGCGGCCCCGGTCAGGGTCGCCATGGAGATGATCTGGTCCGGCGCGTCCTCATCGGCGTAAGCCAGCGCATCGGCCAGCACCAGGCGGCCTTCGGCATCGGTATTGTTGATCTCGACCGTCAGCCCCTTGCGCGATGTCAGTATGTCCTGCGGGCGGAAGGCGTTGCCGGAAACAGAATTCTCAACTGCCGGAATCAGCACCCGCAATTGCAGGTCCTGCCCCGTGGCCATGATCATATGCGCCAGCCCGAGCACGGCAGCAGCTCCGCCCATGTCCTTTTTCATCAGACCCATGGAGGCACCGGGTTTCAGGTTCAGACCACCGGTGTCGAAACAGACCCCCTTGCCGACAAGGGTCAGCTTCGGTCCGGTTTTGCCCCAGCGCATGTCGATCAGCCGCGGGGCGCGGTCGGCGGCGCGGCCGACGGCGTGGATCATCGGAAAATTCTGCGTCAGCAGGTCATCCCCGACGATGATTTCGATCTCGGCACCATGCTGTTTTGCCAGTGCCAGCGCAGCATCGGCAAGGTCGGGGGGGCCCATGTCCGATGCAGGTGTGTTGATCAGGTTGCGTGTCAGCACCTCGCCTGCCGCTATGGCCTCGATCCGGGCCACATCCAGATCCGCCGGTGCGACAAGCCTTGCCCGCAGGGGCGATTGTTCGCGGTAGCGGTCAAAGGCATATCCGGCCAGGAGCCAGCCCAGCGCCTCGGTCTCTGCCGCGTCCTCGGGCAGGCCGCTGACGATTTCATAGCTGCCTTCGGGCAGGGTCGTCGCTGCACCGGCCAGGTGGAACCGGCCCCGCAGGCGCGCCTTCGGAGTGCCGTATCCGACAAGGGCCATCGCCGGTTTGCCCTCGGCATCGGCGATCACCAGCGACTGGCCAAGTGCACCGGTAAATCCATTCGCGCCGATCCAGTTCTGAACCGCTGCCGGCTGATCGGCGGACCAGCCCGTCAGCGCATCTTCGGAAAGAACGTGCAGCGGCAGGGTATCGGCGGTTTTCGGGACAAATGTGCAGGGCATGGTACGCTTTCGATTTCGGAACAATCTGCGGCGCAGCCTATCCTTTCCAGCGATGCCCGCAAGCCATCAGCTCGGGTTTTCGTCGCTGTGCCAGACTGCGCAAAGCGACCGCTCGCCAACCCGCAGCAAGCGCGAAAGCGTGGCGGCGGTGGCAATGGAATCCCCCCGGTCGATGCAGGTCACGACATCTGTGGCAACGCGGGTCATGGCCAGCATCCCGATCTGGTCACCCACCGCGATCAACGTCCTGGTGTTCTTGCGCAATTCCACCAGTTTCTTGTCATGATACAGGTCCGAACAATGCGACAGCCGCAGGGCGATGTCCTCCAGCGCCCGGCACAGAATGTCTTCGGCATCGGCTTCGCCCAACTGGCGATAGAGCGCGTTCAGCCGTGTTTGATCGACACATACGTTTTCCATAGGTTTCATTTGCAGAACCAGCATAGTCTCACCCCTTGATCAGCCCCCACGGCTGTGGCGTGACTATGCCGTGCAAGTGTTTGAAAAGGGTTGCCGCGCCCTACCTTTTCGCTCGAATTCGCCATTGATTTGGTCTAACTCTGCGGGACCGAAAACAAAGGGATCAGCGCGATGAACAGGGCAAAACCACTGCCGGGCTACCTGATACAGCGGTATCACGGCTGGAAAGCAACGAGCTATGCGGACAACGCATCTTGGTATCGCAGGCTGGCCGACGAGGGCCAGCGGCCACGGGCGATGGTGATCTCATGTTGTGACAGCCGGGTGCATGTGACCTCGATCTTCGGGGCCGATCAGGGCGAATTCTTCATCCATCGCAATATCGCCAACCTTGTTCCGCCCTATGAACCCGATGGCGATCATCACGGCACCTCGGCGGCGGTGGAATATGCGGTGCGGGTGCTGAAAGTTGCCCATCTGATCGTGCTGGGCCATTCCAACTGCGGTGGCGTCAAGGGCTGTATCGACATGTGTCAGGGCAACGCCCCCGAGATGGAGGCGAAAGACAGCTTCGTTGGCCGCTGGATGGACATCCTGCGCCCCAAGTATGAAGAGGTCTCCAAACTGCCCGATGGGGTGGAACAGGAGCGTCAGCTGGAAAAACTGGCGGTGATGACATCGCTGGAGAACCTGATGACATTTCCCTTTGTCGCGGAGCTGGTCCAGAGCGGCCAGTTGACGATGCACGGCCTCTGGACCGACATCGGCGAAGGCGGGCTGGAATACTACAGCGCGGAAAGCAAGCGTTTCCAGCCGGTATAACCGGGGCGGCGTATCGGGCAGGCGCCACTGGCGCCCGCCCTGTCTCTTATCTCAGGACCATGCCATCGGGCCAGTTCAGCTCTTGCTGGATCTCGATTTCGCTGGTTTCACCGGCCGCCACGTCGATGTTCCATTGCAGCACCCCGCGCTGATCCTCGACGTTGGTCTCATCCGGTTCCGGGGTCGCGCTCCACTGGATGACCAGGTCATCCTGAATGGTATAGGGAACGGCCGCCTGAACCTCGACGTCCCAATCGGTTGTGCCCAGATTCTCGATGTCCACGCGGACCCGCTGACGCTGGGCATTGGACCGGCTGATGATGCCGCGATCGCCTTCGGACTGGTTCAGGATCGTATAGGTCAGTTGCAGGTCCTCGATCGGGCCAAAGGGAACATCCCCCTCGCCGCCTGCCGGAACCTGCGGGAAGGGCGCGCGCCCGACCAGCGTGTTGTCGATGTAAAGCGCCGCCTCATTCGCCGCCAGCAGGGGTTCCTGCGTGGTATTGGTGAATTCGGCCATCAGATAGGCCGTGGTGTCGAATGCCGGGGCTGCATGGGCATAGCGGCGCGCGTCAAAGCTGAGCTGGTCCAGATTGACCCGGGTCGCGTCGACGCCACTGGCCAGATCAAGCGGGCGCGCCACGGTGTAGGTCACACCCGGCCCGTCAAAGGAGGTCGCGACACTGTCGTTGAACCTGACCGCCGATTCCATGACAGGTGCCGCTGCATCCATGCTGCCGCCTTCCTTGCGCAGGGAGGCCAAGGGGCGCGGCGGCTCAGGCTCTTCGATCCGGCGCAGTACCGGCGCCACGATGCTGGGGCTGATCTGTGACGCGGGGGCCAGTGTCGAAAGGGTGACTGCCACATCCTCCCAGTTCTCGCCGCTGTACTGCGCGATCATGGCCCCCCGGGTGATTTCCAACGTCGAAGGATCCTGGCCCCGCAGGTATAGGTCATAGACCGGCCGCCAGCCCGCATCGACGGGATAGCTCAGTGACAGGGTCAGCTCGGCCTCGGCCTCGGCTGTGACGGACAGGGTCAGCTGCGACACTTCCTTGGCCGGCGGCGTGAGCGCGGCAAGGGCGGCTTTCGCGTCGTTCAGTTCCTTGTCCAGATCCTCGCGGTCTCTCTCGATGTCCCGGGCGCGCTGCTGCGCCACAAGGGCGGCCTGCCGGGCGGCCAGTGTCTCGGTTTCGACCATCCGGGCGATATCGCTCAGGGTTGTCACATCGCTTGGCAGCCCCTCGTTTGTGCCCAAAGCCCCCAGAAAGCCGACCTTTGCCTCTGCTGCTGCAGCGGCAAGACGTGCCTCGGCAACCCGGTCTTCAAGATCGGTGATCGCGCGTTCGGCGGCCTTGATCCGGTCCTTTGCTGCGGTGATTGCCGCGCTGTCGGTATCGGGACGCGGGGGAATGGCAGAGGAACGGAATTGCGTCGCCCCAAGGCGCGCGCCATCCAGGCTGACCCGCAGCATGTCGCCCTGCAGCCAGGCAGGCAGGTCGGGCAGGATGACCTCATGCGTGCCCGCAGGAACGCTAAAGGCGACCTCGCGCGTGACCTGCGCGCCGTAGCCATAGACGACCGCGGCAGTGGGGGCACTGGCAAGGGTGAAAGTGTCGGCTTGGGCCATGACGGGCAGGCCCAGGAGGCATGCAGCAACAATACGCATCGGGTAATCCCTGTGATCAAAAACTGATCATATTGTGCAAGTCTGCTAGGCAAAAGAAAAGGGGCCACAAGGCCCCTCATCCCGGTCAAAGCGAAAGCCCGCCTAACCCTTTTTCAGAACCTCACGGCCCAGCAGTTCAGCGATCTGCACCGCGTTCAGGGCGGCGCCCTTGCGCAGGTTGTCGCTGACGCACCACAGGTTCAGACCGTTGTCGATGGTGCTGTCCTGACGGATGCGGCTGATGAACGTCGCGAAATCGCCCACGCATTCGATCGGTGTGACGTAACCGCCGTCCTCGCGCTTGTCGATCACCATGATCCCGGGTGCCTCGCGCAGGATGTCGCGCGCTTCGTCCTCGTCCAGGTGATCCTCGAACTCGATGTTGATCGCTTCGGAGTGGCCCACGAAGACCGGCACGCGCACGCAGGTTGCCGTGACCTTGATCTTTGGGTCCACGATCTTCTTGGTCTCGGCGACCATCTTCCATTCTTCCTTGGTCGATCCGTCTTCCATGAAGACGTCGATATGCGGAATCACGTTGAAGGCGATCTGCTTGGTGAACTTGCGCGCGGGCTTGTCATCGACCGGGTTGTAGATCGACTTGGTCTGATCCCAGAGTTCGTCGATGCCTTCCTTGCCCGCACCGGACACGGATTGATAGGTGCTGACCACCACCCGCTTGATCGTCGCGCGGTCATGCAGCGGCTTGAGCGCCACAACCATCTGCGCGGTCGAACAGTTCGGGTTGGCGATGATATTGCGCTTTGCGTAATCATGGATCGCCTGCGGGTTCACCTCGGGCACGATCAGCGGCACATCCGAATCGTAGCGGTAGAGCGACGAGTTGTCGATCACCACGCAGCCGGCCTTGGCGGCGCTGGGCGCATATTTCTTGGTCGCGTCGGACCCCACGGCGAAAAGCGCCATGTCCCAGCCCGTGAAGTCGAACGTGTCCAGATCCTTGCATTTGAGCGTCTTGTCCCCATAGCTGACTTCCGTACCCATGGACTTGCGGCTGGCCAGGGCCACGATCTCATCCACGGGGAACTGGCGCTCGGCCAGAATGTTCAGCATTTCGCGGCCCACATTGCCTGTGGCGCCCACGACGGCGACGCGATAACCCATCTGAATTCTCCAATGTTATATGTGATGGTGGCTGCCCTTTATCCCGCCTGTCGGCAAAGGGAAAGGGCTGCGCGATATGCAAGCCCTCAGGCGGTGCGGTCGCTGCTGAAAAGGTACACCAGAAGCCCCGCGACCAGGCAGCTGCCCAGCAGGACAAAGACCATCGCATAAGGCAGCACCACATCACCCGTGCCCGCGTAGTTGTGATAGACGCGGGCAGAGGCGAATTGGAGAATGCCGACCCCGCCGATGCTGAAAAGGTTGAGCATGGTCACCCCCCGCCCGATCAGATGCGGTGGCAGAAAACTGCGCCCATGTGCCATGATCACGGCATAACCGCTGCCAAAGAAGCCGATGACACAGATCAGCCCCACCGACAGGGCCAGCGAATGCGCGGGCAGCAAGATTACGGCAAAGGTTGTGAGGCTGGTGACCATTGCACCGCCCGCCAGCATCCATTTGCGTGAGGGAAAGAGCCGGTCGGCAAAGCCGTAGAACAGAGTGCCTGCGATCATCGCGGTGCCCATCAGCAGGCTGGCAACGCCCACCGCGCTGGTGCCCGCCCCGAACACATCCGTCAGGTAGGGACCGATCCAGAGGCCCCGCACCGCGCCCGGCAGCGCATAGTTGACGCCCATCAGCGGAAAGATGAACCAGAGCGCCCGCAGCCTGAAAAGCTCTGCCAGCGATCCTTTGCTTTCGCCTTCAACCTTGGCAGGGTCCCTGACCCACAGATAGATCGACAAGGCCACCAGCGCGCAAAGGCCGCCCAGCCCCCAGAGCGAGTTGCGCCAGCCCAGCAGTTCCGCCGAGAGCGCCATCGGATAGGAGGCCACGAGGTTGCCCAGGCTGCCGACCCCGACCATGACAGACGCCAGAAGGGCAAACCGCATCGGCGGGTATTCGCGGGCGAAGATATAGTAGGAGGCCATCAGCACCGGCGCGCAGCCGAAGCCGATCAGCGTCATGGCGATGGTGATATGCAGCGGGCTGGTGGCCAGTGCAAACACGGCTGCCCCGCCGCCGCCCCCGATCAGAAGCAGCCCGGCCGCAGTCCGGCGGGGTCCGATGCTGTCCAGGGCCGCGCCGATCGGGATCTGGGCCGCCGCAAAGGCCGCGAACCACATGCCGGAGGCCAGCGCCAGGTCATCGGGCGTGGCGCCGATGTCCTGCTCAAGAAGCTTGGCAAGAACCGCCAGGAAGGCGCGAAAGAACTGGCTCAGCACATAGGCGAGCGCCAGCAGGATCAAACCAATATGCATCAGTCGCGGGGTATCCATTTCCGCGCCAGAGCCTGCGCGTTTTGGCTGAGCAGCAGGACATCGGCACCGACTGCAACGAACTGCGCGCCTGCCGCCAGGGCGTCATTTGTCATTTCGTCCCGGGTGGAGAGGATCCCCGGGGCCTTGCCTGCCGCCTTGATCCGGCGCAGGGCGTCCATGATTGCGGCCTGGACATCCGGATGCTGGGCATTGCCCATATGCCCCATGTCCGCCGCCAGATCGGCCGGTCCGATAAAGACCCCGTCCACTCCTTCGACCGCGAGGATGTCATCAAGCGCGGCCATCCCCTTGCGGTTCTCGACCTGGAGCAAAAGGCAGATTTGCGCATCGGCAGTGGTGCCGTAGTCGGTGATCCGGGAAAAGCGTGCTGCACGGGTCAGGGAATATCCGACACCCCTGTCGCCGTGCGGCGGATAGGTCACATCGCGTACCAGCTGCCGCGCCTGCTCGGCGCTTTCGACCATCGGAACCAGAATGGTCTGCGCGCCTGCGTCCAGCATCTGTTTCATCAGATAGGTTTCACCCACCGGGACCCGGACAATCGGGTGACTGGGCGAGGCGGCAAGGACCTGAAGCTGAGCCAGGATCGACCGCAGGTCGTTGGGCGCATGTTCGCCATCAATCAAAAGCCAGTCGAACCCGGCGGTGCCCATCAGTTCCGCGCTGAAGGTGTCGGCAAGGCCAAGCCAGCAGCCAAAGACGGTTTCGCCCGCGCTGAGGGCCTGTTTGAACGGGTTCACGGGTACGGGCATGATGAGGATCCTTGCAGTTTCTGCCGGACCCTACGCCGTGTCGCGTGGTCTTGACCAGAGGCTGCGCATGCGGGCGCGGCTCTCATCCGGGTGGCGGGGTCAGATGACCTTGATCACGTCCTTGTCGATGGCCAGCATGTAGCCGCGCCGCGCGATGTTCTTGACCAGCAGTTCGCTGACGATCTGGTTGCCCAGCGTGTCGCGCAGCCGCTTGATCCGGGTGGCCCCCGCGGCCTCGTCGCAATCGGCGGCGTTGCGGCCGGAAATGACCCCTTCGATCTCGGAGCCGGACAACACGTCGTCGTCCATCCGGGCCTCGGCCAGCACGCTCATGGTTTCCATCGCCGCATCGGTCAGCTTGAAGCCGAGGTTGTTGAGGTAGACGGTATTCTCTTCGCGGCTGATCAGCAGCGAATTCACCTGGATCCCTGCCCGCTCGATCTGGGCCATGCGGCGGTTGAAGCCGACCAGCATGATCAGAAAGACCAGCGCAGCCACCAGCATCGCGGTGGCAAAGACCAGCAGCACAAAGATCACCATGCGGTAGCTGTTGAGCGTTTCGGAAAAGGCCGTGCCGGATTGTGCCAGAATCTCCAGCAGTTTGATCTCCGTCCCGGAGGTCAGATCGTCGTTCTCGACAAAGATGCGTGTGACTTCGGCGTTGAAGGCATTGGCATCGGGCAGGGACCAGAACAGCAGCCCTGCCGCGATCAGCAAGGCCGCGACAATTGCGGTAATCCCGGCACCCACGATGCGGCCGCCAAAGCGGCGCATGTCAGAAGCGGAGGTAGTTTGATCCTGCACTGTCTCTCCTCTGTGCCAACCCGTCCTCACCAAAGACCGACAGGATATTGAGCAGGGTCCAGCCCTGCGCCGAAAGCCGGGCGGAAAGCTCGGCCTTGGCGGCGCCTGCATTGCAGGCCCCGTTGATCTGCGCAACGCCGTAATGCAGGCGCAGCGGGTTGTCTTGCTTGGCCTTGTAATCGGCATAACACCCGGCCGCCGAGGCGGGCAGGGCGGCAGCGATCAGGGCCGCAGACAGAAAGGAAAGGATGAGATGTTTCATGCAATATCTCTGCGCCTTTGTGCGCTGATATTCAATATCCAAAGGGGGTTAGCGCAGCTGTTATCCAATAACATCCCCCTGATATTGCCTGTCTGAGCCCCCTGACCCCAGGTTGATCCCATCAGCAGGCGACACCCGTCTGCGCCCTCAAAAAGGATCAGACACATGTATCGCCGCTTTATCGCTACCATCGCTGCCGCATCCATCGCGATCACCGCCATTGGCGCCATTCCCGCCCATGCCGGAGATCGCGACACCGTGCGGGCCCTTGCCGCCATTCTTGGCGTTGCCGTCGTGGGCAAGATCATTCACGACAACAACAAGAAGAAACGCGCCAATCACCAGCCCGCGCCGGTCTATGACCACCCGCGCAGCGCGCCGCCGCGCTATCATCCGCCGCGTGGCGTCCAGCCGCACCACAATCCGCCCCGCTATCATCCGCAGCCGCGCCCGCTGCCGCGTCATGTGAACAACAAGCTGCTGCCCAAGCAGTGCTTCCAAAGTTTCGACACGCGTCGCGGCACGATCCGGATGTTCGGCGAACGCTGCCTGCAGCGCAACTTTCGCCACGTGAAATCCCTGCCCCAGAACTGCCACTACAAGTTCGGGACCCCGAACGGCCTGCGCAGCGGCTTTGAAGCGCGCTGCCTGAGGGATGCGGGATACAGATTGGCCCGCGGGTAAAACCGCAGGCCATACCCCGCAGGCCAGGTCCCTGACCTGCGGGAAACTGGGGGAGGTGTTCGGGCACTTCCCCCACCTTTTTCAAACAGCCAACAGATGATTTCAGACGGTCCGGGCCTTGCGGTGCGGGCCGTCTTGGGTTTTGGAAGGAACATGATTCCGGATTACTCATTTGAACAGGCAGCCCGGGGCCGGGGGTTCCTGCGGATCGCCGGGGTGGACGAGGTCGGTCGTGGCCCCCTGGCCGGTCCTGTCACCGCAGCCGCAGTGGTGCTGGACCCCGCGCGCATCCCCGAGGGGCTGAACGATTCCAAGAAACTGACCAAGCGAGCCCGCGCGCGCCTCTATGAAGAGCTCATGCAGGTGGCCGATGTCAGCATCGCCCATGCCAGTGTGGAGGAGATCGACAGGCTCAACATCCTGCGTGCCAGCCACCTGGCGATGATGCGCGCCCTGGCTGGTCTGAAAATCCCTGCGGATTACGCCCTGATCGACGGCAACATGCTGCCCCGCGATCTGACCCTCCCGGCGGAGGCGATCATCAAGGGCGACGCCCATTCCCAGAGCATTTCGGCCGCCTCAATCATGGCTAAAACATGTCGAGATTGTGTCATGTTGTCCCTGGCGCAACAGCATCCCGGATATGGTTGGGAGACCAACATGGGATATGGATCAAAAAGCCACATGATGGCGCTTCAAAATCTTGGTGTGACCCCACACCATAGACGTTCGTTCAAACCCGTACACAATATGTTGTAGCAAGGCAATTTCTTAAGCATTTGATTCAAAAAAGAAATTGACCGCGATTCGCCTTTGACTCATCCTGATGCTCAACCAACGAGTGCAAAATGCACCGGGCACAGAGGCAGAATTGATGAAGACCATGACAAAGGGTGCGGTGGCACTTCCCTTGAACGAAATCCTTGCGGGTGATTGCATCGACGTGATGAACGCCCTGCCGGAGAACAGTGTTGATCTGATCTTTGCGGACCCGCCCTATAACCTGCAATTGCGCGGCGATCTGGTGCGTCCCGACAATTCCAAGGTGGATGCGGTCGATGACGAATGGGATCAATTTGCCAGTTTTGCCGTCTACGACAAATTCACCCGGGCCTGGCTGAAGGCCGCCCGCCGCCTGCTGAAACCCAACGGGGCGATCTGGGTGATCGGCAGCTATCACAATATTTTCCGTGTCGGCGCTGCGCTGCAGGATGAGGGTTTCTGGATCCTCAATGACGTGGTCTGGCGCAAGTCCAATCCGATGCCGAACTTCCGGGGCAAGCGGTTCACCAATGCCCATGAGACGATGATCTGGGCCGGCAAGGACGAGAATGCGAAATATACCTTCAACTACGAGGCGCTGAAGGCGCTGAACGAAGGCATCCAGATGCGCAGTGACTGGGTGCTGCCGATCTGCACCGGGCATGAGCGGCTCAAGGACGAAGCGGGCGACAAGGCGCATCCGACGCAAAAGCCCGAAAGCCTGCTGCACCGCATTCTGGTCGGATCGACCAATCCGGGCGACGTGGTGCTTGACCCCTTCTTTGGCACCGGGACCACGGGTGCGGTCGCCAAGATGCTGGGCCGCGATTTCATCGGCATCGAGCGCGAGGAATCCTATCGCAAGGTGGCCGGCAAACGCATCGCCAATGTGCGCCGCTTCGACCGCGACGCGCTGCAGACCACAACCTCCAAACGCGCCGAGCCCCGTGTGCCCTTTGGCCAGTTGGTCGAGCGGGGGATGCTGCGCCCGGGCGAGAACCTCTATTCCATGAACAACCGTCACAAGGCCAAGGTGCGCGCCGACGGCACGCTGATCGGCGATGACATCAAAGGTTCTATCCACCAGGTCGGAGCGCATCTTGAGGGCGCGCCAAGCTGTAACGGCTGGACCTACTGGTGCTTCAAGCGCGAGGGCAAGACCGTGCCGATCGACGTCTTGCGCCAACAGATCCGCTCTGAAATGGCGAACTGAAACACCTTCACCTTATCCGAACACCGCCGGTGCCTGCGGCCTTCCAGATGAAGGTCCGCCTATAAGGGCACTCACCTTAGCCCCGCCCTTGTGGCGGGGCCTTTTTCGTTACAGCGTCGCGCCTTTGACCTGAGGCAGGTCACATCGCCGATGTCCCGAGAGCGCGGAGTGCGGCAGGGTATTGTCGATTCAAGTTTAAGGCGGGGGCGCTTTAAGCGGCTCAATCGCCTTTCAGGGCAGAAATCCACCCTGCCCATCGGAGAAATCGCGCCAGATCTTTTCACCGACCTGGCAATCGCGCGGATCCCGGGCCTGTGCCGGGATCACCCGTGCCGCCGGGGTCAGCCCCGCGATTTCCAACACCAGTTTGCGTTTCACCGCATCCGCAAAATCGGGCCAGTCGGTGACCGGGATGACAAAGGCACCCGGTCCCCCGATGACGCAGGTCTGGTAATAGATGTCGAGCTGCGGCAGGTCGAACTGCGAATAGGTGCCGTCGCTGGTCATCAGCGGCAGCCCGTTGATGGTGATGCCTCGCGCAAGAACCGTATCCCGGGCAAGGGTTACCGGCCCGCCAAGGTTGTTGGGGCCATCCCCGGAAATGTCGATCACCCGGCGCAGACCGGCATAGGCGTTGGTCTCGATCAGCTCCGCGCCGAATTGCAGCGCGCCCGAGATCGAGGTGCGGCGCAGGCCGGGATCAAGTTTGGCGGTCAGCCGCCGCGCGAAATCGGCCAGATCGGCGCGCGAGGTGACAACACGCCAATCCACCACGACCTGCTGCGTTCCGGCCCATTCCACATAGATCAGGGCGACGTTCTGAAGCAGGCCGGACTGCACCGCCGCAAAGACTTCGGAAGACCCGAGCGCCGTGGCATAGCCCCGGCGTTGCAGCTCAAGTTCCGCCTGGGACATGGAGCGGGAGACATCGACCAGCAGGACCAGTTCAAGGTCCACTTCAACCACCTGCGTCTGGGCAACTGCGGTGCGAAAGCCGCCCGACATGCAGGCAAGAACCAGGGCCAGCAGGCCGGGAATCAGGCGAAGGCGACAGAGCATTCCGAAACGTTAGGAAGTCACCCTGCCTGTGTAAATTGCCCCTTGCCTGACATCACGGTCATTTCATCCGGGCTCAGCGCGGTTCGGGTGTGCTGTGCCTGTTGTAGGGCGCCCAGTCGGTGATCTCGGGATAATACATCGCCCGCCATTTGCGGACCCTCGGGTTCATGATGCGCCGCCAAAGTGGCGGGATCATCGCCGCCAGCGTCATCACCGGATAGCCATGGGGCAGCTGCGGTGCTTCATCAGGGCCATAGTTCTGCAGGACGGGGAACCGCCTGTCGGGTTTGAAATGGTGGTCGGAATGACGCTGCAGATTGATCAGCAGCCAGTTCGATGCCCTATGCGCCGCGTTCCAGGAGTGGCGCGGCTGGACATGTTCATATCTGCCGTCGCCCAGGTGCTTGCGGGTCAGCCCGTAGTGCTCAATGTAGTTGACCAGTTCCAACTGCCAGATCGCCACACCCGCCTGCACCAGGAACAGCACCAGCCCGGACCAGCCGCCCAGCAACAGGGCCAGCGCCAGCAGCGCGGCCTGAAACCCCCAGTATTTGAAGAACGGGTTGGAAAGGTCGGTCCAGGGCAGGGACTTGCGCGCCAGCAGCGCCTTTTCGGCCGCAAAGGCCGAGATCAGCGATTCACGCAGCACACGGGGATAGAAGCGGTGGAACCCTTCGTTGTACCGCGCCGTCACCGTATCGCGCGGGGTCGCCACATAGCGGTGATGCACCAGCAGGTGTTCGGACCGGAAATGCGAATAAAGCACCATCGCCAGAAGGGCATCCGCCAGAAACCGCTCCAGCCGGTTCCGCTGGTGCATCAGCTCATGGGCATAGTTGATCCCTATGGTGCCGGTAATCACACCGACCCCGAAAAAGACCATGAAGCGTTCGAAGGTGCCAAGGTGCTCGGCCTGCGGGACGTACCAGATCAGCCCGAACAGCGTCAGGAATTGTGCAGGAACCCAGATCAGGGTGACAAGCCGATACCAGAACAGGTCGCTTTCCGAGGCAGAGAGGTCTGCGTTGTCCAGGTTCAGCCCCACGACAGCATCCAGCAGCGTGAACAGATACCATGTGATCAGCGGCAGCAGGACAACCGTCCACCCCCCGCAGATCGCCGTGATCCAGGCCAGCGGGATCAGCCCCATCGACAGCCAGAACGGCAGCGCCCGCGTCACGCGGGCAAGCTCCCTTGGCGCTAAGGTTTTACCTTGTATGGTCATGGTATCGGTTCTCTTTTCGCAATTGGACCCTAGGTCGTGTTGGCATTCATTGTCGCCCACCCGTTTCAGTCCAAAATTGCTCAGTTCCAGGCAAGAGAGCGCAGGAATAGCCAGCTATTTCAAGCTCTCTTAACGCAGAAATGGGCAATTTTGGCGAAACCCCTGC
>Ga0189278_10464_pt1 | contig 17230 bp, 14 predicted proteins | sample N26A9minimetaG_FD_130326 | JGI IMG/M metagenome (GOLD analysis project Ga0189278, IMG submission 130326) | Marine microbial communities from the Costa Rica Dome - N26 A9 mini metaG | ecosystem: Environmental > Aquatic > Marine > Oceanic > Photic zone | place: Costa Rica: the Eastern Pacific...
ATCTAGGTGGCCATGGCGACGGGGCCCACCCCTTTCCATTCCGAACAGGGAAGTTAAGCCCGTTTGCGCCGATGGTACTGCCACACCAGGTGGGAGAGTAGGTCGCCGCCTTCCTTGAAGCCCTTCACGTTTGTGGAGGGCTTTTTTGTTTTTGGATTCTTAGCATTTAGATCCAACAAGGGACCGTTATCAGCCCATAAAAAAACTCCTCGCAGCACAAGGCCTTGAGGAGTTAGTAAGTTTAGTTGAGATTTATGTGAGTGTTTACACTCGGGGCAAATCACCTTCCCCTTTTAACGGTAAATCGGATGTCCCCATAAGGTATTTGTCCACGTAGTGAGCCGCTTGCCGTCCCTCGGAAATGGCCCAAACAATTAAGGATTGCCCTCTTCTTTGGTCACCGGCCACAAATACGCCAGGAACATTGGTTTTATAATCTGCCGCAGAAGCTTTAATATTGGTTCGTGCATCCATTTCAAGATGGAGTTGGTCGGCTATGGTGGTTTCAGAACCTGTGAAGCCCAAAGCCAATAGCACCAAATCGCACTCCCATTCTTTTTCTGTGCCTTCTACTTCTTTTAATACAGGTCTTTGACCTGGTTGCTTGATCCATTCCACTTCCGCAGTTACCAAGCTTTTCAAATTGCCATTATTATCGGTATTGAATCTTTTGGTAGAAATGCTAAATACACGGTCAGCTCCTTCTTTGTGAGACGAACTGGTACGTAAACGCATTGGCCAAAAGGGCCAAGGCTGTCCCTCTGGCCGTTCGGTAGTTCCTTTCGGCATAATTTCAAAATTGGTCACAGAAATGGCACCTTGTCTAATGGAAGTTCCGATACAATCCGAACCTGTGTCACCACCACCAATTACGATGACTTTTTTGTCTTTTGCCGAGATTTCTTCTCCTTGATACGGTATTCCGTCCACTTTTCGATTGTTCTGCGGTAAAAAATCCATGGCTTGTACCACTCCCTTGGCATCGCAGCCGAGAATGGGAAGGCTGCGCCTTACCGTGGCCCCACCACAAAGGACAATGGAATCGAAGTCTTGTTGAAGTTGTTCGGCCGTAACATCCACACCGACATGAATGCCTGTTTTGAACTCGATGCCTTCTTGTTCCATGATTTCCAAACGTCGGTCGATAATACTTTTCTCCATTTTAAAATCCGGGATCCCATAGCGGAGTAGGCCGCCCGGTTTCTCATCCCTTTCGAATACAGTAACATTATGACCTGCGCGGTTCAATTGTTGCGCTGCCGCCAATCCTGCCGGTCCAGAACCTACTACGGCCACTTTTTTGTCCGTTCGTTTTACAGGGATATTGGGTTTAACCCAACCGTTTTTGAATGCGGTCTCCACAATGTTCTTTTCGATATTCTCAATCGATACCGGGTCTTCATTGATGCCCAATACGCACGATTCTTCACAGGGAGCCGGACACAACCTTCCGGTGAATTCCGGGAAATTATTAGTGGAGTGCAGTATCTCTGCAGCTTGCTGCCATTTGCCTTTGTAAACGGCGTCGTTAAAATCGGGGATTAGGTTTCCCAGCGGACAGCCACTATGGCAAAATGGGATACCACAATCCATGCAGCGAGCCCCCTGATCTTTTAATTCTGACTCTTTTAGCGGTTTGGTAAACTCCTTATAGTTTTTGATGCGTTCTTCGACAGGGGCATATGCTTCATCCTTTCTGTCAAATTCCATAAATCCTGTAATCTTTCCCATGTCTCCAATTATAAGGTTTGCAATTTTTCTTCTTCCAATCTTATCAGTGCTTGTCGGAATTCTTCCGGGAACACTTTTATGAACTTGGGAAGGCAATTTTCCCAATCTTCAAGAATACGCTGTGCCAATGGACTCAAGGTCGCATTGTAATGGTTCTCTATCAGGTCTTTCAGTTGTTGGATATCGTTATCCTCATCAACCGGAAGCAGATTCAAGTGATCTCCGTTGCAGTTACTTTTAAAGGAACTGTCTTTATCGAATACATAAGCAATTCCACCGCTCATTCCGGCACCAAAATTTCTTCCTACGGAACCTAAGATCACAGCAACACCACCCGTCATATATTCGCAACCGTGGTCACCGATTCCTTCCACGACCGCTTTGGCCCCGGAGTTTCTCACACAGAAACGTTCTCCCGCTTTACCGTTGATGTATGCCTCGCCCGAGGTGGCACCGTAAAGGGTTACATTTCCAGTAATTACATTTTCTTCGGGTTTTATGGTTGATTTGAACGGAACTTTGATGACCAATTTTGCTCCAGAAAGTCCCTTCCCAAGATAGTCGTTGGTATTTCCATTAACCACCATGGTAAGTCCTTTGGTGGCAAATGCACCGAAGCTCTGTCCAGCGGAACCGGTAAAATTCAGTTTCAGGGTGTTTTCCGGTAATCCTTCCTCCCCATAGATTTTTGAGATTTCATTGCTGATAATGGCACCAACGGCCCTATCTGTATTTTTGATTGGGAAGTCCAATGTGGTTTTCTCCTTACGGAAAAGAGCAGGGTGCGCCTTTCCAATAATATCAAACTCTATGGATTTACTGATGTCGTGTACCTGCTTTTCTGTATTGTACAGTTTTGTTCCTTCGGGGACGTCGATACGATACAGAATGGGAGTAAGGTCAATTCCAGCGGCCTTATAGTGTTCAATGGCTTTTTTACGGTCCAGCTTTTGCACTTGGCCTACCATCTCGTTCAACGTCCTAAAGCCTAGTTTAGCCATAATCTCACGCAATTCTTGAGCTACGAAGTACATATAGTTGACCACGTGTTCTGGCTTACCTTCAAACTTTTTACGCAGCTCAGGGTTCTGAGTTGCAATTCCTACGGGGCAGGTATTTAAATGGCAAACACGCATCATAATACAGCCCGAAGCTACGAGGGGCGCTGTGGCAAATCCAAATTCTTCAGCTCCCAACAAGCAGGCGATGGCTACATCCCTTCCCGTTTTTAATTGTCCGTCACATTCCAAAACCACCCTGTTTCGCAAATCGTTCAGCACCAAGGTCTGCTGTGCTTCGGCAATTCCTAGTTCCCAAGGTAAGCCAGCGTGCTTTAAGGAAGTCAATGGCGATGCCCCGGTACCTCCATCGAATCCGGAAATGAGTATAACATCGGCCTTCGCCTTGGCAACCCCGGCTGCTACCGTACCTACACCAACCTCTGAAACCAATTTGACGTTGATACGTGCATCCCGGTTGGCAGATTTTAGATCATAAATCAATTGGGACAAATCTTCAATGGAATAAATGTCGTGGTGCGGGGGAGGGGAAATCAATCCTACGTAAGGGGTTGAATTCCGTGTTTTGGCAATCGCCGGATTGACTTTTGGTCCGGGCAATTGCCCACCCTCACCTGGTTTGGCCCCTTGGGCCATTTTTATCTGGATTTCCCGGGCGCTCGTCAAATAGTTAGAGGTGACCCCAAATCGACCCGACGCCACCTGTTTTATGGCACTGTTCTTCCAGTCGCCAGTTTGACTTTTATAGAAACGAGCCGAATCCTCCCCACCTTCACCTGAATTGCTCTTTCCTCCAATTCGGTTCATGGCAACCGCAAGATTTTCATGTGCTTCTTGACTAATACTTCCGTAGGACATCGCCCCCGTTTTGAACCTTTTGACGATTTCCGTCCAAGGTTCCACTTCTTCAATGGGAATGGGATCGTAGTTCGAAAAATCGAACAGTCCACGGATGGTCATTAGGTTTTTGGATTGCTCATTGACCAATTTGGAATACTCCTTATAAGTATCCGGCTCGTTGTTGCGTACCGATTTTTGAAGCATGGCGACACTTAATGGATTGAACATGTGCTTCTCACCATTTCTTCTCCAACGGTACTCTCCGCCCACCTCAAGATCTAGATTGGCTGCTATATCCTGCGATAGGAATGCTTTTTTATGGCGTTTGGTAACTTCTTTCTCTATTTCGTACAGTCCGATTCCCTGGATTCGGGTAGGGGTATTGGGGAAATATTTGTCCACCACGGTGGTGTTGATCCCAATGCACTCGAACAATTGGGAACCGCGGTATGAGTTAAGGGTGGAGATACCAATTTTGTTCATCACCTTTAGGATACCCTTACCTACGGCCTTGTTGTAATTTTTGACGGCTTCCTCAAAAGTGTAATCGGTGATATTGTTCTCTTCAATTTGTTCCCCAATAATCTCGTTGACCAAGTAAGGATTGATGGCACTTGCACCAAAACCAAAAAGGAGTGCGAAGTGGTGAACTTCCCGAGGCTCGGCCGATTCAATGATGATGCTCAATTTGGAGCGTTTGCCAAACTTACGCAGTCCGCTGTTCACATGCGAACAAGCCAAAAGGGCAGGAATCGCTGCCATTTCGGTACTGACCATTCTATCCGATAGTATAATAATGTTGGCGTCATCATCAATGGCCTGTATGGCTTGTTGTAGGATGTTATCCAGTGCTTCTTCCAATCCATTGTGTCCTTTTTGGATTTCGTAGAGCATGGGAATGGAGACTACTTTATAGTCGGGACTGGCATCGTAGTTTTTGATTTTATCCAAATCTTCCTTGGAGATCACCGGGTTCTGGATTTTCAATTTACGGCAATGCAGTTCCGAAAAGTCGAAAATATTATGGTCGCTCCCCAAGGTCAGGCTAATATCGGTGATCAATTCCTCACGAATACCATCTAAAGGCGGATTGGTTACCTGGGCAAAGAGTTGCTTAAAGTAATTGTAGATCAATTGAGGACGTTCGGACAACACGGCAATGGGTGTATCCGACCCCATGGACCCAATAGGTTCTTTCCCATTTTCGGCCATCGGCATTATAATGGTGTTGATATCCTCTTGAGTATAGCCAAAAGCGGTTCTTCTGGTTTTAAGCGGAAATTCGCCGAAGAATACGGGACAATCATTATATGGGATGTCTTTCAAATGCACCAAATTGTCCTTCAACCATTTTTTATACGGATGTTTTTTGGCAATACGCTCCTTGATTTCTTCATCGTTCACGATTCTACCTTCTTCCATGTTTACCAAGAACATTTTACCGGGCTCCAACCTTCCATGGAATTCAATATCTTCTGGCTCGAGCTCTACCACCCCTGTTTCTGAGGACATGATGACATAGCCTTTCTTGGTCACGGAGTATCTTGATGGACGAAGACCGTTTCTATCCAGTACCGCACCGATGTAGTTGCCATCGGTAAATGGAATGGAAGCGGGTCCGTCCCATGGCTCCATCAGGCAGGAGTTATATTCGTAAAAGGCGCGCTTGGCCTCGGACATATCAGGGTTCTTCTCCCAAGCTTCTGGTACGAGCATCATCATCACTTCGGGTAACGAACGCCCGGTCATCAACAATAACTCCACCACCATGTCCATGCTGGCGGAATCGGATTTTCCGGGCAGCACCACGGGAAGAATCTTTTTGATGTCCTCACCGAACCATTCACTTGCCATCAGTTCCTCACGAGAGCGCATGCGTGAGACATTTCCCCTTAGGGTGTTGATTTCTCCATTGTGGCACATATATCTAAATGGTTGTGCCAAATCCCAGTTTGGGAAGGTGTTGGTGGAAAATCGTTGGTGCACCAAAGCTAAACGGGTCACTACCCTTGGGTCCAACAGGTCTTCGTAGTAACTGCTGATGTCCTTGGGAACCAGCAGTCCTTTAAAAATGATGATTTTTGTGGATAAACTGGGAAGGTAGAAAAATTCGCTTTCCGACAGTTTACTATCTATAATGGTATGCTCGGTGATTTTCCGTGCAATGAAAAGCTTAAGATTAAATTGGAATTCATCCAAATCCTCACTTTTCCCAACAAAGACTTGCATCACGTAGGGCTCGGTTTCCGCGGCAATTCTTCCGGGAACGGAACGATTGACGGGTACGTGTCGCCATCCTAACAGTTGAAGCCCTTGTTTGGCGATGTTTTCCTCAAAAACTTTGATACAGAAATCGCGTTGGTTTTCTTTTTGTGGTAGAAATACGTTTCCTACGGCATATTCCCCAGCTTCGGGTAGGTCAAATGCACACGCATCCTTAAAAAAGGCATGGGGGATATCGATAAGAATACCTGCACCATCACCAGTTTTACCATCTGCGCTTACAGCCCCACGATGTTCCAATTTATCGAGAATCTCTAGGGCCTTATGTATGATGTCATTCGATTTGATGCCCTTTAGGCTACAAATAAAGCCCGCACCGCAATTGTCATGTTCAAATTCTGGTAGATATAAACCTTGTTTCTTCAATCCCATCATTAACGTATTTGCTCAAAAATATCAAAATCAATGAAAAAACAATAAGGTTTTGGTTGATTATCAGATAAATAATCAACGTTATTTCATAAAGGTTAAAAAATATTCAATTTAGGAAATATGGGAAACTTAAATTATCATTCTCTCAAATTCGCCGTTCAAATGAAGGTCTTCCCTTTTCGTTGTGATGGGGGCATGGTTCTTTTTTAGAATTTCAAGGAAGATGTCAACCAAAAAATAGGGTCGAGTTGACGAATGGGCAGTATTGATAAAAAACAACCCCCTCTTTTGGGAGGGGGTATTGATTTTTAATCGGCTATGATGCTTCTGGAAATAACAATTTTCTGTATTTCAGAAGTGCCTTCGTATATCTGGGTTATTTTTGCGTCACGCATCAATCGCTCTACATGGTAATCCTTCACGTAGCCATTACCTCCGTGTATCTGCACGGCTTCGATAGCGGTTTCCATGGCAACTTCAGAAGCATAAAGCTTGGCCATTGCACCAGAAAGCGTATAATCGTTCCCATTGTCTTTGTCCCAAGCGGATTGATACACCAAATGGCGGGCCGCCTGAATTTTGGTATGCATATCTGCCAGTTTAAAGGCAATGGCCTGGTGATTGGCAATCTCAGTACCAAATGCTTTCCGTTCTTTGGCATATTTTAGGGCCAATTCGTAGGCTCCAGCAGCAATCCCGAGAGCTTGTGCGGCAATACCTATTCGTCCTCCGGCCAAGGTTTTCATGGCAAACTTAAAGCCAAAGCCGTCTTCTCCGATTCGGTTTTCCTTGGGTACTTTAACATCATTGAACATGAGGGAGTGGGTATCGCTGCCTCGGATTCCCAATTTGTTTTCCTTGGGGCCGATATCAAAACCTTCCATGCCTTTCTCGACAATCAGGGCATTTATGCCACGATGTCCCTTGTCCCGGTCCGTTTGGGCGATGACCAAATAAACTTCTGCAATGTTACCATTGGTAATCCAGTTTTTAGTACCATTTAATAGGTAATGGTCTCCCTTGTCGATGGCCGTTGTTTTTTGTGATGTGGCATCACTTCCCGCTTCAGGCTCCGATAGACAGAATGCTCCGATGATTTCTCCAGTGGCTAAGCGGGTCAAATATTTTTGTTTTTGTTCCTCAGTTCCATAGGTTTCGAGTCCCCAGCAAACCAATGAGTTGTTTACCGATACCATAACGGAGGCGGAGGCATCAATTTTGGATAGTTCTTCCATGGCCAGCACGTAGGAGAGGGTGCCAAGACCGCTTCCACCATATCTTTCGTTGACCATCATCCCCATAAAACCTAATTCTCCCATTTTTTGGACAAGTTCCCAAGGAAAAGTTTGGGTTTCGTCGCGTTCAATGACACCTGGCAAAAGTTCATTTTGGGCAAAATCTTTGGCCGCTTGTTGTATCATTAACTGTTCTTCGGAAAGTGTGAAATCCATAAAACTGAATAATATTTAAAAACTACCTACAAATATACTCTTCCGATGTCAAATTTCTATGTATTGATGTCGATAAATGCGAATGTTTGAATTTTAAGAGAATGTTTTGACTTCGAAATTATCGGTTTCACATATTTTTATACCAATTAGATTATGCGGAAAAATTCATTTTGAATATCTTTAGCCGCACAGATAACTGCTCAAAACATAATTCCTTAATTAAACCAAACTTAACATGGAAACCCTTTTAGTTGTCATTTTTGTAATTGGATATTTGGCAATTACCCTCGAACATAATTTAAAAATAGACAAATTGATTCCTGCTTTGGCCATGATGGCCATCTTGTGGGCGTTGATGGCTTTCGGGATAGACGGCTTCAGTACGTGGTTCGATTCTGGTAACCACTCCCTGTTGGAAAACTTTGGAGCCTTTGGTCACGAAGAGAAAATGGAATTGATGGAGGAGACCCTTTTGCACCATTTGGGAAAGACTTCCGAAATTTTGGTGTTCCTGTTGGGGGCCATGACCATTGTTGAAATCATTGATTACTTTGATGGGTTTGCTACCATAAAATCATTTGTAAAAACAAGGAGCAAGAAAAAAATTCTTTGGATTTTCTCTTTCTTGGCTTTTATTCTTTCTGCGATCATTGACAATCTTACTGCGACCATCGTGCTTATTTCCATTCTTCAAAAGATAGTGAAGGACCGGGAAGTGCGAATCTGGTACGCCGGTCTAATCATTATTGCCGCTAATGCTGGTGGTGCGTGGTCGCCCATCGGTGATGTTACCACGACCATGTTGTGGATCGGGGATAAGGTTTCTACGGCCATGCTCATCGAACATTTGCTAATACCATCATTGGTCTGTATGCTTATCCCATCTTTCATCGCCTCCTTTTTGCCCGCCTTTAAAGGAGAGATAGATATGGAAGAAGAAGATGGCGCTAAATCAAAATATGGACCTAGAATGCTCTATTTGGGTCTTGGGGCCATTGTTTTTGTACCCATTTTTAAAACCGTGACCCACTTGCCGCCCTATGTAGGAATGATGTTGTCTTTGGCTGTAGTCGCAACATTTGCAGAAATCTACAGTAATAAGAAAATCGCTATTTCCAGTTTAGATCAAGAAAGCGATGCCCACGCCTCCCACAGTCCGGTGCATAGCGCGTTGACCAAAATTGAATTGCCCAGTATTTTGTTCTTCTTGGGTATTTTGATGGCAGTTGCTGCCTTGGAGTCCTTGGGGCTTCTGTTCAACTTCGCCGAAGGATTGAAGCAAGGTATGCCTTTAATGGGAACGGAAATGGCTGGAACACGGGTGTCCGATTTAGTGGTGATTCTATTAGGTGTTGGATCCGCAATTATTGATAACGTACCTTTGGTGGCAGCAAGTTTGGGGATGTTCTCCGAACCCATGGATGATCAACTGTGGCATTTTATCGCTTACTCCGCTGGAACAGGTGGAAGTATGTTGATCATCGGTTCTGCGGCTGGCGTTGTTGCTATGGGAATGGAGAAAATTGATTTCTTCTGGTACCTCAAAAAAATATCGTGGTTGGCCTTTGTAGGTTTTATCGCTGGAGCAATTTGCTACATGGGTATGCGATATTTGTTCTAAAAGATACTTTAGTTCAAAAATCTCCGTTATACTTGCATAATAAATTGGGGATTTTATATGAATATTTTTCAAGAAGTAACGGAAGGTGCTGAAGCAGCTGCTTCAATTTCCGAGGAAAAAACCTTGTCCGTAATCGACCTTATCGTAAATGGAGGAACAGGAAGCGTTATTATTATCATGGTGCTTTTTGTTCTTCTTTTTGTTGCTATGTACATCTATTTTGAACGGATTTTTGCCATAAAGGCGGCCTCCAAGATAGATAAGAATTTCATGAACCAGATTCGTGACCATATCAGCAATGGTAAACTGGAAGCTGCCACTTTATTGTGTGCCCAAACGGATTCTCCCGTAGCGCGACTCATCGAAAAAGGGGTGGCGCGTATAGGCAAACCTTTGGACGACATCAACACCTCTATCGAAAATGCAGGTACCCTCGAGGTGTACAAACTCGAAAAGAATGTGAGTGTTCTGGCCACCGTGGCAGGCGCTGCACCCATGATTGGTTTCTTGGGAACCGTTATCGGTATGATCTTGGCGTTCCACGAGATGGCAAGTAGCGGAGGACAAGCTGAAATGGGTTCCTTGGCATCCGGTATTTACACGGCCATGACCACTACGGTAGCAGGTCTTATTGTCGGTATCATCGCTTACATCGGTTACAACCACTTGGTGAACCGAACCGATAAGGTGGTGCACCAAATGGAGGCCAATGCAGTTGAGTTCCTGGATTTGTTGAACGAACCCATTTAAACTCTCTGCCATGAAACTAAAGGGAAGAAATAAGATAAGCCCTGAATTCAGCATGTCGTCCATGACGGACATTGTGTTCCTGTTGTTGGTATTTTTCATGCTGACCTCCAATGCTCCAAATGCGTTGGATTTGTTGTTGCCAAAGGCTAAGGGCAAATCGACCAATACACAGAATGTTTCGGTCACCATCAATAAAGACCTGCAGTATTTTGTGAACAACGAGCAGATTAACAAAGAATACATTGAAATTGAATTAAAAAAGGCACTTGAAGGTCAAGAAAAGCCTACCATCATCCTTAGGGCAGAAGAGAACGTCGCCATCAAAGAAGCGGTCAACGTTATGGATATTGCCAATAGGAACAGTTATAAGGTTATCTTGGCAGTGCGGCCAAAATAATGTCCTTTTTAGATACGAGACACAAGAAAAAATCCTTTACGCTCACCACACTTTTGTTGAGCGCATTGTTGCTATTGCTTTTTTATATCGGACTGACCTATCTCGACCCGCCTATCGAAAATGGTATTGCGGTCAACTTTGGGACCATGGAATTTGGTAGTGGCGAAGTACAGCCCACGGAAAGGGTACGTTCCGAACCCAGGGAAGTGGAAAGACAGCCTGAGGAGCCTCAGGAACAAGTAGAGCCTGTGCAGCCTGAGGAAACGGTTGTGGAAGAGGCACCCGTGGAAGAGGTACTTACCAGCAACGATGAGGAGACCATCAAAATAAAACAACGAGAGGAAGCCCAGCGAAAAGCTGAAGAAGAGGCCAAAAAGGCCAAGGCCGAAGCGGAACGTATTGCCCGTGAAAAACGGGAAGCCGAGGAACGCAAACGACAAGAGCAGGAGGCCAAAAGGAAAAGCGTGGATGCTTTGATCGGGGGAATTGGAAAATCGGAAGGAACCACAACAGGCAGCGAAGGCGACGATGACAAAGCTGGGGATAAAGGCCAGCCTGATGGCGACCCATACGCCACTTCGTACTACGGCGCGCCGGGCAGTGGCAGTGGTACTGGTGGTTACGGCCTTAATGGTCGATCGTTGGCCAACCAAGGAAAAGTACAACAGGAATGCAATGAGGAAGGTAGGGTAGTGGTAAGGATTGTGGTGGATAGAAATGGAAAGGTAATCCAAGCACAGCCCGGTGTTAAGGGTACCACGAATAATGCGCCATGCCTCTTGGAGCCCGCCCGTAAAACAGCTATGCTTCACCGTTGGAATTCCGATGCCAATGCGCCGGCACAACAAATCGGGTTTGTGGTCGTCAACTTTAAATTGGGACAGTAGTGACCTATAAGGAGACGTTGGACTGGATGTTCGGACAGCTTCCGATGTACCAGCAAAAAGGTGCAGTAGCCTTGAACGCAAAGCTGGACAACATTATCCATTTTTGTAATGTGTTGGAAAATCCTCAGGATAAATTCAAAAGTATCCATGTGGCGGGTACCAATGGAAAGGGTTCCAGCAGCCATATGTTGGCGTCCATTCTTCAGGAGGCAGGCTACAAGGTCGGACTTTATACTTCGCCCCACCTCAAGGATTTTAGGGAACGTATTAAAATCGACGGAGAGGTAGTCAGCAAAAAATTTGTAAGGGAGTTTATAGCGAAGTACCGATCCTTTTTTGAATACAACAAACTGTCGTTTTTTGAAATGACCGTTGGGATGGCGTTCAGCTATTTTGAAGAGGAAAAGGTGGATATTGCAGTAATTGAGGTGGGATTGGGCGGCCGTTTGGACTCTACCAATATCATTACGCCCGAAGTGGCGCTCATTACCAACATAGGAATGGACCATACTCAGTTTTTGGGGGATACCTTGGAAAAAATTGCGTTGGAAAAGGCTGGGGTGATTAAATCAAATGTTCCCGTGGTAATCAGCGAAACCCAAGCAGAGACCAAAATGATCTTTAACCTGATTGCCCATCAGCTCAAATCCAATATTGTGTTTGCCGATGCGGAACCAGTCCTCGGGTACCAGACGGATTTGTTGGGCGATTATCAGCAAAGGAACATTAATGGTGTCGTTGCCTGTATCCATCAACTGAAAAATTTTGAAGTTCCGGAAGCGGCCATTTCAAAAGGCTTACAAAACGTGGTAAAGAACACCGGGCTCATGGGGAGATGGCAGGTGTTGCAACAGCATCCTTTAGTGGTTTGTGATACGGCCCATAACAAGGAAGGATTGCAATTGGTCCTGAAACAGGTGGAAAAACAGTCTTTTGAGAAGCTCCATGTGGTATTAGGTTTTGTGAAGGACAAGGATGTAAGGTCGGTACTGACCCTTTTTCCAAAAGATGCCCACTATTACTTTGTAAAGCCATCCATCCCTCGCGGTATGGAAGCCGACCAACTAAGGGAACTAGCAGAAGAACAGGGGCTTAAAGGGAAGGTTTGCAAGTCGGTAAGCAAGGGTTTGAAGAAGGCATTGAAAAATGCTAACGAACAGGACATGATCTATGTTGGGGGAAGTACTTTTGTGGTAGCTGAAGTAGTGTGATTTTTTTTCATCTTTTTATTTTTTAAATCAAAAACTGTGTTATATTTGCACTCCCATTTAGCAAATTGAATGGGCGCTTAGCTCAGTTGGTTCAGAGCACCTCGTTTACACCGAGGGGGTCGGGGGTTCGAATCCCTCAGCGCCCACTTTTAGAGTTTAAACAGAATCAAAACCTTGCATATCTTATTGATTTTCAAGGTTTTGCTATTTTGGGCCTTTGTTTAAATTGATTTGATTTGATATGTTTTGGTTTGCAATTCGGTTAGTAAAAATTTTTCTGTAAAGTGTTAACCGGATAAGGATGTAAATCGCTATATTACAGCTTCTTAGCATTTGACTTTCGTAGGTATTTTTCGTTCAATTTAACACAAAACCTATGAGAACCCGGTCTACATTTTCAATCAGTTTCTGGATAAGCACTGCCCGAAGGAATGACGGAACGGCCAAGATCTATGCCCGTATAACCGTTGATAAACAAAGAGTTAACATGAGCCTCAAATATACTATTCCTACGGATAGTTGGGACCGAAAGGGATCAAGGGTTCTGGGGCGCACGACGGAAGCGCAGGAAATCAACGCCTATTTAATGGAGGTTGAAACTGAACTTTTCCAATGCTACCGTGAATTACGATCCAAAACAACCCACATTACACCACAAATGGTCAAGTCGAAATATTTTGGTGAGGATGAAAACCAAATGACGTTAACGGCTCTATTTGAATACCATAACCTCCACGGCGCACATAATCTGGGTAAAGCGACCCTGAGCCATTATAAAACCACTCAGAAGTATTTATTGGGCTATCTAAAGAAGCACTATAAATGTGATGATTACAGATTGTCACAGCTCAACCATCAGTTTATTGTGGGTTTCGAGACCTACTTGCGAAAACTACACCCTATCCACCATCATGGTAGACTTTCTAACAACGGGGCAATGAAACATATCCAGCGTTTGAGAAAGATGGTCAGAATGGCTGTAAACAATGAATGGATAGAAAAATATCCCTTTCAAAAATTTAAGATTAGGATGGAAAGAAAGGAAAGGGATTTTTTGACCTTGGGAGAATTACGAAAAATTCAGGATTTCCAAACCAAGATTGAACGGTTACGAATTGTAAAAGACTTATTTGTTTTTAGTTGCTACACTGGTATTGCATATTGTGATATAATGAACCTTAACGAGGACAACCTCATATTGGGTATCGATGGAAAGCATTGGATAAGTACAAAAAGGCAAAAGACCAAGAACAGCTTCAAGCTTCCTTTAATGGGACCAGCATTATCGATTGTCAAGAGATATCACTATCATCCAAAAAGAAGCACAGATAAATTATTCCCTAAGATTTCCAATCAAAAATTAAATAGCTATCTGAAAGAGATTGCTGATTCATGCGATATCAATAAACACATAACTTTCCATATGGCGAGACATACGTTCGCTACTACCATCACATTAAGCAATGGGGTTCCTATTGAAACTGTTTCCAAAGTATTGGGACATTCAGAATTGGCCACGACCCAAATTTATGCACGGGTCCTGGATAAAAAAATCAGTGAAGATATGAGTGGTTTGGAATCAATTCTAGAATCTAAACTCTCAGATTCAATTGATGATGACGAGAAGTTTAGAAACTCAGTCTATTAACTTCGAGAACTCAACGCAACAATCAAATTTCTAAATTATCGAAGATTTTTAGTCCCAATCTTACCAAGACTTTTGCACTTGGTCCCTGTTGCAATTTTATAGTGTTCGGGAAGATAAGCGTAAAGTAAAATTGGAATAGGGTGCAATGACCTATTTCAAATCCTAAATTGAACCAATCAATTTCTGACATCACAGGGCTTTTCAGGTTTTCTTTGCGAGCAAAGAAAATATGAAGAGCAAGAGGATAGCACGCTGGCGCGGTGCTATTGATTCATTTTCCTTCGGAAAAGCCCATTTTTAGGGTGTTTTCAAAATTATAGAACAAAAAGGTTTATGGCATTTTTGACTAAAAAAGGCCGTCAGACTAGTAAAATCAATGGACTTTTGACTAAAAAATGAATTTTTGGACTTTAGCTTAGTTGAAAAATTAAGGCTTTCGTCGTTAAATTAATTTAAATGCCCATACTTTCATTTTTAACGGAAAAGAGCGTTGAACCCGGTAAAATCAAGACATTTTTCACGGAAAATGGAAAAATACAATTACGATTTGGAAAAAAATTACCTCGCTCAGTAGTATTAGTTAAGGGTAAGATCTGGGGCTTGCAGCACTTCACTTCGTTGCGTTCGCTTTAGTATCGATTTCAGATTTATGATTAGGGTTTTTAAAGGCACCGCTTTATTGAACTTTCACTATTAAACAAGTTTACTGATTCGAAAGAGTTTACTTTTTCGGTGCACTTAATTGGTTTACCATTTAGACCCTTTATTACCCCTGAGTGAATATTCGATTTGTGAGAAATATGAATTTATCAATTTTCCTTTCGGCTCGGCTCTTCTCTTCGTTAAATAGAATTTTCCTACATTTATATTATTGAAGTTTAGTTAGAACATTACCGTTCAAAACCAATTATAATGCTAGCTATATCAAGATTTCTTATAGGTTTAATCTTTATGTCATTGTTTACAGGTTGTGAAAATGATAACGGATTTGATCCAAATACCGAGCAAATGATGGACTTTGAAAAATTCACATTAATTACCCCTTTGGACTGGACCCGTTTTTATCCTCAGGGCACTGACGGTTTTTTCGGAGGGCTCACCAATCAAAAGGACACGCTCTACTTTGATTATGGGATTTTTTCTTTTAACTCAATCGATGATGTTGTAGAGAACGACGATACAATAAATTATCAGGAACTTAGAATTGGAGACTATCCTGCAAAGATTGTATTAGAAAAGAGAGAAGGTGAAATAAACGAAAGGTTCTCTTTGTATACAGACACAAGAGACGGTGTTAATCTAAACCGGATATACTGCTATGGTCCCAAGAATCAGGAACTGGTCAGAACTATCTTTTTATCACACAGGTTTAAATAGTCCAAAAGAAACAATATAAAATAAACAATGTCAAAATGAGTGTAGATGAAAGAGTTTAAACACCATAAAACAAGGACAATGCTTATTTTGTTTACTATCTTGGCTTTTGGTTGCAATAAAGAAGACTGTGAAGAAATTAGAAAGGAAAATTGCTCAGTTACGTTTGAGCTGAATCCAGTTTGTGGATGTAATGGGGTAACTTATTCGAACCCTTCAACTGCTGAATGTAATAACATAAATGACTATACGATGGGAGAGTGCGATTAGTAATATGACAAACAAAAGTTCAAATAAACGATTAACCGATAGACACACAGAAAAGCAGTATGGAAATCGCAAAGAAGCGAATACGAATAGGAGCATTTTTAATTGATATTTTCATCTTTTGGTCAATTGCCATGATTGTTGGAATATTTTATGGTACTCCACATGAAGAAGGTATAGGCTATAGTTTAAATGGACTTCCTGCCTTAGTAATGTTTCTTGTTGGTTTTTTCCTGTGGCCAATCAGCGAAGGTATCTGGGGTAGGACTATTGGAAAGAGATTGTTGAATTTGAAAGTGGTCACAGACGATTTTGAACCAATTGGAATGGGACAAGAATTCGGCAGGTTCATACTTGGATTCTTGGATTATATATTTTTAATTGGATTAATAATAGCGACCACAAACAAACAGAATAAAAGAATTGGTGATATCGCTGCTAAAACAATTGTTGTAAACACGAAAGCTCTAGAATCCAATCTTGTAAAGTTCCAATAAACGATTCACCAAAATGCTTTTATCTGCCATCTAGCACGATTTTTGTAACTTTAAATTAAAGAGATATTCCAATGAACATGTCAGAATCAAAATCCACTAAAAAAGAACTGGTAGGTTGGATTGAATCACTAAAGGATGATTCAATTCTACGGCTTTTGAACTCAGTAAAACTTTCTAGTGAGGGAAAGTCCGGTGACTGGTGGGATGAACTCACCGAAAGTGACAAGGTAAATATTCTTTCAGGGATACGAGACTTTGAGCAGGGTCGAACCATGAGTTCAAAAGATTTTTGGAACGGCCTAGCCAATGGATGATTCGTATGAAGTAAAGTGGACCGAAAGGTCCCTATCCAACGCATTGGAGATTAAAGCGTATCTAGAAAGAAGGTTCAGCAAAAAGGAAATTGTAAGATTTGAGGAACTTTTAAAGCAGTTTGAGAATACTGTATCAAATTTCCCTACACTTTATCCGGAATCACATAAACAGAAATCATTACGACGTGCTGTAGTCCATAAAAACACTACCATCTATTATATTTTCAAGGAAGATAAGGTTACTGTGATTGCTATGAAAGATAATAGACAGCTCAAACCGAGTGGTTAAAGTTCAAATAAACGATTGCATATCACATCCACATTACTTTTCAATATTTTACCAATGGTAAAAAACCATATCTTTAGAGAAACCAACCTCTGATGCTCAAGTTCTTTCGAAAAATCCGGCAAAATCTACTTTCAGAAGGAAAAACCGGTAAGTATCTGCAAAAAACGGGCATAGTATACCACCTTCGGCGGGTCAAAGTGAGCCACCCGCGGCGGACCAAAGTGAGCATAGTGGGGCGGATGAACGTGAGCCACTAAAAAGATCGATTCTATTTGAGTG
>Ga0189278_10465_pt1 | contig 17184 bp, 14 predicted proteins | sample N26A9minimetaG_FD_130326 | JGI IMG/M metagenome (GOLD analysis project Ga0189278, IMG submission 130326) | Marine microbial communities from the Costa Rica Dome - N26 A9 mini metaG | ecosystem: Environmental > Aquatic > Marine > Oceanic > Photic zone | place: Costa Rica: the Eastern Pacific...
CCCATTTCTGCGTTAAGAGAGCTTGAAATAGCTGGCTATTCCTGCGCTCTCTTGCCTGGAACTGAGCAGTTTTGGACTGAAACGGGTGGGCGACAATGAATGTCAACACGACCTAGCAACTGTACTGGTTCTTCCTTGGATCAAATCGACCGCAACAGGATCGTCCCGGTGTCCATCGCCGAAACAATGCGCTGGAACTGACGGCGCCGCTCCTGTGAATTCTCTGTCGACCGGATCAGCACTGTCTGCGATTCCTGAATGATCCGGGTCGCCTCGGCGGCGGCCTTTGGCAAGGCTTCGGTGGCGACCGGGCGCAGCGCCCGTGCGGTGCGGCGCGGTTTGGAGCCGCCCTGTGCGATTGGCGCTGCGGGCAAGGTCCGGCTGGGGTTTTGCCGCACCACCCGTTCCAACCGGGTCGCCGTCTGGGCCACCGCCTCCTTGACCGCGGCGTATTCACCTGTGTTCGGTAAGGCGGCGGCAATCCTGGCGTGTTCATAGGCCAGACAGTCGATCACATATTCCCGCTGCTTGATCCTGCCACAAAACGCACTCGCGGCTTTCAGTTCCGTCACGACCGCATTGGTGACGGCAGCCGAAAGCTCCCTCGCGGTCTTGCGTGGCAACGCCTCCGGACTGCCGACAGGGAACAGGAAATTCGACGTTTCGTTATTGGGATTATCCGGGCCGTACCCGCTTTCGTTATCTTGTGCGGATGATGCCGTCGCGATGCTGCAGGCCACAATGACGAGCAGAGCAAAACGTGTCAAAGAGAGATACATTTCCGTTACCTCCAATGTCTATGGCGCGGTGTCGGTTCCGCCCTGAATTGGTCATAAACTGCCTGCGCGCCGATCTCGCGCATCCTGACCTGCTTCGTATTTTTCACCGCCGAAAATAACGGCTGCATAATCCCGCGCCGGTGTCGAAATAGACGTGGGAAAGATGCCCGATGACAACACGAAATGGTTCAGAATACCACTGCCATTCTGAACGCCCTCTCGCATCAGCAGAAAAGTGTACGGCTTTTTCAGCAGGGAAATCGGGGCTATCATCTCAACATTGAAGTTGATTCCTTTTTGCATTTCATTGAACCGAGGTACGCGATGCGCTGGCTTGTGATCTGCTTTCTGCTTGTACTGCCTTGGCCCGCGGCCGCCGCCGACAGGGTGGCGCTGGTGATCGGCGTGTCCGACTATCGGTCGATACCGCCGCTCAAGAACACGGCGAACGATGCCACTGCCCTTTCTGCCGTGTTGGATGACATCGGATTTCAGGTCACCACCCTGATCAATGCCAGCGGAAGCGAGATGCGCGCGACCCTCGACACCTTTGCCTTCGAAGCCGAAACCGCCGATCTCGCCCTGGTCTATTTTGCAGGGCACGGGGTCGAAGTGCAGGGCGAAAACTTTCTGATCCCGGCAGACGCGCAAGTGACCTCGAACGCGGACATCCAGAAGGAAGCCCTGTCACTCAACGATCTGCTGGCCGCAGTGGACCGTGCGCGCAAGATGCGGATCGTGATCCTCGATTCATGCCGCGACAATCCATTCGGCGACTTCATCGACCTGTCCAAACCGGTGCAATCGACAGCCTCTGGCGTGGCCACTCGCGGCGCGGGCGGATTGGCCCCACCGGCACCGGACCGGGGCACGCTGGTCGCCTTCGCGGCCAAGGACGGCAATGTGGCCCTGGACGGCCGCGGCAACAACAGCCCATTCGCGCTGGCCCTGATGGACAAGATGAAACAGGAAGGGCTCGAAATATCGCTGATGTTCCGGCAGGTGCGCGATGACGTGCTAAGCCGCACCGGCAACAGACAGGAACCGCACACCTACGGGTCGCTGTCGGGCATACCGTTTTTCCTGGCCGGCGCGGGCGATCTGCCCGCACAGGTAAACGCCGACGATCCCAAACTGGCATGGTCCGCCCTGCGCCCCGAGGACGAGGCCCAGTTCATCAAACTGGCCGAGGCTGGCGACACCCGGTCGATGATGAACCTGGCCTACATGCGGCTGAACCCGCAAGACCCACGCTTTGATCCATCCGCTGCCGCCGAATATATCGAACGCGCCGCCAAAACCGGTTCGCCCGAAGCCCAGTACGAATTGGCCGTCCAGTACGAAGCGGGCAAGGGTGTGCCGCAGGACACCGCCCGCGCGCTGGAACTCTACCGTCAGGCGGCCCGGCAGGATTACCCCGATGCACTGAACGATCTGGGATTTTTCTATTACCAGGGCATGCTCGGCCTGCCCGCCGATCCCAAGACGGCCCTGATCTATTTCGAACGCGCGGCAGACCTGCGCCATCCGCAGGCAATGTACAACTATGCGGCGCTGATCGACGACGGGTTGATCCCCGACAAGACACCCGAGGATGCGGCGGAATACCTCTACCAGGCCCTGCGCGCAGGCAGCCGTTCGGTTCTGAAGGTACTGACCGACAATCCCGACCAACTCAAACTTGCGACCCGTCGCGCCCTGCAAACGCGATTGACCCAACATGATTTCTATCAGGGCTCCATCGACGGCGACTTTGGCCCCGGCACACAACGCGGTTTGCGCCGGGCTTATGGCCTGACGGAATAGCTGAAAAATTGGACAAAATCGCCAGAATATGTTCTAGTTCACAATAGATTTAAAGCGCCCCGCCTTGAACATGAAACGCCGATACCCTGCCGCGCTTCGCGCTCTTGGGACATCGCCGATACCGGTTGTATCAGGTGAAAGGCGGGACGCTGTAGAACCCATCCCGGCGATTATTGCCGCCACCCGAATTTCTCGAACGCCGCATTCTGCGGATTAATTTTATTCAGAAAAGGAATACCTCATGAAGTTCAAGGTCATCGCCCTGTCGCTCTGCACGCTGCCGCTTGCAGGTTGCCCGGAACCGCAGAAACCGGAAGCCCCCCCGGCGGCAAAAGCCACCACAGCCACGCCGCAACCCCAAAAGTCCGCGACCAAAAAAACTGCGCGCAAAGCCCCCGCACCGCAGGTAACCCCGGTGAAAAAGAAAGTACCGCCACCTGTTGAGATACCGGAACCAAGCGGCGGCGGAGGGGCAGGTGGCGGTGGCGGCGCCGGTGGTTGGGGCGGGTGATGCCCCTCACCCCATTACTGGACGCAGGTCTGCGCCATCTGTTGACGGGGCTGGCATTGGGCACATTGATGTCCACCCCCGCCCTGTCACAGGAGGCCCGGAACCCTGCGCGTCTTGCCGTGGTGGTCGGCAATCAGGACTACGCCGAAATCCCCGACCTGGGCAACGCCCGTCACGACGCGGAACGCATGGCAGACCTGTTGCGGGCCGAAGGGTTCACGGTCTTTGACGCTTATGACATCGACCGTCGCGGGTTCGAGGATCTGCTGCGGACCTCGATCCTGAATGTCTCCGACGGGGCGGAAATCGTGTTTTTCTATGCCGGTCACGGTCTTCAGATCGGTCGGCGGAACTATCTGCTTCCCGTCGATGTGGCTTTCGACAGCATCTATGACCTGCCGGTGGAGAGCGTGACACTCGACCGGGTGATTGAGGTGCTGTCCGCGCGGGGCGAGGTGCATGTGGCGATCATCGACGCCTGCCGCGACAATCCCTTTCCCGACAAGATGATGGCGGGAAATCTCGACGCCAGCCTGTTCGAGACCCGCAGTGGATTCGATGCCTTCCAGACCCCTTTGAATTCGCTTGTGGCCTTTTCAACCGCTCCCGGCATGGTCGCCTTCGACGGTCAGGGCGGTGAAAACAGCCCCTATACCGCGGCGATTCTGGCGGCGGTCGATGCCTATCCGGATGACGACATCCTGTCGGTCTTTGCCCGCGTGCGCGAAAACGTCTACAAGACGACCAAGGGGAAACAGGTGCCATGGGAAAGCTCTACGCTGGTGCAGCCGTTCCGCTTGCGCAAGCAGGGCGTCCCGGTGCCGCCGGTGCTCCTTGCCGCTGCGGAACCGGCGCAGGAAGGTGCCAGCAGCGAAACCCGGACAGCATCGGAACCGGCCACCTTGCCCGCCGCGGTGACGATCACGGCGACATATGATCGCGACGTACCGCTGACCGCCGCGCTCACACGAGCGCTGAACCTGACCGAGGCCTTGGATTTCGCCGTCACGACACCCCCAGCCGACGGCACCCTGAGCGTCGCGGACAACGGCATGGTCTATCGCCCCCGGCTCAGCGAACGGCGCGCGACCACGCGCCAAATCGACGTTTCCGACAGCTTCACCCTCACTTTCGATCTGCCCGATGGCCCCGCCCCCGTGACAGTCTCGCTGGACATGGAGGTCAATGGTTGCGATCTGGCAGCGGGTGACGCGCTGGACCCGGGCGGCGTCGGCTTTTACCGGCTTCCCAACGAGATCGAAATCGCTCCCGCGCTGGCCGAATGCCGCGCAGCAGTCTCGCAGAATCCCGATACGCCGCGTTTCCGCTATCAGCTGGGCCGTGCGGAACAGGCCGCCGGCCTGTTCAAGGCCAGCTTCGACAGCTTTTCCGCCGCAGCAGACGCCGGCCACATCCGGGCACTGAACGGCACCGCACGGTTGCTGATCACCGACAAGATCGACCGTGCAGCAGCGGACATCGCCGCCGATCCGATCCGCGCAATGGCGCTTTACGATCGGGGGATCGCAGCGGGTGACCCCTTTGCGATGCACTCCAAAGGCCTGCACCTGCTGCGCAACAGCGACACCGATCAGGGGCGACAGGACGGGTTCGAACTGCTCGACCGCGCGGCAGAACTTGGCCATACCTATTCAATGAACGAACTGGGCATCTACTTCCTAACGCCCAACACCGAACACTTCCTGCCCGAACGGGGCATGCGGTATCTGCGCGCCTCCGCCGCGCGAAACGACATCTACGGATATTTCAACCTTGGTTTTGTGGCGCAAAACGGGTTGACCGAAGTCGGAACCGACCTTGCCGCCGCCTATGACTGGTTCGTGAAAGCTGCGGACGGCGGGCATCCCATCGGCCCCGCCGCACTGGGTCGGATGATCGTCAACGGCCAGGTGCCGGGCCAGGGCCCACAACAGGCGGTGGCGTGGTACGATAAAGGCCTTGCCCGTGGCGACGGCTGGGGCGGTGTCAATGCCGCCGCGCTGATCCTGAATGGCACGGTGCAGGGCCAGACCCGCACCTCCGCCCTGATACGTCTGGCCAAGGCGCGGCATCTGTCGAACACAAAAGCCTCTGAAACCGCTGCCGCACTGCTTGCCGACCAACCGCCAAAAGAACTGGCGCTGGCCACGCAGACGCTGTTGGTGGAACTGGGTGCGACCATGCCGATCGACGGCGCGATTGGCCCAATGACGCGGCGCATCCTCGACCGGATGGCGCAGGACCACGGCCTGCCGCCCGCATCGAACGACCGCTTGTCCGAGCTTGAAACCGCCGCGCGCATCTACTGGGCCGAACGCCCGACGCGACCTGACCTGTTCTGAACAGGACCGATAAATCCACAAAGGCCCCCGCGAAACAAAAGCGCCCCCGAAACGAATTCGGGGGCGCAATCAGGTTCTGGTCCGGGTCAGTTGGCTGAGGCCAATTGCTCAGGCAGTCGGAAGGTCCAGAGGGTGCCACCTTGGTTGAGGTAGTTCACCTTCTTGGCGACTTCACCACCCCAGAGCGGCACCGCCCCGCCCCAGCCGGAGATCACGGTCACATATTGTTCGCCGTCCTGTTCCCAGGTGATCGGCTGGCCGACAATGCCGGACCCGGTCTGGAACGACCACAGTTCCTCGCCGGTCTCGTCGTCAAAAGCGATGAACTTGCCTTCGGGCGTGCCGGTGAACACCAGACCACCCGCAGTGGTCATCACACCACCCCAGAGCGGGGCATCGTTCTTGAACTCCCACCTGGTCTCGCCGGTGTCGGGGTCGATCGCCTTGAGGCTGCCGATGTGATCCTCGTAGTTCGGTTTGATGGTAAAACCGGATCCGAGGTAGGCTGCGCCTTTCTTGTAGGTGATCGGCTCATTCCAGATGTCCATCCCCCATTCGTTTGACGGGACATAGAACAGGCCCGTGACCGGCGAATGTGCCATCGGCATCCAGTTCTTGCCACCCAGGAAGGACGGAGAGGCAAATACGACTTCACCCTTGTTGCCGTCGGCTGCCCCGGAGGGATCGCCGGGGCGGTTCATTTCGTTGAAGATCGGGCGGCCCGTGTCGTCGATGCCACTGGCCCAGGAAATATCCTTGACGAAGGGGGTGGCCGAGACAAACGCACCATCTTCGCGGTTCAGCACGTAGAAGTAGCCGTTCCGGTCAGCGGTCGCAAAACGCTTGTTGCCGGCGCGGTCGGTATAGGCCACGACCTCGTTCACGCCGTCATAGTCCCAGCCTTCGCGGGGGGTGGTCTGGAAGTGCCACTTGATCTCGCCCGTTGCCGGGTCAATCCCGAGACGCGAAGCCGCGTAGAGGTTATCGCCTGTGCCGTCGTTTTTCTGACCCGCGTCGCGCAGCCAGGAATTCCAGGGCGCGGGGTTGCCGGTGCCGAAGACCAGAGTGTCGGTATCCGCGTCATAGGAACCACCCAGCCAGGTCGCCCCGCCGCCGGTCTTCCACATGTCGCCGGGCCAGGTCGCGTTCAGCGTGCCGGTCATGGTGCTCTCTTCGCCGTTGAGCATGCCCATGTGACCTTCGATCACCGGACGCTCCCAGACCATTTCTCCGGTTTCCGCATCACGGGCCTGCACTGACCCGACGATACCAAATTCACCGCCCGAATTGCCCGTTATGACCAGACCGTTCACGATCAGCGGCGCGGCCGTGTAGCTGTAGCCGGCCTTGTAGTCCGCGATCTTCTTGTTCCACACGGTATCGCCGGTCTTGGCGTTCAACGCGACGATGCGCGCATCCAACGTGCCGAAATAGATGTTCTCACCATAGAGCGCCGCACCGCGGTTGACCACATCACAGCAGGGCAGGATGCCTTCGGGCAGTCGCGCGTCATATTGCCAAAGCTCTTCGCCGGTCTTCACATCGATGGCATACAGCCGCGAATAGGACCCGGTGATATACATGACGCCGTCATGCACCAGCGGCTGGGTTTCCTGGCCGCGCTGCTTTTCTCCTCCCAGCGAGAAGGCCCAGGCGGGAACAAGGTTCTTGACGTTGTCCTTGTTCAGGATGTCGAGCGGAGAATGCCGTTGCAGGTGACGGCCCATGCCGTTGGTCAGCACATCCTGCGTGGACGCGGTATCATTCGCCAGCATGTCTTCGGTAACACCCGAACCCTGGCCTTCCGCAAATGCGGATGTCGCCAGCAGGCCGGCAACGACTGCGATCATGAATTTGTTCATATCTTCTCCTCCCATAAGCCCGTTTTTGGGCGTCATCCGCTAAGTGCGCGCAATCGCGGCACAGCCTCCATTGCCAGTACTATTCGCGGAAAAGAGGTCGATTGATATTGCACAATGGTCGTATGTTCGGCCCGCGACTTAAAGCGCCCGACCTTATACCTGAATCATCGGGTGACACGGTGGGGCCCTGTTCAAACGTCTGGAACGCGCCCTCCCAGGATCGGGCGAGGCTCTCGTGGTCCGAACGTCCGCCTGTGCAAGGGAGAATTTCCCTGCCAAACGGCAATGCCCGGCGTTTTTCATCAGCCTGCAAAAGGTCGGCGTTCAGGTCTTTCGTCCCATACGCGTGCGCGCCGGATCATATCCCAGCAGCGCCGCGCCGGTAAACACAAGCGCGGCGAGGCAGGTCCACCCCAAAGCCGCACCATTGAACTGGAGATAGAGCGCAAAACGGATCAGTTCGACCGCATGGGTAAAGGGATTGACCGCGCAGATGTCATGCAGCAGCTCCGAGCTTTCCGCCATCTTCCAAAGCGGGTAAAGCGCGGACGACAGAAAGAACATCGGGAAGATGACAAAATTCATCACCCCGGCAAAATTCTCCAATTGTTTGATCAGGCTCGACAGAACCAGCCCCAGCGCCCCAAGCATCAGCCCGGCCACCAACAGCGCGGGCAGCACGGCCACATAGCCCCAGCCCGGCATGGTGATCCCGAAAGCCGCCGCGATGGCAAGAAAGGCATAGACCTGCAGGATCGAGATAATCGTTGATCCGGCCAGCTTGCAGAACAGCAGCCAGCCCCGCGGCAGCGGCGAGGTCAGCAGCAGCTTCATCGACCCCATCTCGCGGTCATATACCAGCGACAACGACGATTGCATGCCGTTGAACAGCAGGATCATCCCGCAAAGTCCCGGCACGATATATGTCTCGTAGGTGATGTAGGTCTGATAGGGCGGAATGATGCTGAGGCCGAGAGCCGCACGGAATCCGGCGGCAAAGACCAGCAGCCAGACCAGCGGGCGCACAAGGGCGGCGATGAACCGCTCGCGCTGGTGAATGAACCGCAGCGCCTCGCGCAGCACGATGGCCCGCAGTGAGGTCAGATAGGCTGTCATGCTACTGCCCCGGTGAGCGTGAGGAAACGTTCGTGCAACGTCATGTCACCCGCGATGTCACGGGCCTTGCCCCGGGTCAGGATACGCGCACGGTGCAAGATGACCAGATCATCCCCCGGCGCCACCTCGTCGGTCAGATGGGTGGCCCACAGGATCGTCTTGCCGTCTTCCGCCAACCGATGGGCATGTAAGGTGATCGACGCCCGCGCGGCGGCATCAAGGCCGACGGTCGGCTCATCCAGCAGCAGGACCGCAGGATCATGTAACAGCGCCCGCGCCAGTTCCGTGCGCCGCCGGTGCCCGCCATTGAGTGCGCGCGCCTTTTCGCCTGCGCGATCCCGCATTTCCAGCTGGTCGAGTGCAGCGTCGATGCGGGTGGCTGCAGTGCGCCCGGACAACCCATGCAAGGCTGCGAAATAGCTCAGGTTCTGGCGGACGGTCAGATCAAGGTCCAGCGTGCTTTGCTGAAACACGATACCGAGTTCGGCCAATGCCGCGCGCGGCGCGCGGGCAAGGTCATGGCCCGCAATCTCGATGCTGCCGCGCGGGGCCATGAAAAGCCGCGTGAGCAAGCCGAACAAGGTCGACTTGCCGGCACCGTTCGGTCCCAGCAAAGCGCAGAACCGCCCTGCCCCGACCTCAAACGAAACCTCCTCCAGCGCCTTTTTTGCGCCATAGGCAAAACTGAGGTCATGGGCACGGAGTCCGGTCATTTGATGGTGATGTCGAGCCGTTGGGTTTCTCCGGTCGTGCCGGGGATCTTGATGTAATACCTGCCCGGCTTGATCGCGATAAAACCGATTTCCATCTCGCCCGCCTCGTCAAATTCGATACTGTCGAGGCCGAGCGGGCGGATCTCCAGCCCCTCCACCACGATCTCGTCGATCCAGATCGCGCGAAAGAATTCGGGGCCGACAAGCGCCAGTTCCTGGCTGCCGTCACCCTGGATTTCGAATTCGTAGTAGGTGCCGGATCTGAGCTCCCACGCGCCTCCAGAGGCAATTGGAACACCCGCTGACAGGATGATGGGCGGCAGGTCCTCTTTGTTGCTGCCTGACAATAGCCCCGCCGCGCCAAAGCTCGGTGCGTTGTCGTCATCAGCCAAGATAGTAGTGGGAAGGGCCAGAGCCAGGACGGTAACCAATGTTGTAAAGCGCATGCGGATTTCCTTTTGGTTCAGTCGGTCGGGCGGAAGGCGGCACCCCAGGGGAAGCGCCCCACCTTGATGGATTTGATCGCCTTGCGCGCAGCCACGTCGATCACGGTCACATCACCCGATACACCGTTGGTGGTGAACAGCAGCGAGCGATCCGCGTTGAACGCCATATGCCAGACCCGGCGGCCCACAAGAATGTAATCCTCAACCTCATAGGTTTCGGCATTGACCACCGCGACATGGTTCGACGGTCCGAGCGCAACAAAGGCATGGGTGTCACCCGCGGTGAACTCGAAACCCACCGGCTGAATGCGGTCAGGGTGGACACCCTGCACGGCGAATTCGATCTTGGCGAGCTCGGTCTGGTCGGCGGTACTGAACACGGTGATCGTGCCGCCGATTTCGGCACTGACCCACATCTCGGTCCCGTCCTTGACGAATTCCGCATGACGCGGGCGGCTGTCGACCAGCGTGTTGGCAAAAAGCTTTTGCGTCTCCGTGTCGATCCAATGCGCCATATTGGTCGTCTCGGATGTGGTAATGGCAATCTTGCCGTCGGGCGACACTGCCATGCCCTCGGGCTCCACGCCCACGTCGATCTGCGCGATCACCTTGCGGGTCTCGGTATCGACGACAGTGGTGATCGCGTCGTCCTCATTGGCGATATAGAGGTGGCGGTCGTTGGGATGCAGTACAAATTGCTCCGGGTCATCGCCCGAAGGCAGATCGTTGAGGATTTTCCCGGTCTCCGGGTCCATCACCTGCACCGTATTGCTGTCCGAAGCGCAGATATAGACACGACTATAGTCCCTGGAAAAGATGATCCCCCGCGGTCGTTCGCCGGTTTCGTAGGTCTGGATGACCTCCAGCGTCTCGGTCGAGATGACCGAGATCGTGTCATCCTTTTCGTTGGTTACCCAGATTTCACCAGCAATGGCGGCAGGGGCCATCAGGGCGAAGGTGACGGCAATTCTGATCATTCGAAAACCTCACACATGCTTTCCGGGCGGTCGAGGCCCAGACTGTCCATTTCATTGACCTGATGCAGGAAACCTTCCAGCGGGGCCTGCGCCACAAGCGCGCGCGGATGCGCGACGGCGATGGGCTGGCGCAGCTGACCGTTCCAGTCGCGATAGGACAGGGGGCGGCCCTTGAAGCCCGCCAGTTCAAATTCCTCTGACAGGATGTAGCCGCGCAGGGTGGCGACATCGCTGGCATTGGTACGGGTAACGGCCTCGCCCAGCGTGCGCAGTGCGGCCCAGGCGGCATAGTCCTGCGCGTTCATCTCGCGCCCGTTCTGTGCGGTGAACCGGGACTGCAGCTGCGCGGCGCCCCATTGTTCGATCACCGGCGACCAGGCCACGGCGCTCAGCCCTTCGGATCCCACAACGGGCCGCGCCGCCCAGGTGTTATAAAGCACGTAGCGCCCGAAATCATGCACCTCGTCGGCCAGGATCAGCGCGTCGTAGTCACCAAAGTCCTGGGTGAAAAGAGGCACCTCCTGTGCTGCGTTGCGGCGCATGTCGGCGTCAAAGACCCATGTCTTTTCACCCTCCAGACGCAGGCCGAACTTTGTCAGGGAACGCCGCATCGCCTCGGCATAGCTCTGGTCGGCGGCATGTGTGCCGACGATCATCACCAGATCATCCCAGCGTTTCTGGACCAGCACCTGCGCCAGCGCATCGGTACGCATGGCATCCGACGCGGCGGTGTGCAGCACGTTGGCGCGACAGTTGCCACTGCGCAGATCGGGCGCACCGGCGGACACATTGAACAGCAGCGCCGTGCTGGCTTCGGGCAGATCGGCAATGTTCAGCAAATCCGCAGCGCTGGCATCAATCACCAGATAGGGGGTTGCCGCCAACATCTCGCGCGCTGCCGCGAGCGGGTCCTCGCCTTCACCCACCGCAGCGGTGATCAGCTCATAGGTCTGATCCAAGAACTTTCCGGTGGTCAGATTGTCCTGCAACCCGGTTCGCGCGCCTGCAAACCCGCTGTCCTCCGGGACCGGGTCGAGGTTCGACAGGGTTGGTGGCCTGGGCTGCGCGATCTTCAGATAGCCAATTGTCAGGCTGGTCTCGGCCCAGAGACCAGCCGGGACCAGCATGGCAACGGCCATCGCAATCAGCTGACGAACGAGATTCGTTAAGATCATGGAACCAGCCTACCCATGCCGCTCAGATCAGAAAGTACGACGATGGTCTGGGTCTGAACAAAGCACAACCAAAGTCCAATACCGCCCTGCCCGGTCGTGCCTTAGAGATGTGGCAACAGATATGAACGGGGAATCGCGATATGACTAGCACATTTGGTAAATCACTGGCTCTGGGCACGGCCATCGCCACTGCCGCCACTCTGGTTCTGGCCCATGGTGATGTGGCCCCGCAGGCAGTGGACACGACCGGCCTGCCGGAGGTGGGTGAAGAATGGCTGATCGAAAACCCTTATCGCGCGGACAAGGTGGGCGATGATGTCTGGCTGCGCGCGGTCGAGATCGGCGCCTCGGGCTACAATCAGAACTGCGCACGCTGTCATGGACTCGAAGTGGTCTCGGGCGGGCTGGCACCCGACCTGCGTTTCCTGGAGGCAGAAGAATACGGCGACGAATGGTTCGTGCAGCGTTTCCGCGAAGGCTATACCCAGAACGGCACCACCAAGATGCCCGCCTTTGGCGAACTGCTGGGCCAGGAAGCCGCCTGGGCGATCCGGACCTATATCGAAGCGCGGCCGGACGAGGGCGCGCTTGATGATTACGCGGATGAACTCAAGGACCTGCGTGACCAGATTGCCGGCTATGTCAACGATGCCTCCGGTGCCGACAAGGACGCCCTCGTCGGCCGGTTGAGCGAAATCGCGGCCGAGGTCGAAACCGGCTCCGGCGCACCGGTGGCTGACAGTGTCGCCTTCCGCGCGGCCAACCTGATCGACGGCACGCCCGCAGGCTACAAGGCCGCTCAAGAGGCATTGACGATTGGTCTGTCTGCGGCACATTAGGCCCATGGCCAAACGCTTTCTGCCGACCTTTCTGCTGGTTCTGGGTCTGCTCCTGACGGGGCAGGCCCGGGCGGCTGACCCCTGTGCGGATTATGTCCCGCAGGCCAGACCGCAGAACACCGGACGCGACATTGTCGGCCGCGACCTCGACGAGATCGTCGAACAGGGCCATATGCTCTTTGCAGTCTACGAGGATTATCCGCCCTATTCCTGGGAGGAAAGCGGCACGCCGCGGGGTGTCGATGTCGACATTGCGCGTCTTGTCGCCGGGGATCTGGGCGTGGAAGCGCGGTTCAACTTTGTTGCCGCAGGCGAGAACCTCGACGCCGATCTGCGCAATAACATCTGGAAAGGCGCGCTGATCGGCGGGCGCGTTTCCAATGTGATGATGCGCATTCCCTACGACAGCGCCTTCAAATGCAGGGTCGAACAGGTCGCCTTTACAGGTCAATACGCAGGCGAAAGCATCGCCATTGCGTATTCGAAGGCGGAATATCCCGAGGAAAAGCCGGTCCCGGCCTATTTCCGCTTTGACCTGGTGGGTGTCGAGAACGACTCGATCTCGGATTTCTACCTGTCGAGCCTCGTCGGCGGCCAGCTGCGCGCCAACATGCGGCGCTTTCCCTCCACCGGTGCCGCGATGGAGGCCCTCGACGCCGGTGAGGTCAAGGCGGTGATGGGGCCGCTGGCCGAGCTTGAGCACGGATTGACCGACAAGTCCGCCGTACACCAGCCGCCGCTGGCCGGTTTTGCGGTCAGCCGCTGGACACTGGGTGTGGCTGTCAACTTCCGCTACCGTCCGCTGGCCTATGCGGTTGACGATGCGATCTATGCCGCGCTGCAGGATGGACGCATTGCCGCGATCTATGAAAGCTATGGCCTGACCCACAGCGCGCCAGAGCGCTGATGATCCGCATCTGACACTCTGGTTTCACGCTTGGCAGAAAGGCGGTCAAAGCGTCGTCAGATCGCCCTGCCAGTCAACCAATATTATGCGCCGAACCCCCGTCATCTGGCGAACCTTCCGGATCAGGGCCATATCGGCCAGCACCAGACCGGTCGACAGCGCATCGGCCATTGCGGCGCTCTCCGCCTCGACCGAAACAGTGGACCACTGCGGTTGCTGCCTGGGATGCAGGATATGACCGCCACCGCCCAGAGGTGTTGCCAACGGGCTTGACGTTGCCATGGCTCCCCGGCCCAGCCTGCGGGTCGCCAGCAGGCCATGCTGCGGGTCTTCGACCGCCAGCCGCCAATCGCCGCCAGTGGCGCGGTATTCACCAATGTTGACCAATGCCTTCCCGAACCCAGCACCAGCCAGGGCGTCGGCCACCGCATCGGTGGCAAAACCCTGCGCAATGCCGTTGAAGGTCAGGGCCTGCCCGGGTGCCAGGCGGATCGTGCCCTTGTCGAAGGACAACCGGTCCCAGCCGATCAGGGCAAGTGCCTCCGCCGGATCACCGCCCACGGCCAGGGCATGCCACAACGGCTGCACTGTCGGGTCGAACAGCCCCCCGGTGATCCGGTGCGCCGTGTCCGCGAGACCGAAAAGCGCCCGGAAAGGTGCTGAGGGTCGCAGCCGCCCCTGCCGGTTCAGCCGGACCAGTTCGGAGGTGGGCCGGAACAGCGAAAACCGCTGCTCCATCTGGCTGACGATCTTGCGCGCCTGATGCAGCGCTACCTGCACCGCCTCATCCGGCCCCGACAACCTGATCGCCACCTCTGCACCAAATGCGCGCCCCTGCCAGCCCTGTGACTGCGCCAGTGCCGGGGTCGCGGCAAATGCCGCCGAAATGGTCAGGAAGCGTCGCCGGTTCATGTTCATTCTGCCGCCACCTTCTGCCTGCGCCCCTTGGCGGCCAGCACCAGCGGTACACAGCGGGCCGGATCGTCATGGATGGCCACGCAATCGAGGCACTGGAAACACTCCGAGTACTGGATTTCTCCGGTCTTCTTGATCGCCCCATAATTGCATTTGACCCTGCACAACTGGCAGGGCGATCCGCAGTCTGCCCGGCGCGCGATCCAGTCCCGGCCGCGGATCAGCCCACCAATCGCCATCACTGCACCCAGCGGGCACAGGTAACGGCAGAAGCCCTTGAACAGCACCATGGAAAACAGCAGCAACCCCACTGCATAGGCCACGTAATACCATTCGCGGACGAAAAAGGTGGTGATGGCGGTCTTGAAGGGTTCCACCTCAATCGCCTTGTCAAGCGCGGCAGGAGCGCCGAAGAGGAGCACCACCAACCCGGCCAGCACCACATATTTCATAAGCTTGAGCCGGACGTCCCAAACACCACGCGGCTCAATCAGCGGCAAGCGCAGCATCCGCCCCAGGTGATGGGCAAACTCCTGCATCGCCCCGAAGGGGCACAGCCAGCCGCAAAACAGCCCCCTGCCCCACAGCACAAACCCCGCAATCGAAACCGCCCAGATCAACAGTGAGAACGGATCATAGAGCAGGAATGCATAGCTGCCGCCATCCAGCGCGGTCCGGGCCACCGCCAAGGGTGTCGCGATGGACAGCTGTCCCTGCCCCCAACAGCCGATGAAACCAAGCACGACTGCCAGCAGCCCCAGCCGGATCGGCGTGAAAAAGCGATGCCCGGCCAACCGGTTCATGCCAAAAAGCAGTAGCCCCACCAGAACCGCGAGGAATGCCGCCAGCACGATCAGATCCGCCGCACGATTGCGCAACGCCTCGACCCAGGGCGGCGCCTGCTTGATCACCGCGGGACGGGAATAGAACCGCTCCGGCGTGATGTGGGTGGTGGTCAGGGTGACCGAACCGATGTCGGGCCGGAAGCTCCCGTGTTTGCGCAGGGCGTCGACCTTGAGCGTCCATTCCACCGTCGGATCGAACCCCAGCCGCCGGTCGGTGCGCAGGATCAGGGCGGCACCGTTGTGCAGGGCGTCGGGCACATCCTCATTCAGTTCGATGTAGATGTCGCTGTCACGAAAGGCGATGGGAAAACCGCCCTGTTCCGCGCTGATCAGATCAGGCGAGGTGTTGCGCACGAATTCTTCCGTCACCAGCCCATGCCTGCCCGTCTCGATCAACAACACGGGCTCGTCGGTGTCGGCGATCTCCAGAAAATTCTGCAACTCTTCGAAAGCGCCATCGCTCAGCACCGCCTGCGCAATCGAAGGCGCACCAATATCGATCACCCATAGGTCGAGGTAGGGCGCGTCGGGCGCGTCTTTTGCCTCCGGATCGTCGTCCGCCCACAGCGTGCCGTCAAAGGCCGCGTCGACGTCGGCGTTGCTGACAGTCTTGCGCGTCACAATGCCCTGGGCCACCAGATCGTCCCAGCTCAGCGCCTCGTGGTAATCTCGGTTGGGATAGGCCGGAGGGCCGGTGGAAATCCCGCTCATCTTTTCGCGCGCGACCTGCAAGGTTGCGGCCAGAATGCTCTCATGCGCGATCCGAACGGAAGCGGTGCCCTTGGTCACCCCGTCGAGATAGACCAGCGCCGATCCCTCGGCAGCACCGCCATAGGGTGACCCCACGACCAGCGTGTCGGAAATCGAATGCCCGCGGTATTGCTTGAAGAAGTCATAGAACATCTTCTCCGGCAGGCCCGACACAAAGATCGGCTCGTTGTGCGAAATCAGCTGAACGTCGAGAAACCTGCCATCGAGGTCAAGCACCACGAGCATGTTGATCGCTGCGCCGGAGAAGCCGGGCAGCGGTGCCATCGGTTCGGTCTCAAAGACATATCCCGCTTCGGCCCCACCCGAGTTCAGCAACTGCCAGACACCCTTGTCGTTGATCTGCTCACCCAGGCTCATGGGCGGTCCGATATAGGATTCCAGAACGTCGCGCGGCAAAGGACCATCCTGCGCGGCAGCGATACCCGCACAGCAAAGCAGCGCCGCCAGCAGCGCCGACGATATCTTGCCCAAGACTTTCATTGTTCGCAGCCTAAGACGGGCCAGCGCCCCGACCTATGCGACCTTGGTCTGATCCGGGGCAATATTCCGATGCGGCCTGCGCGATTTCATGCAGGGCTGGCAGCCGGAATGAACCGCGCGTATGCCGATATCAAAGCCGTGACCTTGTCACTGGCCGGCTTTGCCGCCCTGTGGCGGCTGGGCACCGTGGCGCGGAAGGGTTAGTCTCCCTGAACCCAAAATACGTTACATTGGCCATTTGCCCCCGGATCGCTTGCGATCCGGTTCGCGCCCGGCCCCGCCCCCCAGGGCGGGCGCGAATTTTTCCGACGTTTCACTATGTTCAGACCTATCGCCCTACCCGGATCGTTCGCCAAGCCTCACCGCGCCCACCCTCGGGGCCGGGCGCGAACCTCTGTCGCATTGCCTTGCCGGGCAATGGGCTGCGGCAAAATCCGTCAAACCCGTCACGCCAAAGGCGTGCCAACATCACAAGGCGCTCCTTCGGAGCGACGGGCGGCAATTTAATGAGTCCAGACCCTAGGTCGTGTTGACATTCATTGTCGCCCACCCGTTTCAGTCCAAAATTGCTCAGTTTCAGGCAAGAGAGCGCAGGAATAGCCAGCTATTTCAAGCTCTCTTAACGCAGAAATGGGCAATTTTGGCGAAACCCCTGCGGGGCGCGGCGGATTTTGCCTCTGCCATCCCGGATGTTCACTTC
>Ga0189278_10469_pt1 | contig 16922 bp, 10 predicted proteins | sample N26A9minimetaG_FD_130326 | JGI IMG/M metagenome (GOLD analysis project Ga0189278, IMG submission 130326) | Marine microbial communities from the Costa Rica Dome - N26 A9 mini metaG | ecosystem: Environmental > Aquatic > Marine > Oceanic > Photic zone | place: Costa Rica: the Eastern Pacific...
CTCGCGGTGGTCGAAGACATCGCCACGATCGCACCTATCCGCTCGAAGTTCGCAATCACCGGTTTCTCTGCGGGGGCGCTGATGACATACAAGATGCTGGGTGAGCATGGCGATGTGCTTTCCGCAGCGATTCCTTACGCGGCCTATTTCAATGATAATGTCATTGAAATGAGCGATTGGCCGGCCACGGTCCCCGTGATGCATATGCACGGGACCGATGATGCGCGGGTGAACCCGGTCACAGGTGAAGGAGATGCTGATTCGCTCTACAACTTCGGAATTCTGTCAGATCACATGCAAGTTGTGGCGGGGAGGAACGCAAGCGAGCTCGGGCAGATCGAGTATGACGCCGTGGAAACAGCGCTTGGAGGTGCCGAAGTGGTTTCAGTCAATGATGCGACCTCGTATGTGCTGTTGGACGGCATCGCGCATTACTGGCCTCGGTTCTTGGTCGAAGACATGCCCAATGCCTCGGCGGCCGTGCTTGAGCTCCTTCACGCGATCTCGAACTCCTTGGAATCATGCTCGGGTGCGGATCTGGCAGAGCCATTTGGTGAGCTCGATTTCTTTGATATTTCTGCGTTCGTGGCACATTTTTCAGACGGCGACCCCGGCGTCGATTTCACAGGCGATGGAGAGTTTGATTTCTTCGATGTCTCCGCGTTCCTTGCGATGTATCACTCAGGTTGCCCATGAATAGGTGCATAGATACGCGTTGCAATATGTAGATGTGTGTCGCGATCTTGCAAGACGCTGTATCGATGAACGAACAGAAGATTGAGAACGGTGCTGCTCTCAAGTGCTCTGCCTGTTAGCCATGGCATGTATTGTCAATATTCTGATCAAAATCCGAACAGGCGGGTTGACTTGTGTTCGGCATTTGGTATTTTGTTCGGTATGATACCCAAAGTACGCAGCTTTCTACTCCAGGGGATCGACGCGCAGCCTGTTGAGATCGAGGTCGATCTGGATGACACGCAGATTCCGAAGGAGATCGTGGTGGGTCTCCCGGACGCAGCGGTGAAGGAGTCTCTCGAACGAGTCCGATCCGCGATGGGCAACTCGGGATACCCCATGCCCGCGGGTCGGACTTTGATCAACCTGGCACCCGCGGATGTGCGGAAAGAAGGTCCGATGTACGACCTTCCGATCGCGGTGGGGGTCATGGTGGCGAGCGGGGTGATCCATCCGTCCCCCGTTCGTGCACCTGCTCCTGTCCTTGCCGGTGGGGCATCGGTTGCGTTCGAGGACGAGTCGGGGGGGCTCGATCCTCGCCGGGCATTGATCGCGGGCGAGTTGGCATTGGATGGGCGGATCCGTCCGATCCGAGGCGTCATCGCGATGGTCACCCTCGCGCGGGATCTCGGTCTCGATGCCGTCATTGTTCCGGCTCAGAACGCCGCGGAGGCGTCCGTTGTCGAAGGAGTGCGTGTATTTGGAGTTTCGAGTCTGGCCCAGGTCGTCGGGTTGTTGAATGGCGAGCTAGATCTTGAGCCGCATCCAACGGCTGACATCGCGTCCATGCTGGAGCAAACGAACGCAGCCGTCGATTTTGCGGAGGTCAAGGGGCAGGAATCGGTCAAGCGTGCGCTGGTGGTGGCGGCGGCAGGGCAGCACAACATTGTCATGCTCGGCCCCGCCGGTACGGGCAAGACAATGATGGCCAAGGCGCTCCCCGGGATCATGCCCACGATGACCCCGGCGCAGGCGATCGAAGTGACACGGATTTACTCATCCGCAGGGATGCTCGATGCGCGGCGTGGGCTGGTGACCGCCCGTCCGGTCCGCACGCCTCATCACACCGCGAGTTCGCCGGCGATAGTTGGAGGCGGGGTGATCCCTCGTGCGGGTGAGATCTCATTGGCACACCATGGGATCCTGTTTCTCGACGAGCTCCCTGAGTTCTCACGCAATGTCCTCGAGACCATGCGTCAGCCCATGGAGGACCATGTTGTCACGATTGCGCGTTCGCACGGCACGGTGCAGTTCCCCGCGTCCTTCATGCTCGTCGCCGCGATGAACCCGACGCCCAAGGGCGACATCGCGCCGGGAGAAGTGGGACAGCGTGAGATGCAGCGGTACCTATCGCGTCTGTCCGGGCCCTTGCTCGATCGGATCGACCTGCATGTAGAGGCGCCCGCGGTGCCTTGGAGTGAGCTGAGTCAGAAGGCGACCGGGACCGACACGGCGACAATGCGGGCACAAGTGATCGCAGCACGCGAACGCGCAATGCGTCGTCAGGGAGATACCCCAAACTCACGACTCAAGGGCAAGCAACTCGACGAGTTTATGGCCCTCGAATCGACTGCCAAGGCGCTCCTTGAGCAAGCGATGACCCAGCTCGGCCTCAGTGCCCGTGCATACGACAAGATCCGGCGCGTTGCACTCACAATCTCAGATATCGCAGGTTCCGAAACGGTCCGACCAGAGCATGTGGGCGAGGCGGTGCAATACAGGTTACTCGATCGCAAGCTGTAGTGCCTTCGAGTTAGATAGCTGATTTTTCTGCATGACAACGCAAGGAAATAGCTTTCTGCTATGTGAGATGAAGCACATATTGCGCTTGTTGTATTTGAAATATATTTATATTCATAAACCTGCGACATGCGTGGAATGTGCTGGTGTATATTCGGGCCGTTCACACTCACGATGGACATTTTTCTTGAGGCACACCATGATCAAAAACACGATACCGCTCGTGCTCACAATCGCGTCAACCAGCGTGCTTGCAGCCCCACCCACATACGACACCGCAAACGATACGGAGTTTCTCCGCTTCCATGGCAGAGGAGATGTCCTTCGGACCGCCGAGCCCTTCAGTTCATGCTCCGCTTTTCCATCGGGTGGTGTGGGAAATGATATGGGCGAGTACATGCATGTTCGACTGCGCGTACGCCTGGCGCCAGAGTCTGAATACGAGATTTTGGATACAAATCACGCGGTTACCGGCGGGCATACAACCGGGCGTGTTCTCTGGACGCAAGGAGTAGTCGAATACACTGAGTATGCTGGATTTACGGTTGGCTACGAGCATGATTCAGCGAACAGTACTGGATACTTGTACCTCGCGATTGGTGACGGAGGGGACACGAGTTCAAGCTCTGATGCTCGAACAAGGGTCTGGAGAGTGGAAGTCCAACTCGACGACGGGGAGTTCCATACGATCGATTGGGGATACGACGAGTCCGTCCCTAGAACCGGGCTTGCAGAAGCATTTTGCTGGATCGATGGCACAGCCCAAACAGTGACTCAGCTCACAGACTACACAGGAACACCCGATCCCGCGGTAGAACTCAACGGCTCCTGGCACGGTGGCGGAACAATCATGGGCAATGCGCGTGCGGATGCGCTTCACAAGCTTGCCGGGAATGGTTGGCAGAGCGCAATCGGGAAACGCGATGAAGTCTGGCCAGATCCAAATGGGCCTGATTCAGGAACAGGGTCCACGCCTTCCCCGGATTCCGATTACCTTCTCGACACCTACACGAGTGCGATCGGCGATGTGGCATATGCCGCATTTCGTTGGGCACACCCAGAATCGCCCCTGTCTGGCACAGATGTGTGGGATGTTGAACTAAAGCTCAACGGCAGCCTGACGGACGATGCGGGCGGGCTAAATAGTGGTGATGTATCATTGTTGAGTCCGGAGATAGTAGACTCAGTGTTTGATTCATCACTCATTCCTGAGTTTGTTGATTCATCAACATCGAACCTGATCACGCGATGGGTACCTACTTCTATAAGCGCTGAGCAGCAAGCTCGATACTTTTATGTGTATCACCACGGCTTGGGTGATCAGACGATTAGTGTCAATGAGTACAACGGTTCGACTTCGACTCAGGAGATCATCTCTAAATCGATCATCCTCTGCCTCGAACCCGACGGCGAAGTGGGCTATTTCTCAGGGTACACCGAACATGGGTACTTCAGTCTGGTGCCCAATGTTGCCTACTACCCGGTTAACGGTGAACATACGATCACGCTACCTGCCGGGAAGCCGGGACTCTATAGAATCCTCGTAAAGTCCGGCGAGAACGAGGGATTTGAGTTCGAAACGAATCATGCGCCACCCTACTGGGGAGTGCATGCACCGTTCGGGCCACTTGAGGGTGTGAGTGCACTCACAAGCGACGCGTTTGCGTATATTCCACGCGATGCCAATCCGGACTCTGGTGACGCGTTTGAGTTCACCAAGTCGAATGTTTCGTCATTCTCAGAGCGTGAGTTTGACGGATCACTGCACCTGCTGCTCTCAAGTTCTGGGCAGTTCCTCAACACGCCGGGCATTATTGATGCGGGGCTAAGTGCTGGTTGGAAAATCGAGAGCGCCGGGGTTCCAGTCGCGTTTAGCGACGACGAGTTCGGTGCGTATTACTACATCAAGGGTGGCGTGATCGAGGAGGACTCTTTTACGCTCTGGTCACTCGACGAGAAAATCCTGCGGGATCGGATCGTGGAGATCGCATCGACGGGACTTGGGACTTCGAGTTCCATCGTGGACGATTTCGGCGACGAGAGCACGCCTGGAACCTTTGCGAACCAAATCACCTCGAATCCACGAGATTATTTTTCGCTGGGTACATACCCACTCGGTCTTCCAGAGCTGAACATTGCGATTCATCGTCAGGTAACCTCGACGAGCGAAAACATGGTCGGCTCAGTTCACCATGATTTCGGAGCGACTTCGACTCGGCTTGACTATGGCGAACTCTCGCTTTCAGACAACAACGCTGACAGGTTCGGCCCCACGATGCTGTTCTGGGCTGGATGGGACGACACGGCTGCAAACCCATACTACTCCGACACGGACTTTGATAAACGAGCGCGCGTCGCGATGCTCGCTTATGCCCGTCACATCCATGGAGGGCGTCTTCGTAGAAGTAGTCGGTTTGAAAACAGTCTTTATGGTGGGCTTGCAGGATTGGCAGGAACAGATGAACTGGGGATCGGGATGCACTGGGCTCGTGTCTACGGCCTCTTCGATGCTGATGACCGGGCGGCATTCCTCCCCGCGGCGCTGGTCCAGTTTTGTCAGATTGCCAATAACAAACTAACCTCGACTAGAAATCAGGATGTACATCATCTTCCGTTCCTCTACGAGATTGGAGAGCTCTGGGAAACAGAAATGGGCTCGGCCAAACTCGGTTCATGGGCAGATGAGTTTGCTCAAGATATTGTTCAAGTCCCGAGCACATGGACAGGCGAGGATGTCGCGCTCTACGAGGCTGTCGGTTTCGATGGCAGCTATTCTGGAATTCAGAACTACATGATCGCGGCAGGCTGGCTAGTCTCGGGGGACGAGTTCGATCCGTCAAACTCTGGAACCGGGGGCGATTACAACCGCGAGTGGGACTTCCTTCGTACGGTGCTCAATCGCCAATATGATTTCTGGTCGCATTACATGGGATCCTCGCCTGATGGGTCGCAGATCGCATTTGGGCACGATAATGATTCACGCACGACAATGGGGGCTGTTCGCGAGCAGTACTCAGGTGCAAAGCGAATCGGTTCGCTTGCAAGCGATATGGCCGCCCGACTAGCACTGGAGGATGGCTCAGATCTGGCGGATGACCTGATCAATGATGTGTGGCCAGGTTCTCTGGGCATGTTCCCGATCTCGACACTCGATACCGCAGCGTGGAGCGGAGATCCAACCGCAGGCACGAAGTTTGATCTCATGCCTTTGTATGCTGGAGGGCTCGGGCATCTCTTTGATGCGTCGGGTCCGATTGACACCGGCGCAGAGCTGCCATCAGAGGTTGTTGCAACGGGTGTGACGGTTGAGGTGATCGATGAAGCGTACATCGCGATCAATACGCCGTGCTACTACGCGGTCATGTCGATTCGTGAGTCCATCCACCCGTACTACTACGAAAACGCAGTTTCTCGTCACGAAGAGCCGCGGACGATTGAGGACCACGATCTGTCCAACGGCGGTGGAGATCACACCAGTGAGGCGTATGAAGACGGCAAGGGGCACGCGTACAGCGAGGAGATCGGAGGAGTCGGGCTCTCACTCTTCGTCGATAAGACCACGCCTAGCGGGAACTCGCCGCTTATCGCGGGCCGGAACTGGTCACCTCTGACAACGCATCAGGTCGTCGGTTTCACATCCGATGGCAAACGCCGTTGGGCAGAGCAGAACTCGCGCAACTTTGGATTCGATACCGATTTGTCGGGCAATCCGGTTCTTGACTCGAACGGAAACTTCGTCTTGAGTGTGTGTTATGACTTGAACGATGGTGATTCTGATACATCAACGCACGGGTACCGTGTTGAGCGTGTGTACACATTCAAACCGGGCACAATTGATGTCGATGTTGCGGTGTACTTGTCAGGCACGGTTGATGATCTCAACTGCAGCGCGATCTCAGGAACGATTGAGACTCTTGATCGTCTAGTTGAAAACATACCATTCGAACTCGATGAATCCATTATTGGTGCAACAGTTCGTTCGGTTCGATTGACGTATCTCGACGCGGAAACAACGCCATGGGGAACCCAATGGGATGAGTGGTGCAACTCCGATACGAGCAATGATGGCCTCATCTACACCGGCCAAGAGATTGGGTGGTTGCAGAAGGAGATTCCGGTTCCGAATGCAATCAAGCCCAAATCGTCGTTGAGCTACACCATCCAACCGTACTACAGCTCCTGTAGTTCAACAGAATCACGAATCGCGGGCGGGGATGTGAATGCCGCAGTCCTTCATTTCATTCGTGCGTATGAGCAAGGCGATCGTTCTGCGGATATCAACCAAGATGGATTCGTGGATGTCCACGATGTCCGTGACTTTATGATTCAGTTCTCATCAATGCGGGAGTAATCCAAGGCCCACCGGAACCATCATCTGCGATGGGTTTGACCTTTCCACTGGCCCACCTTTTTAGGTGGGCCATTTGCGTGATATACCCCATAGGGTAGTCTGAGTCAATACTGCAACCCTGGACACAGATGCACGATACAACGGGTTCTGGTATCCTCGCGATGCAGGACCCGTGTTTTCTAGTTCGCCGGGCGTTCGAGTTCGGCGTGAATCTCAGGAGCTCTTTTCATGCCTACTGACGCTGTGCAACGCGCTCTCAGAGCGCTCGGGGTTGTCGCCCTTCTTGTCTCATCGCTCGCCCTCGGCGCGTGCGCCTCAACTTCAACCACTTCGAGCAGGTCTGGGGATCGCCCAGGCGTAGGTGTGATCGAATCCGTCGGGGCGGTCGATGATCGGTTCCGTCGCGCAGGCGGATCAGACGGCGAGAATATCTTCGCCCAGATCGATTGGGGCACACCCACCGAGATGCGTCTGGGTTCGGGCATGCCCGGCCCGGACTATTGGCAGCAGACCTGCGATTACGACATCGACGCGACGCTCGAGCCCGATTCCGGTGTCATCGACGCGAGCATGCGGATCATTTATACGAACAACTCGCCGCATACCTTGAACTACATCTGGATGAACCTCGAGCAGAACCTGTTCCGAGGCGACTCCATCGGCACCAACTCCCGCACCCCCGGCAGCGTTATGAAGATGCTCGAGTACGATTTCGGAGGCGGGTACACGATTGATCGTCTCGAAACGAACGGGCAGGATCTTGAGATGAAGGTCTACGACACGCTCGGACGATTCGATCTCCCGACCCCCCTCGCGTCGGGGCAGACCCTGGTGTTCGAGATGGACTTCTCATTCCCAGTTCCGCCGCACCTGCGCCGGATGGGGTCCGAGGTGGTCGAACAGGGCAAGATCTTCGAGCTCGCTCAGTGGTTCCCGCAGGTCTGCAAGTACGACGATGTGCACGGGTGGAATACCCTCCCGTATCTGGGGAGTGGGGAGTTCTACACAGATTTCGGAAGTTACAATGTCAACATCACCGTGCCGCGCACCTACATCGTGTCGGGGTCGGGGATGCTGACCAACCCGCAGGAAGTACTCACCGCGACCCAGCAGTCCCGCATGGACGAGGCGATGCGTTCCGACGAACCAGTTTGGATCATCAAACCCGAAGAGGTCGGGACACGATCCTCGAGCCCGGCCGGTGACGGGATGATGACCTGGCGCTTCAAGATCGACAGCGCCCGTACCTTTGCATGGGCTGCGTCCGACGCGTTTATGTGGGATGCGGCGAGTGTCGCGATCGCGGACGGACGAGGCGGGACACGCCGCGTGCTGTGCCAATCGCTCTACCCCAAGGAAGCAGAGGTCTGGGGACCCGATCACGCCGACGGCGGGTCGACCCGGTACATCCGCCACTCCATCGAGTTCTATTCCGATTTCCTGTTCCCATATCCCTACCCCGCGATGAGCAACATCAACGGCCCAGAGGGTGGCATGGAGTACCCCGGGATCATCTTCTGCGGCGCTCGCACCAACCCGCGTGGTTTGTTCGGGGTCACGGACCACGAGGTCGGGCACAACTGGTTCCCGATGGTGATCAACTCCGACGAACGCCGGTACATGTGGCAGGACGAGGGTTTCAACACCTTCATCAACATGTACTCCAAGGCCGCTTGGTATAAGGAAGATGTGAACATCGATCGTGCGATGAAGCAGACGATAGATATATGCAACTCGGGCAACTGTCAGCCGATCATGACCAAGCCCGATCGCACATGGCCGCGCTGGGTTGGGGGGCTCATGTACCGCAAAACGGGTTTCGGGCTGTATCTCCTGCGAGAGTACATCCTCGGGAACGAACGCTTTGATGATGCGTTCCAGGGGTACATGCGTGCGTGGTACTTCAAGCACCCCCAGCCGAGCGATTTCTTCCGTGCGATGGAGGACGGCGCGGGCGTGGATCTGAACTGGTTCTGGCGCGGGTGGTTCCTCGAGCCCGACGCGCTCGATCAGGCGATCGTCTCCGTCAAGGACACGCCCGACGGCGCGATCGTGGTCCTCGATAACATCGGGGATATGGTGATGCCCGTGCGGATGCTCGTCGAGTACCGCGACGGGTCGAGCGAGATCGTGGACCTGCCCGTGGAGATCTGGCACCAGACCAGCCGTTGGCAGGCTGGTCTGAAGACGAACGGCAGACGCGTGAAATCGATCACGCTCGATCCGGAGGAAATCCTCCCGGACATGGATCGCGCGAATAACCGGTGGCGATAAGTTCGTAGAGATGCCGATGAGGGTCTGAGAAAGGGATACACTCCGCCGTGTACCAAGCGCTGCTGACCCGAAAGTATCTGACCCGAAAGATCATGCCCATGCTGGCGATGGTCGCGGTGATGCTGTCCGTCGCGACGATCCTCGTGACCTGGTCCGTCATGGGCGGGTTTCTGGTGTCATTGATCCAGAGCGGGCGGGTCCTGGTGGGTGATGTCGCGATCGTCTGGCCCAATGTCGGTTTCGGTCATTACGACGATCTCATCGAGATGCTCGAGCAAGACGAGATGATCGATTCCGCGACACCGATCATCGAGACCTTCGGGCTGGCACAGCTCCCGGATGGACGGATCGAACTGATCCAAATTAAGGGCGTTGATGCGACGAGCTATTCCGATGTGACAGGCTTCGCCGACACGCTCTGGTGGAAACCTATCACGGAACCAACGCCCAAGGATAAGGGGCGTGAGGATCTACGACTGATTGCGGACGATCTGCGTGAGAATGCGGGTATCGATCTGGAACAGATTTTTCAGAACGGGCTCACGCTGACGCGCCCGGATCCAGATGATGGCCAGCTCGACCCTGCGGGCGTGCTGGGTGTTGAGGTGACAGGGCTGAACTATCGCACGAAGTGGGGCGGGTACGAGCCTCAGGGTGTGAATCGTGCGATGTCGGACGGGCGAGTGATGCACGAGAGTGTGTTCATGCCGCATGACGGTTCGGTCGGGTTGACGGTGCTATCCCTCGATAGCGACGGTCGCCCGGTGGATCCCAAGACGATCACGATTCCGATCGCGAACGAGTTCCAGTCCGGGCTGTATGAGGTCGATCAGCGCACGATCGTGATCCCGCTGGAAGTGCTCCAGCGAAATCTGAGAATGGATGAAGCCCAGCGGATCACGCTTGAGCGAGAACCCTTCGCCACAGAGTTCGATCCGGAAACGGGGATCCTGCGTCCCAAGATGCGTGAGGTCGTCGGGATCGATCCGGCACGCGTAACGACGGTCCTCGTCAAGAAGACGGACGGTGTCGAACTGGAAGTCATGCGTAATCGAGTTCGTGAGATCTATGCAGCGTTCGCTCGCAAGCACCAGGGCGATGTCCCGAGCAGCCACGATATGCACTGGCAGGTGAAGACTTGGGAAGACCTGAATCGGACCATGATCAGCGCGGTGAAGAAGGAGACAGGGCTTGTCCTGTTCATCTTCGGGATCGTGTCGTTCACCACCGTGTTCCTCGTCCTCGCGATCTTCTGGTCGATGGCTTCGGAAAAGACCAAGGACATCGGGATTTTGCGTGCTTTGGGTGCTTCCACGATGGGAATCGCCTGGCTGTGGGTTCGGTATGGCGCGGTGATCGGGGTCGTCGGCGCTTCCGTCGGAACGGTCCTTGGGTACTGGATCGTGAGCAATATCAACACGATCCACGACTGGATCGGTGAGCACACCGGGCTCGTCATCTGGGACCCGCAGCAGTACTACTTCATCGAGATCCCCAGTGATGTCGATCCGACGAAGGCGCTGATCGTTTTCATCGTGGGGATCATGACCTGCGTTCTTGGTGCGCTTCTCCCGGCATGGCACAGCGCCCGGATGGACCCGGTCAAGGCATTGAGGTTTGAGTAAGAAGAAGGCATCAGGGAACTGCTTCAGGAATCATGGAAGAGGCAGTAGGGAAGAGGAAATAGGGACAAGCGAATGGGCACCGAAACGATCGCACATGACGGGACAGAGACGATGGCGAAGCAATCATCGCCGATCCTGTCCGTGCGCGATGTCCGCAAAACCTACAAGCTCGGACGCGTGAAGGTCCCTGTTCTCCACGGCGTAGACCTCGATGTCCAGAAGGGTGAATGGGTCACGATCCTTGGCGCCTCCGGTTCGGGCAAGAGCACGCTCCTTCACCTGATGGGGGGGCTCGATCGTCCCGACAAGGTTGATGGGCAACGCGGGACAATCAGTTTCGAGGGCAATGACCTCACGAAACAGAGCAAGCGCACACTCGATCGCTACCGAGCGGATGATATTGGTTTCGTGTTCCAGTTCTATCACCTGCTCCCCGAGCTGAGCGTGGTCCAGAATGTCTGTGTCGGGTCGATGATTCTTCACGGTCGTATCGGGTACATGTCAAACCGATCTGCGACGGTCCAGCGCGCCACGGAGCTGCTTGAGCGGTTCGGGCTCGGGCACCGGCTCAAACACCGCCCTGCGGAACTCTCCGGCGGCGAGCGTCAACGCGTCGCGATTGCTCGTGCGCTCATCAACGACCCGAGCGTCCTGCTCGCGGACGAACCTACGGGCAATCTCGATATGAAAACTGGCGCGTCGATCCTCGACACCATGATCGAGTATCGCGAAAAAGCCGGTCTGACGATGGTTATGGTCACGCACGACGAGCGGATCGCGGCTCGTGCTGACCGGGTGATCCGTTTGCTCGACGGTCGGGTTCAGGAATCCTAACAACTGGATTCCCAATGAGATTGGTCAGATTCTCCCATACCCGGTTTGTGGGTACTACCATTGGATTACAGGGGCTCGCCGGTTCTTGGACCGCTGTCCCCTTGGATGCATGGAATGGATGACGAACGAGTGAACGGCGCAGAAACACAATCGACAGCGATGCATACGCGTCAAAGGCGTAAGCTCACGCTCCGTGGGGTAAGCGGGAAGAAGGTAGAGGCTGATGTCGTTGAGCGCGGCGAAGGCCCCGTTGTCGTCTTTCTGCACGGGCTCGTCGGTCTGAACGAACACTGGGAACGCGTCGTGGACGCGGTGTGTCATCGGGCGCGCTGTGTCACCTTGGAGATGCCGCTGCTCGAACTGCGTGGTGTTGATTGTTCACTCAGCGCGGTCAGCGCGATGACCATGCAGTTCCTTGATGCCCATATCGGGGACCCCGCAGTACTGGTTGGAAACTCATTCGGTGGGCATGTCGCGCTCCGCGTGACCCATGAACGCCCCGAGTTGGTTTCCGCGCTCGTGCTCGCGGGCTCGAGCGGGTTGATCGAACGAACCGTCGTCAAGGGCGCGCCTGTGCGCCCCAGCCGCGAGTGGCTGGTTGAGAAGATCGGTGAACTGTTCTACGACAAGTCCAAGATGAACCCCGAGGATGTCGAGCGGGCGCACAAGCTGCTCAACGAACGAGGCGGTGCTCGGGCGATGGTCAAGCTCAGCAAGACCGCGCGACGCGATAACATGACGGACGATCTGGGCAACATCAATCAGCCGACACTGCTGATCTGGGGGCGTGAAGATGTTGTGACTCCCCCGAGTGCCGGGCAGGGGTTCAGTGAGCTGATGCCCGATGCACGCCTCTACTGGCTCGATGATTGTGGACACGCACCAATGATCGAGGCGCCGGTCCCATTCGGTGAAGCGATGAACGGGTTCTTCGATGAGCTCGAACAACGCGGCGTCATGACGACCAAAGACTGAGCGGCCCACCCAGTGCACACCAACGCGCCAACACCGAATGCGCCGTACTCATGGACCTCGCTCGTGGGGGCTGCGCTGCATGCGCGTGTCGAAGCCCGACGCCGTAAGCTCTCCAAGCTGGATTTCTGGGCTCAGAACACCCAGCGTGTGCAGGTGGGGGAGTTGTCCAAGAATCTCAGCAGCGCCCGATCGACGCGGTTCGGGCGATCGCACGGATTCGATTCCATCCTCCGATATGACAATGAGTTCGATCGATTGCGTGCGTATCAGGCAGAGGTGCCGATCTCCGATTGGTACGCGTTTCAAGACGATATCGTCGCGATGCGTGAGCACGGCGAATCAGATGTCCTTTGGGTAGGCAAGGTTATGCGATTTGCCCAGACCTCTGGTACGACCGCCGGTGATAAGTTCATTCCGGTCTCAGATGAGATGATGCGATCGAACTACCTCGCATCGCTGGATATATTCGCGCATCTGATCAATCGCGGCGTGCACCCGGGGCGTGTGATGGGCGGGCGTTGCCTGTTCCTTGGTGGTTCGACAGATCTGGAGTTCAACGAGCACGGGATCGCGACGGGGGATTTGTCGGGGTTGGTGACGCCGTTGATCAAATGGCCGCTGTCGATGATCTACTCGCCAGGCCCGGGCATCGCGTTGCTGAACCACTGGCCGGACAAGATCGAGGCGATGGCGCGACTCACGATCGATCAGGACATCCGGTTTATCTCGGGCATGCCGAGCTGGGCACTGGTCTTGATCGATCGGGTGATCGAGCTCGCACGCGAACGCGGGGTCGACGCGAAGTGTGCCCGCGATGTGTGGCCGAACCTCGAAGTATTCGTGCACGGCGGGGTCAACTATGTCCCGTTTATCGAACGCATGTGCCGAGCCTACTCGGGTGACCCGAGCATCGATTTCCCCTCGCGTCAGGAGCTCTATCCCGCTTCCGAGGGGTTCATCGCGATGCAGGATACGACGGGTGATCCGGGGATGCGGTTGCTCGTCGATAATGGGATCTTCTACGAGTTCGTCCCCTTGGAACAGATCGATGACGACAACCCGGATGTCTTCACCTGCTGGCAGGTGGAGAAGGGGCAGAAGTATGTCGTGGTCATGTCCACGGACGCGGGGTTGTGGCGCTATGTGATCGGGGATGTGGTCGAGTTCGACGACATCCCGTCGGGGGCGCAGCGGGACGGTTCAACCCGGAACGGGACGGGCCCTGCGCGATTGCGGATCGTGGGGCGGCATCGGCACTTCATCAACGCCTTTGGCGAGAACCTCATCGGCGAGCATATCGAGCACGGCGTCGCCTGCGCGTCTTCGCAAACCGGGGTCACGGTGGGGGAGTTCACCGCCGCCCCCGTCTATCCCAGCGAATCGAACCGAGCCGGGTTGGAACTGGCGATCGAGTTCGAATCCATCCCCGGCGATGAGGGGGTGCGTGCATTTGGCGATGCGTTCGATCGGGCGATCCGCGCTGAGAATGTGGATTACAACACGAAACGCTCGGACGATCTGGGGATGGCGCCGCCAACGATTACGGCACTTCCGATGGGGACTTTCCATCGCTGGCTCGATCGCAAAGGCAAACTCGGCGGTCAGCACAAATGCCCCCGCTGCGCGAACCATCGTGAAATCATCACCGAGGTGATCGAAGCGGCTGATCTGGCCGGGACGCGTTAGGCGGCTAAGATACCCCTACGACATATCAGCTGGTATTGCGCACTCACAAATATGGCTAAGCATCCGTGTTTTGGGTGTCTGTGCATCTGATTACCGACACAAGCGATCAATCTGACACATGACGAAGGAGAACTCGATGGGAACGGATAACACAGGAGCATGCAACGATTTACGAGCGGTTTGCCTGGCCGCGGATGCGATTCTCGCACAGTGCGGCGACTACATCGATCAGGTCGATGATGCCCAGTTCGTTCAGGAATCCAAGGTCGTTCCGGGGGGGACGATCGGCAAGCATGTCCGACACACACTCGATCATTTCCGTTGCGCGATCACCACGGATTGCACCGAGCCCATCGATTACGATCATCGCAAAAGAGGCGGATCCGTCGAGGAAGATCGCGATGCAGCGAAAGCGGAAATCGCGACCCTCCGTTCGCTCATGGGTGAGATGAGTGCCGAGGATCTCGACAAGACCGTCACGACGCGCGTCATGCTCTGCGGCGACGGTCAGACTGCAGAGCTGCATTCCACCCGTGCTCGCGAGATCTTCTTCGCGATGCACCACGCGATACATCACAACGCGATTCTCAAAGCGATCGCGCTCGAGCTCGGGTTAACTTGCCCCGAGGGGTTCGGGACGGCGCCGTCCACGATCAACTTCGAGCAGGCAGGGGTGAAGTGAACTCCCATGTGTACGATCTCAATTGTCCCAGTTGAAAACGGGTATCGGGTGATGCATTCACGCGATGAGCTGCGTTCGCGTTCACCCGAGCAGGCCCCGGCGTGGCGGATGCTCGAGAATGGGAAGACCGCGTGCTGGCCGACGGATACCGACGCCGGGGGAACCTGGGTCGCCGTCCGCGAGGATGGGTTCTACCTTGGGCTGGTCAATCTGAATCTGAACGATGACGAGCTCGATCCGGGATTACCGGAGGCGTTTCATATCTCCCGAGGGACCCTGATCCCGCAGTTGATGGAAGCTGATGATGTCGAGGATGCGCTCAAACGCTTGACCACGATGGACCTACGCGGAATGAAGCCGTTCCGTCTGCTTCTGGTCGGCCCGGTCGAGGGTGGGGGATTCGCGTCCGCGATTGCTCGATTCGGCGGTGTGCATGTCACGCTCCCCGCGCCATTTGAGCCGGTTGTCCGCCCGAGATGCCTCGCATCGTCTGGGCTGGGGGACCATCTGGTGCAGTGCCGACTCCCGTTGTTCCGGGAGATGGTGGTGCCCGATCCTTCGCCGGAGAATCAGCGAGCGTTCCATTTCCATCAGTGGCCTGACAAGCTTGAGTACTCGGTCCTGATGTCGCGTGAGAACGCGCGGACTTCGAGTGTGACATCCGTTGAACACACGGGGACAGATCTGCCGAATGTGGTGTATGAATCCGTGGCCGAAGCATGCCCGGAAGCGGACCCCGTGGGGTCTGAGATGCTACAGTAGAGGCACCATGAGCGAGTTCATCCAAGACCTGATCGATTGGCAGTTCATTGTCAGCGCCCTCGTCCTCGCGATCGGCGTTCACGCCGTCCTCGGGCTCGTTGCGTACGGCGTCTACCTAGAGCGCAAAATCAGTGCGTACATTCAAGACCGGATCGGTCCCAACCGGGTCGGTTTGGACTTTGGTCTTCCGTTTCTGAAGTTCCTTCGTGGGTTTCTCGCGTTGGGTCAGCCGCTGGCGGACGGGATCAAGTTCTTCGTCAAGGAAGACTTCACACCCACGAATGTCGACAAGGTGCTCTTTACCCTTGCACCGATCTTTGCTGTGGTCCCCGCGCTGATCGGGTTCGTGGTGATGCCCTGGGGCGGGTACTTCGAGATCCCGGCCGCTCAGGATATGGCGTTCTTCAACTGGTTGTTTGGCGCCCCCGGTTTCTTAGGTGACACATTCTTCTTCCTCTTCGGGCACATCGACGCCCAGACGGTTTCGGTCTCGGGTGCCGAAGTCCACATCGGGATCATCTACCTGCTCGCGGTGGCCTCGATCGGCGTCTATGGCGTCACGCTTGGCGGATGGGCGTCCAACAACAAATACTCCATGCTCGGCGGTCTGCGTGCGACGGCCCAGATGATCTCCTACGAGATCCCGCTCGGGCTCGCGCTGCTTTCCACGCTGCTGATCACGGGTACCTTTATGCCCAACGAGATCGTGGCGTACCAGGTTGAGAACGGGTGGATGATGCTGTCGATGCCGCTGGCGGCGATCCTCTTCTATGTGTGCGGGCTCGCGGAAGCGAACCGTGCCCCGTTCGACAACGCGGAAGCCGAGCAGGAACTCGTTGGCGGGTTCCACACGGAATACTCGTCCATGCGATTCGCGCTCTACTTCCTTGCAGAGTACGCGCATCTCGTGACGGCGTGTGCGTTCTTCGTCCTCCTCTTTATGGGTGGGTACCACCTCCCGGTGTTGGACTTTGGTCTGACCTCACCCGAGGCCACGGGGCTGCTCGCGATGCTCGTCAAGATCGGGGTGTTCGCGTTCAAGGTCGTTCTTATGGTCTGTTTCGCGATGGTGGTCCGCTGGACCGTGCCGCGTATCCGGTACGATCAGGTCATGATGCTCGGCTGGCAGGCGATGATCCCCGCGGGGATGCTGATCATCGTCGTGACATCTGTCATGGTGTACCTCGGGCAGACGACACTCATCCCGATGCTTCTGGCGAATGTTGTGATGCTCGTTGTCCTCCTGATCGCGCAGCAC
>Ga0189278_10470_pt1 | contig 16920 bp, 13 predicted proteins | sample N26A9minimetaG_FD_130326 | JGI IMG/M metagenome (GOLD analysis project Ga0189278, IMG submission 130326) | Marine microbial communities from the Costa Rica Dome - N26 A9 mini metaG | ecosystem: Environmental > Aquatic > Marine > Oceanic > Photic zone | place: Costa Rica: the Eastern Pacific...
ATCCTTGGCCAGGTCGACGCCGCGGTGAACACCGTGGCGCAGGACGGCTTTGTCTCCTCGGCGGCCTCGGTCGGTAATGTCATCTCGGCGGGCGCGACGCTCCTTGTCGTCCTTCTCGGGATCAACGCGGTGATGCAACTCCGCCCCCTGCCCTTCGGCACCGGCTTTGCCTTCGGGATGAAGGTGGCGCTCGTCGGGATCTTCGCGCAGAGCTGGGACAATTTCAGCGTGATCTATGACATCGTCACCCGGGTGCCCGACTCCGTTGGCGCCTCGATCCTGGCGCTTACCGGCTCGGGCGACGAGGCCGGGGTCTATGAGAGCCTCGACAACATGGTCGCCCGCATCACCGCCTATGGCGACACGATCGGCGACCGCGCGGGCTGGGTGTTCGGGGCGGTGCTGGGTGCCATCTTCTTTGTCCTCTCCGCCGTTTTCGCCGCCGTCACCGCCGGGATCATCGCCTTCGCCCGCATTGTCTTCGCGCTGATGATCGTCATCGCCCCCTTCATGATCGTGACCTCGCTCTTCAAGCCGACCCAGTCCCTCTTCGAGGCCTGGACCCGCGCCACCATCGGCTATGCGCTCATGCCAGTCGCCGCCGCAGGGGCCGCGGGCATCATCGTCGCCATCGCCGAGGCTATCGGCGACGCCTCCGCCGATCCGGGCGATGTCGAGACCGTCAGCCTCATCCTGCCCTTCCTCGTGATCCTCATCCTCAGCGCCGGGATCATGGCCTCGGTCCCCTACATCGCCTCCAATCTCACCGGTGTCGTCGGCATTGCCTCCAATGCCGTGGGTCTCACCGGCCTCGCACGTCAGGGCTTCGTGAACACGCGCGAGTACGGCACGGGTGCTGCCTCGCGTCTCGTCACCGGAAAATCCCCACATGAGCTGAACCAGATAGCGAACGCGGGCGTCGTGAAGACCGGCGAGATGATCCGCCAAAGCCCCGGCGCGCTCCTCTCCGCCGCCAAGGCCTTCCGCAAACCCTGATGTGAAAGACGACGACTTTGAAGAAGCTTGTGACCAGTTCCCCCGCGCCCGATCGCGATGCTTTCGAGGCGGATTTCATCTACGGGCCAAGACGGCGCGAGCGCTTTGCCTGGTTTGTCGCGGCGGCGGGTGTGCTCGTCGGCGTAGCGGGAATGGTCGCGGGCGCGAGCCTCTTTCCGCTGAAATCCACCGAGACCTTCGTCGTCGTGGTCGACAAGGAAACCGGCGAAATGGACCGGGTCGCCGCCGTGCAGGCGCTGACGCTCTCGGAAAGTGACGCTATCATCCAGGCGAACCTCGTAGCCTATGTCGATGATCGCGAGACCTATGACCTGACCGATGGCGAGCAGCGCATCAACTCGGTGCTCGACCGCTCCGACGGCGATGCTGCACGCACGCTGCGCGATCTCTGGTCCTCCACCAACGAGGACTACCCGATCACCGTCTATGGGCGCGACGCCAAGATCGAGGTGGTGATCAAGTCGGTGAACCAGATCGAGCGCGGCGTGGCCCAGGTCCGCTTTACCCGCACGCTGCGCCGCCCCCGCGACACCCGCACCGTGACCCGGTCTTACGTGGCCACCGTCGGCTATGACTTCCAACCCGAAACCCGCCAGCGCCTTCAGGACGTCTGGGCCAACCCCTTGGGCTTCGTGGTGACCTCCTACCGCGTCGACGCCGAGACCCTGGAGAACTGACCAAGATGAAACCTTTCCCCGCGCTCTTCTTGGCGCTTACCCTTCCTGTTGCCGCCCTCGCCGAGGCCACGCCGCAAGGTGGCCCCCTCGATATCCGCATCCGCACCGCCGTCTATAATGAAAACCAGGTCTACCGGATCGAGACGGATCTTCGGCATTCGACAACGATTCATTTCGGGGCGGGCGAGCGCTTCGAGGCGGTGATCGTCGGCGACACCGAAAGCTTTCAGGTCGATCCGATCCCAGAGCTTGGCAATGTGCTGACCATCAAACCGCATGTGGCCAATGCCTCGACCAACATGACGGTGATCACCAACCGCCGCACCTATTCCTTCCATCTGCGCGAGGGCTCGATCCCGAACCGAACAGGCATGTTCTTCGAAGTCCGCTTCCGTTACCCCGACGAAGAACGACGCGCGGCGGGTGCGACCCAGCCCAAGGGGTTCGAGGCACTGCGCAACTATAACTACCGCGTCTCGGGCGAGGGCGACTTCCGTCCGAGCCATATCTACGACGACGGGCGATACACGTATTTCGTTTTCCCGGAGAACGGTCGCCAGCCCGCCCTCTTCAAGGCCGATGACCAGGGCCGCGAGCGCACGGTGAACTGGAACCAGCAAGGCAACACGGTCCGGGTGCTCGGGGTGAACACCTACTGGACGCTGCGCATCGGCGACGAGGCGATCTGCGCCTGGCGCGACGAGAGCGCGATCTACGTGAGCAACTGACCATGGCCGATCAAAACCCTCCCGACCTGCAAGACCGCCTCGACCAATTCAGCCAGCGCGGTAAATCCAAACGCCGCGGCAACAGCCTCGGGGTCGGCGCGCTCGCCGCCGCTCTCGCTCTTGGCGGTGCCGGGGTCGCGTATTTCCTGGCGACAGGTCTGCAGGAAGGCGACAGCGCGCTTGAGACCTCCGATGTCGAGACCTTCCAGGACCGCCGCCCCGGGACCGGCGGACGGCTGGAATTTCCACCCGACGAGGCCGAGCAGCGGGTCAATGACGCGCTGATCGCCGTCGAAGAAGCGCTAGATGTGCCTGCCGCCCCGGCTCCTGAGGCAAGCGCCGAGGTGCTGGCCGAAATCGCCAAGCTGCGCGAGGCCCTCGCCGCCAGCCAGGCCGCGCGGAATTCGGAAATCCAGTCCGCCGTCGCGGATCTGCGTGAGGCCTTCGACGAACAGAAGGCGGCCTTGGAAGCACTTATAGCGGAGAAGGAAACCGAGCTTGCCAACCTTCACCGCCAAACAGAGACCCGTATCGAGGGGCTGCAGGCCATGCTTGATGCAGAGCGGGCGCAGCGCGAAGGACTCGAGGCGGAGCTCGACCGCGAAGGGCTGATCGCCGATCAGCGACTTCTCGAAGAGCGCCGCCAGCAGGAAGAGGAACAACGCCAGCGCGAAGCCGAACGGATCGCCGAGGAACTTCTGACTGCGCAGATCAAATCTCCCGCCGTGGTCTATGCCGACGGTCCACGCGGCGGCGCAAGCGGTGCGGCTGTGGCCGATCCGGCTGCCGAAGGCGCCAGCGGGCCGATCCTCTCGGGCAATGAGCAATTCCTGCAGACCGCCCGCCCGCTCGAGGTGCAGGAAGCTGCACGTCTCGCTTACCCTGAGCGCACCCTGACCCAAGGGTCCGTCATTCAGGCCGCGCTCCAGACCGCCATCAACAGCGATCTGCCGGGCTCCGTGGTCGCGGTCGTCTCCGAGCCAGTCCCGGCGTTTTCCGGGGACCGGATCCTGATCCCCCGTGGCTCCCGCCTTTTTGGCCAATACCGCTCCGGGATCGACATGCATCAGAAGCGCATCCTGATCCTCTGGACCCGCGTCTTGACTCCGGACGGCACCTCGATGGAAATCGCCGCCGTGGGCGGGGACCAGCTCGGCCGGTCGGGTCTCACCGGTCTCGTCGACACCAGGTTCGCCGAGCGCTTCGGCGGGGCGGCGTTGATCTCCGTGATCGGGGCGGCGCCTGCGGTGGCAGCCGAGAGCGCCAACAACGAAACCACCAGCATCGTCTTGGGCGATGTCGGCAGCGACCTTCAGGACGCGGTCGGGTCGGTCATTGCCGACCAGCTCTCCATCGCGCCGACGATCTATATCGATCAGGGCGCCTCGGTCACTGTGCTCGTGGACAGGGATGTGGTGATTTACGGGGGTTCCGGTTCACAATGAAAAAGAAGCATCAGGTTTCGCGTTCGAGCCGCAGGCGAGAGGCAGCGAAACCAGATTCAATATTACCGGAACCACCGAAATGATGGAGCAGGCATCACCAGCCTCTTACCTCGAGCGATATCTCGACCCGTTCCGCGACCTTCTAAGGCGCGACGACGTGGTCGAGATCGCGATCAACCCGGACGGCAAGGTCTGGCTCGAGGTCGCGGGCGACGCCACCATGCGCCACGAAGGTCAGACCGTGGACCGGACCACCGCGCTCAACATGGCCCAGACCATCGTCGGCGATGCCAAGGCCCGCGTCTCTGAAAAGAACCCCCTCGTCTCCGGCAAGGTGGAATATGCGGGCCGCCCGCTCCGGGTCCAGGTCGCCGTACCGCCCGCCATCGATCGCGGGGCTTCGATCACCATCCGCCTCTTCGCCTCAGGCAGCGTCCGGGACTACGCCCCGGCCTATCTCTTCGGCAAGGCCGTCTCGCTCGATGCGCTCCGCGCCGAGAAGATGAAGAACATCTCCACACTCGCCGAAGAAAACCTTGAGGCAGCACTTCAGACCCTGGTCAAGGCGCGGCTCAACGTCTTGATCAGTGGCGGCACCTCGACCGGCAAGACCACTTTCGCCCGCCATCTCCTGACCCATGTCAGTGAACACGAGCGGCTGATCACCATCGAGGACGCCTTCGAGCTCTTTCCCGGCCAGCCGAACACCGTCGCTCTTCTGGCCGACCGCGGCGCCGGTTCGCAACGCAGCGCCAACGCCCTTCTCCAAGCCTCCCTCCGCATGCGCCCCGACCGGATCATCGTCGGCGAGTTGCGCGGTGCCGAAGCCCTGACCTATCTCGAGGCGATCAACACCGGCCATGGCGGGTCGGTGTCGACGATCCACGCCGAAACCGCGGAACTCGCCATCGACCGGCTGGCAATCATGGTGCTGCAGGCTGGCACACCGCTGACATTCGACGAGGTGCGGGAATACATCCGGAAGTCCATCGATGTGATCGTCCAGCTGGGGCGGGCCGAGGGGAAGCGGGGGATTACGGAGTTTTACCTCCTGTCAGTCTAAAATCAAATTCCGACGTATTCTGATCCAATGCTAAGCGACGTCGGATCACTAACCCCAGAAAACGGGGCTCTCACTTGGTCACAGGACGCCCGACAGTCTCGACATCGACAAGCTCTGTCACCGTCGCGGCATCAAGGCCAAAATGTCGGTACAGTTGCCCGATACTCCCGGTCTGACCGAAATGTTCGACTCCCAGCGGCATGGTTCGGTGCCCCGCCACAGAGCCCAACCAGGCAAGCGTCGCAGGGTGCCCGTCAATCATTGTCACCAACACACAATGAGGTGGCAGGTCCCGCATCAAGCGCTCGATATGGGCTTCGGCCTGTTCATGGCCACGCCCCCGCGCACGTTGCGCCGCAGTCCATCCCGCGTTCAGCCGGTCCGCCGACGTCACCGCCAACACCCCAACATCGCGCCGGGTTTCACCGATTAACCCGGCAGCCTTGATCGCCTCGGGCGCCACGGCCCCCTGGTACGCGACAACCACCTCGCAATTCGGCCCCGGCGGACGCAGCCAATAGCCACCATCAATCGCCCCCTGGCGAAAGGCATCATGCCCCCGCTGACCCGGCTGCTCGATCGGGTTGGTGGTTAGCCGCAGATAGACGCTACCGCCGGTTTCATCGCGCAGCCAGGTGCGCTCGTCCGGATCGCCCTCGCCATCGCGCTGCAGGTAATCAAAGGCCCATTCCACGATCACCGCCAATTCGTCGGCAAAGGCCGGCTCAAAGGCCACCAACCCGTCCTGGCTCATCCCGATCAGGGGTGTGCCAACGGATTGATGCGCGCCGCCTTCAGGTGCCAGCGTCACCCCCGAAGGCGTGCCGACCAGTAGGAATCTTGCATCCTGGTAACAGGCATAGTTCAGCGCATCGAGGCCGCGCACCACGAACGGGTCATAGACGGTGCCAACCGGGATCAGCCGCTTGCCAAACATCGAATGGCTCAACCCCGCGGCACCCAAGAGCAGCATCAAGTTCATCTCGGCAATGCCCAGCTCGATATGCTGGCCATCTGGGGTAAATTCCCATTTCGCAGTCGACGGGATGCGGTGTTCGATGAACGCATCGGCTTGGGCGGTGCGGGCAAAGAGCTTGCGCCGGTTGACCCAGGGGCCCAGGCTGGTGGTACCGGTCACATCCGGCGACATGGTCACGATCCGATCCGCTAGATCGCTGTCGCCCTTGGACAGATCGTCGAGGATCTTGCCGAACGCCGTCTGGGTCGACACCGCCCGGTCTGTGGCGACGGTCATCGCGGGCACGGGCAGTCGCGTGTCGGTATAACGCCGCGGCCCTTTGGCAAAGAACGGCACGGTGCTCAGGAAATCGCGCAGGGCCTCGGGGTTGTCGACTGTGGCAAAGGGTGCCCATTCCTGCCCCTCGGCCACGCCCATATGCGCTTGCCAGGCGGCAAACTGGGTCTTGTTCATTAGCCCGCCGTGATTGTCCTTGTGCCCGGCAATCGGCGTGCCCCAACCCTTGACCGTATAGGCCAGGAAACTGGTGGGCCGGTCATGGTCGATGGCGGCAAAGGTGTTGGCCATGGTTTCCACGCAGTTGCCGCCCAGGTTTTCCATCAGCGCGGCCAGTTCCGCATCGCTGCGCCGCTCGATCAGCGTACTAACCTCGCCCTGATCACCCAGATCGTCCATAAGCCGCTTGCGCCAGACCGCCCCGCCCATGAAGGTCAGCGCCGAATAATCCTGATTGGGACAGGCGTCGATCCAGTCGCGCAGGGCCTCCCCGCCCGGCTCGTCAAAGGCGGCGCGCTGCAGCGCGCCGTATTTCACCCGCACCACGTCCCAGCCGAAGGCGTCGAAAACCTTCTCGATCCGCTCAAACAGCCCTTCGCGCACGATCCCGTCCAGCGACTGGCGATTATAATCGATCACCCACCAGGTGTTGCGCAGGTCGTTCTTCCAGCCCTCTTGCAGGCATTCATAGATATTGCCTTCGTCCAGCTCCGCATCGCCCACCAACGCCACCATGCGCCCCAGCGGCCGGTCCCCGCCCCAGGCCTTGGCGGCGATATAATCCTGCACCAGTGACGCGAACGAGGTGATCGCCACCCCCAGCCCAACCGACCCGGTGGAGAAATCCACATCGTCAATATCCTTGGTCCGGCTGGGATAAGATTGGACCCCACCGAAGCCACGGAAATTCTCCATTTTCTCGCGGGTCTGCTGGCCCATCAGATATTGAATGGCGTGAAAGACCGGCGAGGCGTGGGGTTTCACCGCCACCCGGTCCTCGGGCCGCAGCGCGCTGAAATAGAGCGCGGTCATAATCGGCACCATCGAGGCAGAGCTGGCCTGATGCCCGCCAATCTTGATCCCGTCCACCTTGGGGCGAACATGGTTGCCGTGATGGATCATCCAGTGCGACAGCCATAACAGCCGCTGTTCGATGGTTTTTAGATGCGCAACGGTCATAGGAATCGTCTCGATTGCAGTGTTCATGCTGTCTGATGCAGCCGCTCTGCGACCAGCGCCTGCTCCAGATCGGCCAGCAGGTCGTCCACGTCCTCCAACCCCGCCGAGATACGGATCAACCCCTCGGAAATCCCGTGGGCGGCGCGTTCCTCGGGGGTATATGTCGCGTGGGTCATCGAAGCCGGATGCTGGATCAACGTTTCCGCATCCCCCAGGCTGACCGCGCGGTGAATCAGACCCAACCGGTTCATCACCTGCTTGCCCGCCGCCAGGCCGCCCTTTACCTCGAAGGCGATCATCCCCCCCGGCCCCGCCATCTGCCGCGCCGCCAGATCGCGCTGCGCGAAACTGTCCAGCCCCGGATACCAGACCTGATCCACCGCCGGATGCCCCTCCAGCATTTGCGCGATCACCTGAGCGTTTTCGCAATGGCGCTGCATCCGCAAATGCAGCGTCTTCAACCCGCGCAGGATCAGCATCGCGTTGAACGGCGACAGCACCGCGCCGGTCATGTCCTTCACCCCCATCGTACGAACCTGGGTGATCTCCTCTGCCCGGCCGACCACCAGCCCGGCCAGCAGATCGCCATGCCCGCCCAGATATTTCGTCGCCGAATGCACCACGAAATCCGCACCCAGCTCGATCGGGCGGGTCAACATCGGTGTGGCATAGGTGTTGTCCACGATCACCTGCGCCCCGTGTTGATGCGCGATCTGGCTGACCCGGGCGATATCCACCAGCCGCATATTCGGGTTGGCCGGGGTTTCGAAATACACGAAACGCGTTTTCGGCCCGATGGTCTGCGCCAGATTGGCCGGGTCGGTCATGTCGATATGCGTGATTTTCACGCCAAACCGCGCCAGCCCGTGCTGGAACAGCGCAAAGGTACAGCCATACAGCGTCAGGTCTGTGATGATCTCGTCACCGGGCTGCAAATACGTCCACAGCAGCGAAGTAATCGCCCCCATCCCCGAGGCATTTGCCAGCGCCGCCTCAGCCCCTTCCAGGCTGGCGATGCGCCGTTCCAACAGGTCGTTCGTCGGGTTCGACACCCGCGAATAAAGGTAACCGGCGCGGTCGCCCGCGAAAATCTCGCCGCCCGCCTCGGCGCTCTCGAATGCGTAGGTCGAGGTCAGATGCAAGGGCGGCGTCAGCGCTCCATGTTCCTGCATCGGATCATAGCCGAAATGAATGGCACGTGTCGCGAAACCGGCGGGCGGGGTATTGGGCAGATGAGACATTGGGGCTCCTGTATGTTTACCACAGAATGTGCCATTTCACAGGGCATGTGCTTGCGCATATTGCCAACAGATGGGATATTTTTGGCATCATATGCTAAGGTAGACATTCAAATGGACCAAAAGGACCTGCACATACTGCAAGAGCTTCAAAGAGACGGACGACTCAGCAATGCTGATCTTGCGGATAGAGTGGCCCTCTCACCCTCCCCCTGCCTGCGTCGCGTCCGGCAACTGGAAGATCGAGGTGTGATCGAGGGCTACACGGCTATAGTAAATCAAAAAGCCTATGGCTTGCCCCTAACCGTTTTTATCCAGATCCGGCTCAACAACCATTCCGCCGACGCCGCCCAAATCTTTGAGCACGCCATAAAGCGGATCGACGAAATCATGGACTGTCACCTAATGACCGGCGAGACGGACTACATGCTGCGCGTGGTCGCCGCCAGTCTCGAAGATTATGAACACTTCGTCCGGAGCCGGTTGCACCCTATTCCGAACATTGCCTCGATCAACACCAGCTTTGCCTATGGGGTGGTCAAACAAAGTCGGGCCTTGCCTTGATATCGGATGCCTATTGAGTACCCGCGCCGCAATGCAGGACCCGCAGGAAACGCAGCCTGATCGGACATACGAGAAGATTCCGAGCGGCCTAGTAAAACGGCTTTGTCCGGTTGTCGGTGCTGACCAGTGAGGCTAGCGCAGAGATACCAACATTGATCCGCCCAGGCTCACAACGCCGAACTGCTGAATTATCTCGGGCATCATAATCTATCTGCTGCAAGACAATCCGCGTCCGTTGTAGGAAACTTTCTCCCGCAACGGTCAGAGAAACACCGCCCGCATGTCGATGGAAGAGCGATGCGCCGAGTTCGTCTTCAAGGTCTCGGAATGCGCGGCTTATCGTAGACTCTTGCAGGCTGAGAACTTTGGCCGCACGCCGAAAACTGCCGTTTTCGGCGACGACCTTGAAATATCGGAAGCGACGAAGTTCCTTCACAACTGAACACTCGGCAATCCATGTTTCATTGACTCCTCGTTCGCCACGCTGTGCAGCGGAATCGGGAGGCCATTGCAAAGCTAGATTTGGTCAAACCATCGGCGGATCGAGCCGTGCGAAGCCTTCCTGCCGCCGGTAAGGGAAATGCGGGTAAGGCGCGGTGCCGGCGCTCGCCGCGTCGAGGCGGGCGATCTGGTCGCCGGTCAGCGCCCAGCCGACGGCGCCGAGATTGTCGCGGAGCTGCTTCTCGTTGCGCGCGCCGATGATGACCGATGAAACGGTGGGCCGCTGGAGCAGCCAGTTGAGCGCAACCTGCGGCACGGTCTTGCCGACTTCTTCCGCAACCTGATCGAGCGTGTCGACGACCGTGTAGAAATATTCATCCTCCACCGGCGGCCCGAAGCTCGCGGTCTCGTGCAGGCGACTGCCTTCGGGGATCGGGCTGCCCCGGCGGATCTTGCCGGTGAGACGCCCCCAACAATTCCTCGATAAAATCCTCCTGCCGGTCGAGCGCCGTCTCCCATTCCTTCGGCACCGCCGCTTCGCGCTCTAGCGTTTCCGGCGCAGGTTGCCCGCGCCCGGCCTCCATCGTCCTCACGCTCATCGCGCGCGCTTCGCGGCGTTGCGAGCGATCCCGGACCGGCGCGCGTTCCGCAGGCTTCCGCGGCTCATCCTCGCTTACTTCATCACCACCGCCGCTACCCCAGGGCCCGACGCCCTGCACGCTCGGCGGATAGGGGAAAGGCTTGCCCTCCTGGTGGGCCAGCATCTCCTTGTAGAACGGATCGTCGTAATGCTTGATCCGCTGCGCCTTGATAGGATGCTGGGGCGAGGCGAGGATAATGACCTCGTCGGGATCCATGAGGCGCGCTTCGGTCTCGGAAAGCAGCGGCCGTTCTTCCAGCCGCGCTGATGTCGAGGTCGCGCCAAGGAAGCCCTTGTTGCGGCCATACATCCGGGTCACCGCCTCGCGGGTGGTGCTACCGACCGCGGCGGAGACCTCCTTTACCGTGCGCTGGTCGCGGGGTGTGATGTAGAGCTTGAGCCCTGCCCCGTTCTCGAGGCTTTCGCGGCCCTCGGGCCCGTAGATCCGGTCGAGCGAGGCAAGCGATTGCGCGATCATCGCGACGCGGCCGCCATAGCTCGCCAGCGAATGGATCGCGCGTTCGAGATAGGGCATCGCCCCCATCTGCTGGAATTCGTCGATCATCATCATGACGGGCCACGGCTCATCCGGGCCCGGCTCGTTCAAGCGGATCGAGGCGATGAGATCGGCGAACATCAGACGCAGAAGCGGCGCGAGCGTCGCGATGTGATCCTCGGAGACCGCAATGTAGAGCGACTGCGGGGTCTTCCGGAAGGTCGAGAAATCAAAGTCGCTGTCATGCGTGGCTGAGCGCACTGCCGGGTTGTCCCACTGTTTGAGACCGGCCGTCATCAGCGCCTGGATGTTCGAGGTCAAGAGCCGCGACGAAGCAGAGGCCGCATTGATCCAGAGCTCGCGCAGAATTTCTTCCTCGGCCTCGTCGGCATAGGTCTTGTACTGGGCGTTCTTGTATTCGCCCCCGGCGACGATTTGGTTCACTGCGCCAAGGTTCGGGGTGCCGCGCTGGATCGCCAGCAGACAGGCCGCGACAAAGATCGACTTGCCGGCCTCGGAGAAGGTGTCGAGCGTCTTGTTATCCTTGTCGAGGAAGAGGTCGGCCAGGATCGAGACCTCAGTGAAGCGCTGCGCGAATGTCGGTGCCTTGGCGATCCGCGACAGCGGGTTGTAGCGATGCGTGGCATTGGCCCAGTCAAAGGGGCTGAAGCGATAGACCTCGTCGCCGTTGAGCGCCCGGAGCCGCGCGGTCTTCTCGAAATTCTCGCCCTTCACGTCGAGCACCACGACCGAACCCGCAAAGCTCAGGAGGTTCGGGATCACGAAACCCACACCCTTACCTGCGCGGGTGGGTGCCACCATCATCACATGCGGGATTGTGGTCGAGGAAATGAACTCGGCCTTCGAGGTCGGCGTGCCGAGCTTGCCGCAGACGAAGCCCTTGCCGGGGGCCTGCAGCATGTCGTTCTTCTTCAGCTCCGCCTTGGTCTGCCAATGGGCCGAGCCATAGTCGTCCCGCTCCTTTTTCCAGGTCCAGGCAAGCGCCAGGGCGCCGAGCCCGATGGCTCCGAAGCCGAAGGCGCCAAACCCTACCTTGAAGGCCTCGGGGTGCGCCAACCTCGTGCCCGCGCTCGCCTTCCAGAGCGCCAGCATGTCAAAACTCTGAAACCCGGTTTTCAGGGCCAGGGTCAGGTAGAAGGCGGCAACGATGGTGCCGATGACGGCGCCACAAATCACGCCGAAAAGAAGCGCGGCCCAGAGGGGAAGTGTCTTGGTCATTGTGGTCAACCCCTTTAGAATTCCATCTCGTCATCGAGACCGCGGTCGCGGCCAAGGTCGCGGCCAAGTTCCTGTGCCTCCTGAGGACCGCGCAGTCGTGCTACCTCGGTCGCCTTGTCCTGCTGCAACCCGGCGGCACGGTCGGTGAAAACCTGGTCGCCCGTTTCCTCAAATGTCATCTCGAGGAATTCCTGCGTGACGGTGATCTGGTCGAGCTTGCTCGGGAGGGCCGCATCCAGCACCTCATAGTTGCCGCGCCGAAGTTCGGCCAAGCCCTCCTCGCCCAGTTCCTTGAAGAGTTCGGATTGCAGGGTCCGCTCGACGATCTCTTCCTGTTCTTCGCTGAGCTTGCCATCCCGCAACATGTCGGCGAGGTCCTGCAGGTAGGGGTTGGGCGTTCGGTCGTCCTCGTCGATGAGCGGCAGTGTCGCCTCCTCCTCGTCCGCGAGGGTGCGGCCGATCTCGACGCCCATCTCCTTGGCCCGCTCCATCAGCGCGTCCATCACCCCATCGACCTTCTCGAGCGCGGCATCGAGTTGGTCGTCATTGGCGGTCTCGACGCTGAGACCATCCTTCGCCAGCACAGCGTTCATGTCCCGCTCGACCCAGTCCTGTGCCATGCCGTAGTTCCGCGTGCCACCGGCACTGATCCGCGCCACCAGTTCCTCGCTATCCATCCCGGCCTCCTCGGCCCGCTCGAGCACGTCACGCAGCCCTTCGTCATTGCCCGACTGCAGCGCGGCGATCAGCACCTCGCTGCCCGCCCCTGGCGGATAGGGTTCTTCCAGCTGCTTGCCAAACCGCGCGCGCAGCTCCGGGTCCGGCACCATCTGCGACAGGTCCGCGATGATCGGCGCGGCCTTGGCCTCGAAGGCGGCGCGCTCGACCGGATCCAGTTCCTCGGCCTTGAGCCTGAGCGCCTCGATCGTGCGCTCGGAATAGTCGATCGCATCACCGACGGTCTTGATGTCCTTCATGTCTATCTCTCCTTCGGTGAATTTCCATGGCGTGCCGGAGCCAAGCCCGTCCGCCATGCCGCGCAGAGCGCGCGCCATGTGGTGCCGGTCCATCCGGTCCAGCAGGTCGGCGAGGTTTTTGTAGTCCTTGGCGAAGCCCACCACCTGCGCCTGCGCGATGGCGGATTCCTGGGCCGTCATGACAATCTCGCGCGGCAGCCGAGCCTCTTCCTTGGCGCGGTAAATCTCCTCGATCCCGGCGGGCTTCTCGAAGATGCCGCGCTCGAGCCGGGTGGTGGCGTCGAGCATCACGCCATAGCCTTCAGCGATCTCGGCCTGCTTCTCCCGCATGAGCTGCGGCGACATCACGCCTTCGGCCCAGCAGGAAAACCATGTACCGTTTTCGACACCGCGATTGTTCAGGATGATATGGGCATGCTTGTGCGCCCGGTCGTCATGGACCGCGAGCACATAGTCCCACTGATCGCCGTATTCGCCGCTCTCGAAGAAATGCTCCGTCCAGTCCATCGCGATGTCGCGCACCTGGTCGACGGTCACGTCGGTCGGGAAGGACAGCAACATGTGTGAGGTGAACCCGAGCTTGGTCGAACCGCGCCAGGTCCCAGCCCAGTCCTCGATGATGTTCTCTTTCTGCGCCTCAGAAAGCACCGCCGCGTCGGTCAGCGCGTTGGTCATCGTCGAGTAGGTGTAGACCGCCTTGTCGTTGATGTAGGAGATCTGTGCCCCGAGCGAGGCACGCGTCTTGCAGCCCCCTGCCCGAATCCGCTTGAACACCGCCGCCCGGCTCTGACCCGACGCAGCCTTCAGCGCGTTGCGCGCTGACATGGATCCGACGCGCGCGAAACTCCGACCCTGCCGACGCTCCGCCAGCCGCGCGTCGATCCGCGCCGCGGCCTGACCGCGGATGCGCTCATCTTCCCAGAGCCGCCCCATGACCGAGGCGTAGAGGGCGAGGGGATCAGCCATTCCTGACGAGCCTCAATCCACGCTCGAGCGTGCGCGGACCATCCTCCAGAACCGCGCTCTCCGCCCCCTGCCCTTCCTCCTTTTGCGGCCACTCCTGATGACGCAGCGCCTGCGCCGCATCCTTTATCCGACCCATCTCACGGCTCATGGACTGCGCAAGATCGAGCAGTTCGATCAGCACCGCGCGGTCCGCCTCCGAGACCTCCAGCCGACCGCGTTGCACCGCCTTGGCGAGCACCAATCCAGCGTCGCTCACATCCTTCGCCTGACGCCATGCGGCGCAGAATTCCGAGACCAGATCACGGGGCACATCGAGGAAACCGCACCGTCCGCGCAGCACCGCATTGAGCGCCTGCGACCGATTGGCATACCCCCGTGTGCGCCACTCTCCATCGAAGGCGCCCAGCTCTGATCGGCTTGCCCGGAACGCCACCGTCTCGCTTGGATCACGCACCGCGATGCCCTCGCCCGCCTCTTCCTTCGCCAGCCGGTTCACGTGGCGCGGAGAGATGCCAAACGCCGCCGCTAGCTCCTTCGCGCTCTCGCCCGCCGCGAAGCGCCGCGCCACTTCGATGCGCTCTTCAAGCTTCAGGTTCTTCGCTGGCCTCGGCACTAGGACGTTCTCCCGCTTCCAGGAAAAGGATGCATGCGCAGACGCGCGCGAGGCAGCGATTGCCCGAAATCGCGTTCGCATGCGGCGGAGCATTCAGCTTTGCGGGAAACGCCCATGACAGACCCCTCGGACAAAATGTGCAAACATTGGCCATATCCTGCCAACGTCTTCCTTCTCTCCTTCGCTTATACCTCAATACATCACATTGCGCAATATTACGTTTTGCATGAAGTATCTTTTTGCGGGGGTTGGCGGTGCGTTTAAAGTCCCTGCGCAGCGTGGCATGGAGCGAGCGCAGTCTTCATCGATGCGCGGAAGCCGGGGGAAAAAGCCGCCGGAACTAATGTCCACGCACCACATGAGAACGCACAAAGCGAGCGCCCGAGCCGGTCCCGGATCGTGCGCCAGGAACACGAGAATGGCCCGCGCGGGATGGCGCGGCTCGCGCACTGTGTTCGCGTCACGAAGCTTCTGAGAGACGGCGTCAGACCCCTGCGGATCCGAAGACCCGCAGGGGTGTCTGGGTCAGTGACCCAGTCCTTGAGAGCGCAGGTCGTCATAGCGGCTGCGGGCGATCAGCGCCTCGGTCTCGAGGCTGTCGAGGGTCTCGGGATGGGCGTCTTCATCGAAGGCGGCGAGGTAGGCATCGAAGGCCATGTCGGCTTGCAGTTCGGCGAGGTCGATGGATTGTTCGAGTGTCATGATGTGATCCTTTCCGTTGATCGTCGTTGGACGGATCGTGGAAAAGACCGGGGGCATGAGAGCGGGCGGCACCCGGCACGGGGCGGAATGAAATGGAGCACGCCGAGGGCAGGTTTGTTGTGAGCGATGCCTCGGCAGCGCTCAAGGCGCAGCCGTCCAGAAACCTGCACCCGGCGTTGCCGACCGCTCGACCCCGGGCTAGCGATCTCTAAGGCCAACAGGTCGACGGAAAGGCGCGCGGCAGTGACCCTGACGTGAGACGTTGCCCCCCGGACACATGACGTTTGTCTGCGGTTTACACCCTCGCGGCAAAGGGCGAGTTCGCTGCCCTGGCAGCTTCGCCAACACGACCCAAGCGCGGGTTGCTCGACTGAGAGAAGGAGTGCGCGTGCCTCGCTCAGCTGGCTCCCAGTTCTCCCTGCTGACATTCGGGTTCGCCTCGGGTTCGCGCGATCCACGCTGTCACCGAACAGGGCGATCGGAGCCGCATCTGCGACCTATCCAGTCTGACTGCCCGACTCTATGTCCGCGTCCGAAATATGCCGCATCCTTCGGACAAGGGTTTCGGACCCGAACCGCCGTCGTTCCCCAGAACGAGAAATAGCCAGACCGCCGGAGCGGTCTGGCCGTTGGCTTAGGCGGCGTCTTTGGGGCCCCAGGGAATGACGGCCTGCAGGGACGGATCGTCCTGGTTCGCGGCCTTGCCGAGGTTGGCGTTGAAGCCGTGGTCGCGGATGGTCAGCGTATAGTAGTCGGCGCCGGTCTCCTTGTTCTGCTTCTTCCAGATACCGCCGCACTCGACCAGCTTGCCGCGCGGGGAGCGGCCGAGGACGCGGTGCGTGGGGGCCATCGGGTTTGTGCTCGCGACGGGTTCGACCGTGATGTCGAGGTCGAAGGTCAGGGTCGAGATGGAGCCGACGCCCTTGGCGGTTTCGATGTCGGCGCTGGTGAATTTGATGCAGTTCGTAGTCATTGCTCTTCTCCTTGTTTGCGTTGCAATGATGGTCCCCTTGCGGCTGGCCAAGGCCCGGCCACACCGAAGGCGAAGCGCAGCGGAGAGGGGCAGGCGCCGGTCTTTTTGCCTCGCGAGGAATGACCCGCAGGGTCAGGGGAAAAAGCTCGGTGACAACCTTTGTGGACGGGACGACAGCTGCGACCAGCATGTCATGCATAGCAACACATCGGGAGAAGTGCGGTGGCCGCGATGGGAAATGTGAACTGAACCGACAGACGCACCAGAGCACGGCGGGTTCTTTTTTCACTCCCAACTAAACCGCGGCAAGTATCCATGATACCTATGAACGAACAAATGGTGGGCCTAGCAGAGCGCCGAGCAAGCGAAGGGAAGCAACGCGTCAAAGTGCTGCACTTCGGACAGCCAGGAGGAGGCCAAGCAAACTAATGCACCCAAGCATACACCCTAGCCGACTAATGGTGACAGTAGACCCAAAATCGTCGCCAAGACTTACGAGCTTCGTTTGACGACTGAGCCGATAGCTTTGTTCATGCCTTTCGGGTCATCAACCTGATCGCCGCGGATTGCGGTCCCCATCGGAACGAAAACGTCTCGGTGACGTCGAACCATCCACTACCATCACCTGCGCCGTGGTTCGCGCCCATACAGGAACACTGGCAGTCGTGTCCGACGGCGCTCCGACAAGCGGGCGCGCACTTCTCCAT
>Ga0189278_10487_pt1 | contig 16512 bp, 13 predicted proteins | sample N26A9minimetaG_FD_130326 | JGI IMG/M metagenome (GOLD analysis project Ga0189278, IMG submission 130326) | Marine microbial communities from the Costa Rica Dome - N26 A9 mini metaG | ecosystem: Environmental > Aquatic > Marine > Oceanic > Photic zone | place: Costa Rica: the Eastern Pacific...
AAATTTGATACAAGTACTACACAAGCATTGAGACACAAGTATCTCAAAATCGATACAAGTACTGAACAAGCATTGAGACCTTCTATAAACAGTATAAACTATAATAAACAAAACATAGAGAAAGAGGAGGAATTCAAACCGCCCACCCTTGATGACTTAAAAATTTTCTTTAAAAAAAAGAGAGACGAGAAGAAGCTAAAAATTGAACCGACAACAGAAGCCCAAAAATTCTACAACCACTACAAAGCCAACGGCTGGATGATCGGGAAAAACAAAATGCAAGACTGGAAGGCCGCGGCAGAAAACTGGATACTAAAAACAATAGAATTCAATGGAACATATCAGCAAAACCATAACTCAACAACAAACCACCTCCACACCAACCAAAACAAAGACTACGGAGAGCCACTCTAAAATAACTGGTGTCATCCCTGCCACAAAGCAGGAACCTCTTAGTCTCCCCCTTGCAAAGGGGGAGTGCCCAAAGGGCGAGGGGGTAAAAGAACTACAATCAAAAATCTTCAACTTCCCCGAAGTCCTAACCTTCCTATCCAAACTAGGTAAACAAACCTACGGCCCAGACTTCAAAATATATGAAGAGGATCATAACATAATCTTCAAACTCCTTACCTACTTCTTCCAGGACGAACAAAATGCTGAGAAATACAACATCAATCTCCGTAAGGGAATCTTGCTAACTGGCCCTATCGGGTGTGGCAAGACTTCACTGATGAGCCTCATGCGATACATCTTCCCACCCGAGAGACAGCATGCCATGGTAACCACACGCAAGATAGCTTTTGAGTATGCAGAGCAAGGTTTCAAGATCATCCACAAATACAGCTCCCAATCCTTTAAAAACAGCGGGTGTGAGTTGACCCCAAAAACCTACTGCTTTGACGACCTTGGAGTAGAATCAGAAATCAAACACTACGGCAACCGCTGCAACATCATGGCCGAGATCCTTCTTTCCAGATACGATCTATTCACAACTCACAATATGCTTACGCACTTGACAACAAACTTATCAGCAGCTGAAATTGAAGAGTACTATGGGAATAGAGTGAGGAGCAGAATGAGAGAGATGTTTAATCTCATTCCATTCACAAGTAATTTAAGAGACAAGAGAAATCAAACTACAGGGAAATAAACTCACATTGTGGTCTAATCTGATTAATGAGTTTTATCCCTTCAATTAAATCGTCTTCTTTCATTCCTAATTCGATTAATATTATAGAATGAACAATGAATCTCAGGCTTCGCGTGTAAATCATTAATCGTTTTCCGGTATTACTAATTTAGGTTTCTCAGCTTTTGGGTGTGTATACCAATTTCGAGTTATAGCAATCTTTTGAGCAAATACACGAGGATTGTCAGTCACAAACTCTTTAATGAAATTAAAGCCTGTCAACAAGCTATCTAATTTCACAGTTAAGTGTGTTGGTTTTTCCCGTTTTCTGAGTTGTGCTTTAAAAAAATTATATGAATTAGTTATGTGCTTGATTTTTTCAAGGTGAGCCTCAACATTTCTTGACCAGAAATGGAGAGATTCAGGAAAACCCGACATCCTTTCAAGAATATTTACATATTCTTGAAAGGCTAAATGACTTAGAGTTAAATTATGTGAAACCTCAAAATATTTATTCCCAATAAGTTCAATGGTTTCACTTTTTCCAACCCAATTTTTGAATATACAGCTATACTTAGCTTGAGATTTAAAGCGAAAGGGTATAATCAAACGATAGTTTTGATTTCTTTCAAAATAAGTACGATTATCCGTCCTAAACCAAATAGTTTTTTCATCATCATGCTGAGTTGAAAACCATTCAATCGGAGAATTGTCAAAGAATATTAAGGATATTATCCTTCTTGAATCCTCTATTTCGTCAAGAATTTTAGACAATCCGACCTTAGCCGTGCCTCCAAGTTTTAATGTTACATCCTCACGAATAACGTTCGATTCTCTTTGAAAAGAAAAATGGATATCTGAGCCAATAGATATATTTTTATTGTCAGACTCATACAAACATTTATAGTCGATCTCCTTTTCATATAGTTTAAAACCGTCCTTAAAAGATGCCTTTACCGCTTTATTATCTATCCAATCATATAAATATTTGATATAGATGTTAATGTTCTGGGTGTTTAAATTCTCTAGGTCATCAATATACTTCCCGAATGCAATTAGATCAGCATGAAATATACCCCTAACTATATCTCCAATTCGATATCTAGTTATTTTAAAAAAAATAAGTGAAGCCCTTATTCGCTTGTCATTTTCATCATTAAATTCACAATGAATTATGTCAACGTCTGATGGAACATCTAAAACAAACGAACCTTCGGTCTTAATTTTTATCAACTCATTTGGTAAACTAAAAAACTCACCAATAATTTTACGATCCCTTATTGCTAATTTGCCATAAAATTTCTCATCTGAATTAGGTAAGAAAAAATCAGAGTAATAATCTTTATTTTGTAAGATGGGAAGCATAGTGCAATTAATAATATTTTATTCAAAGATTAAAAATACTAACCTATACCTCCAGTAGGCCCTTTAGCTCAATCGTTCCTCATTCGCTAAAGATCCAGCTTCCGTTACTCCACGACAGGAGTAGCCCTCATTACATTTCGCAAATGCTTATTCCATTTCAGGCCACACCTACCTTGGACTCGGCCAGGTATTCCATCCGTAATTCTTCCAATTCCAACTGATTGATGCTAATCTTACTTTTTAAAAGTTCTATTGTAGACGGATCAAAATTATTTTTTTGATAGACCAGGGCTTTTATTTTTTCCCTTAATGCTTTAAGTAGCACATCTGGATTCCATGTATTGTAGAAGATTACTGTGATCATAGTCAGTATAACACCAACCGTTCCTACATTGAGTTCTAGTGCATCGAGATATGAGTAACCAGAAAAAACGGTAAGACTCACCAAAGAAAGAAATGTACTAAACAATAGAGTGACCACAATTCGATATGATTTCGCAGCTTTTTTTGCCAACTCCTCCTTTCGTTCCTCTGAAAGTTTTAAAAGACGAAGATCATTTCGTACTTGATCTTCTAATTCCGAAACTCTGGCCTTTACAGAGTTGAAGTATTTCCCAAATAGTGAAAAAACAACAAGAAGCACGATTACAATCAATACAATAGTGAATGGGTCTAATCTAATTTTCTTCATTTTCAATATTTAATTTTTGTTTGTTAAATCTCTGAGCCCTTCCCATAACATGACCATTGCCAGGGTATCCAACTCACAGTAATGCAGAAGTGCTGATATCGTTGCTCGTCTTTCGATCCCGCTCATTTCATCAAACTGCATATAATTGTAGGCGGTCATAGCTGCTCCACCATCTTCCAGATCATCAGCTGGGTTGATCAGTTGGTCAACCTCATTTCTGTCGAACTTATTCCAGAGTTTAGGAAGCTGTTTGTAAGGACTTACGATTTGCACATCAGAATATCTGACCCAGGAATGTTCTTTGAAATTCAGACTGGGGATTTCTTTGCCATAAATAGGTTGCGAATATCGATTCTGAAGAAATACGCTCCGGTTCAATATAGATGGTAAAATTGCTTTGAGGGAATTTGACCCGTTGGTCGTTGGATCATAATAGAACCTTATCACCCAATCGCAGAGGTCAATCATATCACGTTCACCAATAAAATCCACGCGGTTTTTTCCTCTTCCTTCACTTCGGTGAGAAATCGAGTCAATGAAAGCAATGAGTTCCTCGGCATCAGCTTCAGCAGAGGCAATCAATTGAATCCTAATTGCCTGAAGAATCGTATTTTCATGATTGGAATATCGAAAAATGTTTCCTTCATCATTTGATAGGGCTTCTCTTAGGGCTCTTACAAATTCGAAATTTGGAAATCGGCCTGGTACATCATTGATCCATTGGGTTTCATGTCTCACTTCTCCATTTTTCTCAATGATATGATGGGAGAATTGGAAAGCATGCTGTTCGAACGGCCTGGTACCTTTGTGAAATGGAATGGGGACCATGGTAGTTTCAAAATCGATCATATGAAGTGGATAATTCACCTGATCCATTTCATATTTCAATTCCTCTTTATCCAGATAAAGTGATGAATCATTTTCTTTGGATTTGGTCACCTGGAGCCTTTGCCTTTCTGCTCGCTGCAAACCTGTTTTTCCAGGATCGTTTTTGATGTTGCCAAGTGTTTCAGGGTCAACATCTTTTTGAAGAAGCACACCTTCACGAATCAACTTGTCTGTTGGACCATACCAGATATCAGGAACCAGAGGTTCATTTAAATATTTCTCAGACAATGGAGTCATGGCAGTCCAACACTTGTGAAAACCGCTCTTCAGTCCATCAATTTCGGGCTGATTTAATTTATACTGACAACCTTTGCAGGCTGATGAAACACCATATTCCAATTTGTTATCATTTACATAGGCATCCTCCAAAGCATGGATATATTCAAAAAATACTAGTTCTTTGTCTCCAAGCTTTTCCTTTCCTTTCCATATTTTTTCAATTGCCTCATCAACATTTTCCGCTGTAAGGATTGGATTACCAAGGTTATTAGTATCCTTTACTTTAATACTCACTCTACCCTCGTCTTGCTCATTAATTACGAACTGCTTATATAATCCATCTACAGAAGCATTGACCTTTTTATCTGTTAACATCAAGTACCCTTCAATATTAAATTCAGGGTGGGCCTTCATTAAAACGTACTTTTGAAATGCGACATCATAGAGATAGGGTTTCCACTTGGAAGAAACTCCTGTTTTGGTATAGAATTCATCGACTGATCGATAAGACTTGGATTTAACCTCTATCAATTTGATAAGATTCTTGCTTTTAACTAGTACATCTACTCTTATAAATAGATTTTGGAATCTAACGGCCGCTTCGTAGATGATTACCTTATCTCTTTTTAATAGCTCTTCGGTCTGTTTCAATGACTCCTCATAATTCAAGGATTCAATATTATATCCTCCTGGGTAATAATACTTGGCAAGCTCTCCTACTTGATGCCCCCCTTTGGCCAATGCCATAAGAAAATCATTTGAATCTGAATTGTCGGCATATTCGCTACTTTTACCAGCATAATATAACTTTGTGGGGCATTCAAGAGCTTGCTTAAACTTTGACTTTGTTAGATATCTTGGCTCCATAATTTGTTGTTTTACATGAATATAATAAATCTAACTCGCCAATTTTTTTAACAGTTCTTTATTGTCAGTTCCTGGTTTAACTTTGGCACCAAGATCCTCAATACGAGTAGCAACCCTCACTACATTGTTTCTTCCGGTAGATAATCTTTTGTATGCACTTTCATAAGCAACTTTAGCATTGTCCAGACTCTTTTCAATACCGTGCATGTCTTCAAGGAATTTCATGATTTGACCATGAAGTTTGCCTGCTTCTTCTGCAATTTGTTCAGCATTTTCATATTGTTTGTTTCTTTGCCACAAGTCAGAGACTATTTTCAATGAAACAAAAAGAGTTGAGGAAGTGGTGATCATCACGTTTCGCTCAATAGCATATTGGAAAAGCTCAGGGTTAGACTGAACAGCAGCAACAAGGCTTCCTTCAATCGGCAGGAACATCAAGATCATGTCCGGTGAATTGATTTGATACAGATCTTCATATCTCTTTTTAGACAGTTTGTCAACATGGTTTCGTATATTTCTAACATGTTCCTTTAGATACTCTTTTGCTTCATTACCCTCACTTGAGCAAAATCGAGTATAAGCATTTAATGAAACTTTCGAGTCAATCACTAGCTGCCGATCCTCAGGAAGGTGAATAATGACATCAGCTCGCAATCTTTGTTCATCTGTAAGACCGGCTACCTCTCGCTCATAATGCATATTCTTCACAAGACCAGCTTTTTCAAGAAGTGTCTCTAGTACTTTTTCTCCCCAGCTGCCCTGATGTTTGGGATTCATAGTCAATGCTTTTGTCAGGTTACTCGCTTCCATTTGAAGTTCGTGATTGAGCTTGCCTAGTTGCTTCAGTTCACCCTTCAATTCAGTAGTGTCCTTAATTCTACTTTCATTGGTCTCCTTGATTTGCTTCTCAATCTTTTCGATTGACTTATTCAAAGGTTTAAGAATTTGATCAAGTTGTTCTGAGGAATCCTTCTTAAAATGATCGGAATTAGTTCTTGCAATCTTTGAAGCCATGGCTTCAAATTTTGATAGCATTTCAGTCTGGATCTCCTTTAATCTCAGTTTCTCTTTTTCTACGTTCTTCATTTCATTTTCCAGTTGAGACTTGAGGACAGCATTTTCAGATCTAACCTCTATCAACTCATCGCTCTTTTTATTTCGTTCCGCGACTACCACATCATGGATGTCCTTTCTAATGTATCCTTTCTCGACAGTTTCAACTGTCATTGATGCTTTCTGTTTACGGTTAAAGTAAATCACTAATAACCCAAGGATTACCAGGTATACTATAGATGTTATTAAAATTTCCATTTGCATTTAGACTTTTATTGATAATACAAATATTAAACGAGGTTATTCAGTGATACTGAACAGTTAGAAATAACTCAAAAAAAGTGCCCAAAGTGATGATTAAGGCTATTCGGTAGTAGTGAACAACCGTTTCATTTTGTATCTTACTTACATGCCGGAAAATAAAAAACCTCTGATAAGATATAGAGCGATAGACAGGTGTTTGACCAACACTGCAAAAAAATACGGCTTTGAGGAATTAATTGAAGACGTAAACAGCGATTTGGTATACCGAAACCTTCAGTCTATTGGTAGAACTACTTTATATCAAGATCTCAAAGATCTTGAGTTGGAATTCAATGCACCTATAGAAAAATACAGGGAAGGTAATCGAGTATTTTATAAATATTCAGACTCGGAGTATTCGTTTGCCAACCAGCCATTGAACCAAGATGAGATTGATCATATTCGAGATGCAGTATCAATCTTGTCAAGATTTTCGGGTTTACCGGGCTTTGAATGGATAGATGAAGTCACATCAAAATTGGAGCTTGGTACATACCAAGAAGTTGGTGATCCAAATATTATAAGTTTTGAGTCCAATGAATTTCTTAAAGGAAAAGAATTTATTGGGCCACTATTTCATGCTATTGTAAGTAAACAAGTACTGGAAATCACTTATAAGACGTTTGATGGTATAAAAGAGAAACTACATTTAATTCACCCTTACCATCTAAAAGAATATGATAATCGATGGTATGTTTTAGGATACTTACCTAAGAAAGACAGTTTAATAACACTCGGAGTTGATAGAATAAATGAAATCATTATTAGGAGAGACATTGAATTTGTTGATAATCTAAGATTTGATTTCGTGGATTACTTTGAAGACCTAATCGGCATTAGGAAGGAAAAGAGTGTTGAACCTATCAAGATCATACTGAAGTTTTCAAAGCTGATGGCAAATTACATTACTACTAAGCCTATTCATGGTTCTCAAAAAATAATAAGTAAAGAATCAAACGGGGGTCTTATTGTTCAAATTGAGGTTATTCCAAACCCCGAAGTGAAGAATCTCATTTTTTCTTTCAGGGAACACATAGAAGTGATAGAACCAGAAGAATATAAAGAGGACATTAAAAATTCAGTAAAAAGTCTTTACAAGCTATACTACTAAGCTGATTTTAGTAATAATGTGACTCCCATACCTCCAGCAGGCCCTTTAGCTCAATCGTTCCTCATTCGCCAAAGACCCAGCTTCCGGTATCCCGCGGTAGGAGTAGCCTTCATTGCATTTCGTTAGCACTCCATTCCATTCAGTCCAAACCTCCCTTTGGCCGGCCAGTCATTCAATTAGCAATCATCATTCAACCTACACCATTCGCAGGTAAAGCGGTGTTCGTCATTCGTTGCTAAGCATAGGTCACGCCAGGCCTTGCCATAAGCATTCGTTCCTCATGCACATGGCTCACTACAAGTACCGCCTTTGGGCGGTAGCCTGTCATGTCCTATGCTTTTAGCTGCCTTATTCCTTACGGCAGTTTTCACTGTCCTCATGGTCGCTTCATGTCGCTAGAGTTTCCCCCTTTACAAAGGGGTGCGCGAAAGACAGAGCGGTTGCAGGGGGATAAAATTACTTCAATACTACACCGCTCATTCAGCCACCATTCGTCCAGACACTGCCAGTGTTTGTGCTCGCCTGCGGCCTCAGTCGGTTACAGTCGCTCGCCCCATCCCACCACCAAACCCTTCTGGCGGACTCCCACGCCCAGTCATGCTATCACACTTCTCCTGGCCGGCCTCCTTCGGACTCGCAGCCTCCACTCGCCCGATTTCGCTTTTATATTTCATCAATCCATTGAAAACCATCACAGCTCATCGGACTTCATTCCGGCTTAACGGCTCGCTGTTCTCTAACTAGTTTTTGAAAAAACTTTAAAAATAATTTCAAATTACTTGAAAAATCATGGGGGACTGTAGTATAACAGCAGACTATTCACTTAAACTTATTTACTATGAATTTTCCACATCCAATAGAACCAAGATCGTTCAGTCAGGAAATGATCTTAAATCTTGAATTTAATTTTGAAGACAATCAATTTAAAAGAGAATACTACCTGGTTACTTACGAGAATGGTAATGAGCTTATTTTTATGACATCAAATGAGCTTGATGATTTATATAATCAATTATATTTACGAGAGGACTTTTTCATTTTTTTTGATTTAAATCAAATCATTAAAGACTTTTTAAAAATTCCTTTCATGGATATTTACATGAGCAAAAAATACCATATTCCATTATTTCCATATTATATCTACTATGAACCAATAATTATTGATGAAAGATGTCAAGACACTTTTAAATGTGACTTGATTAATCGTTTAGACACCAATATGATACCCAAAGAGGATTATTTTATTAACAACTTAAAACACTGGGCTAATATTTTAAAAATAGAATTATGAATAAATCAGATAAGTTTAAAGAATTGGTAAAATGGGCCAATGATCAATATGAAAAACATCTACCTGCTGATTTAAAAGCCAATTTAAATTCAGAGGATAGATTCAAAGTGTGGTCAAAAAAAATAGAAGATGTAAAGGACATTAAAGACTTATTAAATCCATATTTTATTGGGTATGGTAATCCATTAAGTGACATATTAATAATTGGAAAAGAACTGGGGTTTGAGATTTCTAATAAGGATCAAGTCATAAATGAGAGTTTAGAAAATACTTTTTATTGGCAATGTCTTAATAACGGACAGGTTCTAGACATTAATCATTTCAAATCCCCTGAAACCCCCTATGGCGGCATTCAGGATGATTTCCCTTCAGGCCACACTTGGCGTCTTTATGATAAATTCATTAAAAATTTAGGGCAAGAGATAAGAAATGGTCAATCCTTTTTAGATTATTGTTTTATTACGGAGTTCAATTATGCACCCTCTCAATATAGCCCAGGTGGTGTTAAAATTGATCCTAGACGTAAGAATTTTCTGATGCACGATTACTTCAAATCCTTTTCAAAAGTATTATTAACATACAGAGCATATGATAAAGTTAAGGCTAATCAAAGTCTGACTGAGCAATTATTCAATGTTGAATTTAAAACAATGGGAAAATGCGGGAATCAAACCTACTTATTATATAAATCAACTGACGGACAAAGAACGGTTGTTTTGACTAATCAACTCAGTGGCTCAGCTGGATGGAGTGAAAGAGAATTGCATGAACTAGCTGAGCTTTTTATTTAATCGTTGATTTATTAATCAGCCAGCACAGCTCATCAGAGAAAAGATTAAAAGAATTGGAACATCCACAATAGAAATTGATTTAAGTAATTGGGATTATGATTTTTAACTTGTTGGCTTAGAGACGATTTTATTGAAGAACACAGCGAAAAAGAAATGGATATACAACAGAAAATCTGAACGTTTCAGATACAAAGCAAGCGAGGAAAAATCAAAAGACCAGTAATTAGCCGAGGACTAGCTAACCACGTTGACAATTGTCAAATTCAATCCAGAGTTTGGAAAGCACACCCATACGCAAACGTAATTGACGACTGCTGGTGCTGTGACTACTATTGGGGTGAAGAGCATAATGAACACGGAGGCATGGAGCTCATTTATTGTAACGGCCACCAAAAGACAAAGATTGAACAATTGATTAGAGTAGTGAAAGAAAAGACAGCTACTAATCGTGTAGACGGCCGTGAGCCATAAACCCATGGGGCTGTTCACTGAATTTCAGATATGCAAATAAAAGTCCTCCATAGCCTCTCTTTCTATGTTGTTATAGGTAATTGGAGTAACCTAGGATCAGGCTTTAGGCTACTGCTAAGTCCTCCACAAACCCTTCTGGCCTTCTCCTTACGCCTGGTCTTTTTCAACACCTCCACTATCCCATCGTTAGCTCAAGGCTATTTACCTCTACAACAGGCATTCACTTTTTAACTTGGTATCTATAATCTTTTACACCTTTAACTTTACGCAACGGAAACTTTTCTGCTATCAATTTTTTTGCTTCGGGATCAAATTCCCAAGTGTATTCAACAAGTGTCCAATTAATATCATGGAACTTGCCTGTTGTGTCGTAGGTCACAATCATTCCAACACATTTACTTAACCCTTGATCATATTTATGGGCTTGAGTATAATTGAGTAAAGCATTTTTCCAATGATCTTTAAATTTAAATGGAAGCGGTATAAATACAAATCCACAGTTAGAATTAAGACTAGTAATTCGATAAGGAATTTCAGGTGTATCTTTCTTAGATTCTTCAATTGCCTTCAAATACCTCATTTTAAATTGCTTTAAATCAGATCGGTTTAGCTTGGCCAATTCCTTTAAGATTAAGTAATAATCTTGATTGTCAGTATTTTCAATAATCTTGTTATTAAAATTTTCAATAACAAACGCGATATCAAATTCAGTAGTGTTCACTTCCAGGTTCTTGACATTCTCTATGTAAGCAAAATTTATCTCATTTAAATTGTTCGTTTCTAAATAATGCCCTAAAACATATTGCTCAGGTAGGCTATCCAAAACATCCTTGTGATTTTTACTCAAATTCAGTCTAAACCTTAAGTATTGGTCAATTTCATATGGAGTTATTAGGTACTTACATAGCCAAAAGTAATCTTCGGCATGAAATAGATGTATTAGCCCTCCGGTACTACTTTCATAGAATTTCTGAAATCTTAACTTCTCTGGAAAACTCTCTCCAGGATCATATATTATGATTTTATGAGGCTTTAATCCACGAGCCTTGACTACATCAATTCGATGACCGCGCTCATTTGTTATAGGAATGCTGTCAAAGCTGCTTAAATACTCTAAGCTATCCTTTATTTGTTTTACAGCAGTCTTTAATAAAGTTTTCTTAAACCAACCAGTGGAACTTGATCGGCTGGAATCATCACGTTCCTTTACCTGATAAATAAATAAAAAATCATCCAGCCAGACAAAACTATCAGCCAACTCCAACTCTTGCATTTCTGCAGTTTTAAACTTATTCTGACTATAAGTGAACTCTTTAAAAAAAGCATTACTATTGATTAAGGATACTTGTATTTCCGATCTGTTCATTCTCTTATTATGAGTTATAGTTTTATAGTATCCAGCCTATTCGTCATTTCATGTATACTCCTCTTTTCTTCAAATGCTTTATCAACATCCCTGATGGGCTTTTCGAACTTTCATTGAAAATAGTTAGATCACCAAATAGAATAAAACTATCCTTAGCTCTGGAAACAGCTACATTGAGCATATTCACACCCTGATCAAAGAAGAAAGATCTACTTGATTCATTGGCTGCATAGACGGATGAAAAGAGCACTACAGGTCGTTCTGCACCCTGCAATGCGTGAACCGTTCCTACAGTTAATCTTCTCGAATCAAAACCAGCTTTCCTAAGTAATTTTTGAAGTGTATGTTTTTGCGCAGTGAAAGGTGTTATTATTCCCACAAAATCTTCAAACTTCTTCTTGGGTTCAGCATAAAAGGATTCTATTGATTCCCGATTAGCTACAAGCCAATTAACAATTTCTAGTGCCTCCTTTTCATTCATGCGACTCCCATTCTGACTTTTTGATTCACCTGAAACATTTATATATCCAATTCCAGGTAATGGGTAATTTTTCTCTTGGTCTTTTAATGACCCTCTCTTTGGTTGTAATAATCCGTGATAGGCAAGGTCATTACAGTACTCGATTATCTCATTAAAGCATCTGCGATGCTCCACTAGCATCATACCCTTTGCTTCCTTTCTAGCAACATGATAATAGGATAAATTTTGAGCAAGTCGCATCACACTTCCTGCACCTGCGGTAAATCCCCTGTCATCCAGATCTTCAATGGCCATACTACCATTTATTAGATTAAATTTGTCAAGGTTAGTATGGTCAATGTTTTTAGGAATTTTCCATATCGGATCAATTTGCTTAATATCACCAACAACCAAAGCCTTTTTTGCTAAAGCAAATGATGCTGCACCTACTTCAGGTGGAACCTGTCCTGCTTCATCAATGATTAGGAGATCAATAAAATTTAATAATGGGAATTTTGGAAATTTGCCTCCTCCATATTTTGTGAAATAAAAGAACTTTGGAACCATATACAATGTGGAAACAAAACATGGAGAAAGCATTCCATAACGATGATACCTTCTTCTCATATTTGGTTCGCCTGTTTTCTTTAAAACATCTTCTGCCAGGGCATCTTCCGTTTCAAGAATCCACCGTCCTTCCCAATAATGCACAGCCAAAAGAAAAGTCTCGTGCCTTATGCCTAAATCAAGCTCATCGAATAACTCTGGAGGATTAGATTTTATAGAATACCTGCTTTTCCATTCTTTCCATCTTTGTTCAACATCAAGTATTTTTTGAACAAGTGTAAGTTTTGATTTTATAACCCTTTCAATCGTATCAATTTTATGGTAATCAATATTTGAAAAAGTAAGAAAGCCAGATTCTATTAAACGCTTATATGGAATTGCTCTTCGCTCTCTTATAAACTTAAAAAACGAAAATATGACCAACCAAATAGATTCCGATTCCTTTATTTGATAAAATCCTTCAAGCAAACGCTCTAATTCAGCCTTTTCTCTATTAAGCAATTCATTATTAAGCAGATAGTTATGAAAATATTCAGTGATAACATTGGATTCTTTATAGTCAGCTAACAGCTGCTCTATACTAAGATAATTTGACCATTGTAAAGTACTCTCCTTAATTACATTATGCTGGCTTTTGATCTTCTCACGCAAGTAACTCACCGCCACAGTTACATCATTAAAATCCTGATTAGACCAATCGTTTAGATTCTTTAAATAATACGCCCTAGCCTGTTCAATGTATTCATGGGTTTCAATATCCGTTGGTAAACCTGTGCCGTCTACCTTGACATATTGCACTTCTCTTTTTAAAATAGCTGAGCCGGATGGCAAGAAAAGAGCATAGCTTTTGATTCTCGGCAGCCATCTTTCAGCCAAATGTCCTGCATTTGATTCAGCCTTGCCAAAGCTGTCAATAACGTTCGTTACAGCTTGATTGTTAGTCGAACTGACTACCATAATAAATGGATCCTCTCCCCGTATTGCCGATTTCACATACTCATTAGCAACAATGCTTTGAAGCAAGGTAGTCTTACCAGTTCCAGGTGGTCCATTTACTGCTAAAACGTCACCTTCTTGAAGGCTACAAAAATGGTGCAAACTCTGTCTTTGACTAAATGAAAGTGGATAGGCATTTGCCATTTGGCCGATATGGTCGGACATTACTTTGTGCCAACTTTCTTCAGGTATTAATGATTTAACCGCACTACCTCTGACATTTGCCAATTTTCCAAGTAAACCAGGTGTATCTTCATCTTCCATAAGTTGGTCATACAACTTAATTATGCCATCTCCCGCTCCTTCAATGGCATCATCAATAGCAATTATGAATTCCTGTTTTACCCTCAGGTTTTGAAGACTAATATTGTTAAGCTCTTGATTAGTTACTTTAAGAAAAAAGCCTTGCACAAAATTCCAATATTCTTTCCAATCCTTAATATCAGGAATTCCCTCCTCCATTACCCTGTCAACTATATCAACGGAACTAATGGATATAACCTGATCTTCTTTGGTCGCTGGGTCAAGTGCCCTCCTAATAAAAGTCGGGTATTTATTTTCCGGTAATAGCAGCCTTCCAGCTCGATCAACCACAGCATTGATCCAAAACGGGTAGATTTTATCTGATTCCTCAACTTTTTTGGCATGTTCAAATATTGGCAGAACAACAAATGGTGATATTACAAATGGAGTTTCATTGAGTTTTACCCAATCCTCATCTTTAGGATCATCCAAACCTCTTTGTCTGTTTACCTTCTGCTCATATTCATCAATTAGCTTATTAGTCCTGTCTGCAGGTAGATAACCTTGTACAAGGTCAAGAGTTTCCAGTTGATAGTAACTCATTTTAGAGAGTTTACGCTCCATTCGTTCACCATCAGCTAGGCTATTCCTCCAATACTTTATCCAGTCTTTGATCATTACGTTAAGGTTGGTATAGAATTATCAAAAAAGTAACAAAAAGCGGATAAATTCTAAATATGAGTAAATAATTATTAGGTAGTATAAATATTCTCGTGCCCACCTCTCTTAGCCATTTATCGATTGTTAGCTCAAGGTTATTTTACCTTTTCTTATCTGCATCCTAGCAGTTGATCATTAACCATAAAATTTATAGATTCATTAAATGGAAAATATTGACGAATTTTTTGAAACAGTATCATGGCACAATGAGTTTAACCAATCGGCCTTCAAATTTTGCATTTGCTTTTCACGTTTTGAATATGCTCTCAAAAGGGCTGGTTATGTATTCACTCCAAGAAATAGTACAATAGCTCATGCTAGCATTAATGATTTCATTTCAGAAATTGACGGTCTAATAGATATTAATGACGATTCGATCAAAGCACAAGTTGATTATATTTTTAACAACCCGCCTAATACCCTTCATTCTGTAGAAGGTCGTTTGCATTGGATTCCCATAACTCCACAATCAAAATCAATTGAGTTTCTTTTACTCTGTATGAGAACAACTAGAAACAACCTCTTTCATGGTAACAAGCAACTTCCAGGAAATGGTTTAGATAGAAATCAAAGATTAATACATGCCTTTCTTCCAATAATAGACAAATTTTTAGAAGTTAATGATCAAGTTCGTAGTTACTATCTGGAAACATTGGAAGAATAAAAATCCACCAAATGTAAGTGGCTCCCCACGCCTGCCCTAAGTCCATCGAAAGACCATCCGCACCAATTAAAATTGCAATGCCCGCACAAGCAAGCGCTGAACCAAAGCCTTGCATTTTACCCCCGCCACTTTTGAATGAAGCTTTCTTTTTTTCCTTTTTCTTTTAAAAAGTATTTTTATGGAAGCATTTTTCAATCATCTCAATCCCGCAGTTATCAAAAACACTATGCTGAAAATGAACAAAGAGGAGTTCGTGCAGTGCGCACAGTTCATCAAGAAACAGGCTCTGAAGCAACCAAATGGTCCGAAACGCACAATGTATGTGAATTTATATAATTGGTGCAGATCTCGATACCCGGAATTAGACAAAAAAAAGCCCTCATTATTCTGAGGGCTTAAATCGACTTTAGTTTACTAACAGTTTATCACTTTTTGGAAGGAAGACCCTGCCTGGCAGAATACCTAATGGCGTCTTGCAGGGATTTTTCATCTTCATCAACGGTAGACTGACTAACTGCAGTCATTACACTGCCGGCAACAGTAAGATAACCAGCAACCTTAATTGCGATCGCTGGTAATGCAACCGGTGACGCAATGACCGTTGCCCCGACAGCTGCTACCATCAACCCAATATTTCTAAGCTTCTTAAAAAACTTAGGAGTCGGTGCTTCCATCCGCTGTGATAGGTTTAATTTATTTGTTTTCATGTTCTGGAATATTAAATAATACGTTCTCTACTTTCGTTAATCTGACATCCATAAACGCAATCTTTTGATTGGTTAATTTCTGGTTGCCGTTAAACTCTGCCTTGATCAGAGCAGTTGTATTTTTGACTTCCGTCAAGTCTTTTTCTACTTTCTTAAAATCAGCCAGAAGCTGTTTTAAAAAGTAGGCTACAACTCCTACTAATACACACAGAATGCCGCTTGCTATAACCTCCACTTTGATTGTCTCCATCATCGGTCTGAACTTGTGATAGTTAAATAGACCTCCTCTGCCTCCATAGCCTCTCGTATAACTGACTTTAAAATAGCATTAGCCTTTCTTGAGGCAAGTCCACAGCCAGGACCAGTGAGACTGCTCACGGGAGCAATACAACCTCTCAACTCCTTCAAAGCATCATTGGCTGAATGAAAAAGTATAAATGAGCGATTAGGCACGTTGGCTATTTCAAAATGCCATCCTCTTTCATCCGTAAACCTTGACTTAATCAGGTATTTCCCTTCAGGAATACAGGAGACATTACGTTCATTGTCATTCCAGGGCAACTCAATCGTACGACATATGCGTTCCCCTTTACACCACAAATCACCATTC
>Ga0189278_10488_pt1 | contig 16487 bp, 4 predicted proteins | sample N26A9minimetaG_FD_130326 | JGI IMG/M metagenome (GOLD analysis project Ga0189278, IMG submission 130326) | Marine microbial communities from the Costa Rica Dome - N26 A9 mini metaG | ecosystem: Environmental > Aquatic > Marine > Oceanic > Photic zone | place: Costa Rica: the Eastern Pacific...
CCGGGCAGTGACGACGGCACACCGGATCAAGGCTCGGGTGATGCGGGCGTGACCACGCCGGGCAGTGACGACGGCACACCGGATCAAGGCTCGGGTGATGCGGGCGTGACCACGCCGGGCAATGACGATGGCACACCGGATCAAGGCTCGGGTGATGCGGGCGTGACCACGCCGGGCAATGACGATGGCACGCCAGACCAAGGCTCGGGTGATGTGAGCACTGGAACTGGCACCCCTCCCGATATCGCTCTCAATGGCACGAATGCCGCAGAGCGCATGCACGGTCGCTCAAAGGCAGAGCATATCAGCGGCTTTGGCGGCGATGACGATATCCGGGCGCGCGCAGGCAATGACTTGGTCGACGGTGGCTCGGGCGATGACCGCATTCGCGGGGATCGTGGGGATGACACGGTCTTTGGTGGGAGTGGCGATGACACTTTGCGCGGGGATCTCGGGGACGATCTCGTGCAGGGGGGCGATGGCGACGATAATGCGCGCGGCGATGGCGGCAATGATACGGTCTACGGGGGCATTGGCGATGACATCCTGCGGGGCGATGCCGGAAATGACCTTTTGCGTGGTGGCGATGGCAAGGACCGCCTTAAGGGGGGCGGTGGAGATGACACGCTCGAAGGCGGCAACGGCAACGATCGGCTGTTCGGCGGTCGTGGGAACGATACTTTAGAGGGTGGCGAGGGGCGTGATACCTATGACGGTGGCCTCGGCAGTGATGTTTTTGTGTTCTCCCGTGACGGCAGTCTCGACAAGATTGCCGATTTCGCCGCGGGCACGGACATTATCGACCTCAGCGCATATGGGCTTGCCGGATTTGATGCGGTTCTTGATCTTGCGAGCCAGCGCAACGGCGACACTCTCCTGAATTTTGGTGGAGGGGACATCTTGCGGATCGATGATGTCAGGCTTGTTGATCTCGATGCGTCTGATTTCATTCTGTAATCGTGTGGCGGTCCAAGCACGCGTCGCGTGATCCCCACCGCTTACCGTTCTCATGCTCATTCACTCGCCGGGTCAAATCGCCCGGCGAGATGTTTTACGTTTGGTCTGCCTGTGACGAGGGAGATATCGAGCGCGTTCCATGTGACGCGGAAAACGACGTTTCCTGCTTCACATTCTTTCCTTGCTTCTACCAAGTAGACGTAGGGCACCCCAGCTTATCCCAGTTCATGGCTTGGTCTTAGGGGCCAGCGCAGAGGTCCGGTTTGCGTCACTGAACGCGCCAGACTGAGAGACTGAATAGGACCCGATCTACACGTTCTAAGGGCTGGATTGCCATAATCACGATTGCGTGATACAATCACAACATTATTTGTAAATTTATGTTTAATTTCGAAGTTGCGTATTTCTGGGGAAAGTTCGGGGGAGCTGGGGTATAATCATGCCAGATATTTCTGTGGCATTTGCGGATGATCATCCGGTTTTCTTGACCGGAGTGTGTCAACTTTTTTCGGCCCTTGAGGGCTTTACTGTTGTTGCCTCTGGCAAGACAGCGCAGGACATTGTCAAGATTGCGAGATCAGTCAAGCCTGACATCATCGTAATCGACTTGAACATGCCCGGTGTAATAATCGAAGCGATTGCAAAGGTTGCGACGGAACATTCTCACACAAAAATGGTGGCCTTCACAGCATCAAGCAACAAGGACACAGCAATCTCCGCGTTGGAGGCGGGCGTTCTTGGATATGTTTTGAAGGGCAGCACGCTCGAAGAGTTGGCCGATGCCGTCCGACAGGTTCATATGGGGGATACCTACCTATCGCCAAGCGTCTCCGCGAATGTCGTTGCCGGGCTGAGACAACAGGCCCGCTATCACACCATGGAGCGGGTCCGGTTCAGCAAGCGAGAGGAAGATGTCCTTCGCTTACTGCTCAGGGGGTCGACAAACCGCGAGATCGCCGATGGGCTGTCGCTGCAAGAGAAGACGGTTAAACATTATATGTCCGTGCTGATTCAAAAGCTTGATGTCCGCAACCGGGTTGAAGTCGTCCTTGCCGCGCAAGAGCTTGCAAGCAGTGGGGCCCTTACGGGCACATCCAAAATGAACTGACAGTCTCTGAGGTTGATTTCAGACGGGATTATTGGCACTTCTGGATCAAATCTGCTGTAGGTCATAGCGCTTGAGCGTGGTGGTGCATCTGAAGCGACTGAAACGCTTTAAGATGTGTCGTCCGGCGATTGTATTGGCAATGTGACATGCAGCGTGGATGAATCCTTTGCGATATCGAGGTCAATACTACCTTCGAATGCGTCGAGCCGACGTCGCATGCCTTGCAAGCCCAAATGCCAAGGCGTGACTGAAGCGGTAGATTTTGCGCCCTGCGATTTGCCACCATAGATCGTGATGTCCAGGATCGAGCCACGCTGACAAACCTTGACCAGAGGAATTCGGCCTTCGCCATGCCGGACGGCATTACTGAGCCCCTCGCACAGCACGCGGTAGAGACAAATCTTGCGGGGAAGATCCAGTTTGGCCAGAGGCTCCACGATCTCTGTCTCTACGTCGCCAAACATCAGGGCTATGTGGCGCTCGACGGCCAGCGTAACCACACCCTTGGCATCCAGATTCTCGAGCTCGGGTAGGATTAACCCAGCTGAAATAGACCGCAATTCCGTCATCACCTGATTGATCAGCCCGCTTATCGACGTGCCATCGGGCAGGTCGGCCTGAGTAGTCCTGCCCTGCATCAGGGAAACCAGACTGAGCAACTGGATAGGACCGTCATGCAACTCGGCACCGACGACATTGAGAACCTGTTCGTTGGCCTTTGCGGCGTCAAATCGCGCGCGGTTGGCGGCGCGACGCAACCGATCATTATGTTTGACCATTCTGCGCTCGGCGTCCAACAGCGCTTCCAACCGCGAGCTTTGGCTGAAGGTTAGAGCCAGCATTGCCAGCATGCTCAGGGCCGCGAGGATCACGGCAGCCCAAGTCGTCCGTTCTACGAATGTCCGGTCACGCAAGAGCTCGGACGCGTCTAGATAGACTTCGCCGACCGCGATCAACGAGCCGTTTACTGGATCGTGGATCGGTGCGTACACTTCGAAATACGGGTAGGCGAGTGGAAACTCAGGATCAACTTCGCCGGACATCTCCAGTTTCACGATGAATTGGCCCTGAATCGCCACCTGAAGAGTCTCCGCCTCGTGATGATCAGCGGTATCGTCTTTAAGTGTCGAGTACAGAAGTGCGCCGTCAAGTGCCCAGACTCGCATTACCAGATTTGGATTCTTCTCAGCAACGTAGCTGAACGCCTGATCGGAACCACGGTCTGAATTGCCGAGGCTCTCAAAATGGCTCAACGCCAGCGGCGCGAGCAAGTTGTCAATATAGGCGCTTCCAACCCGACCATGCGATTGAACCTGTAGCGAGCGGTATTCGAATATGATGAAGGCCCCGAGCGCACACATGACACCGATAACGATCACGGTGAAAATCGCTGCCAGAGGGCTGGGTGCCACATGGAACCAGCCCAGGATGGCGTTCGATGATTCTCTGGAATGATTCGGCGTTTGTTTCTTGTTTTTGGGCATAATGACTTCTGGGGATGTTCGGGGCCACTTGGTGGCACGCAGCGCCGAATAGTAAAAAATTCATTCAAGTACGCCTATGCGCGCTTCAGGCGATTACCAATGATTAATCTATAGTTAACCAATTCCTACGCTACACGCCGCTGACCATTCAATGGACTTTGAGCCCAGTTTAATAGGGTCTTTGGTCTGAAAATTTCTTGAGCCTTGGTCCCAGTCATCCTGCGGGCTTTCGTGCTGGCGAAGCGAGAGACCTCTGCCCGTGGTGATAATTCGACAACGATGAGACCCTAATCAGGATACTTGGGGCTATTTATGTCATTTTCGTATTTTTGTTTTCCAGGTTCAGAACCTGGCTCCAAGGCATTGAGATAAAACAAAATCTGCTCGCGCAAACACTGCGGCGGGCCACATGGGGAGATGTGTCATGGCTGTCAAACTGAATATCGCGGACCTCGAGTTCTTTCTTCGGCAGGTCAAGATCAGCGAAGCGCATGCGAGCGGAACGCCGCTTACCGAAATCTATGTCGACGCTGACGGTAATGTCGTACCAGAAGGGACACCGGGCGCTGTTCTTGCTATTCCAGAGGCCCTTGTGCCCAACGGTCTGCGCACAGTCGACGGCAGATACAACAATCTGATTGAAGGGCGCGAAACATGGGGCGCAGCGGATACTCCTATGCCGCGGCTTCTCAGCCAAACCTTCCTCAACGATCAGGATGGCGACGAGATGCCGCTTGGTGCGCCTGGCGGGCCGCTTGTCACCAACACGGACTATGGCGTGATCGGCACACCGTCGGGCACCAATGGAGGACATACCGGCAACGTCGCCGATGCCGATCCGCGGATCATCTCTAACCTCGTTGTAGATCAGAGTACGGCGAACCCGGCCGTGGTCGAGGCATGGTTTGCGAATGACGCCGCACTGGCGGCGTTCCACGAACGCTATGGCGAAGATGCAATTCCAATTCGTCCCGGCGAAGGCCCCGAGGCCTTGGAACTCTTGAACACAAGTTTCGAGGATCAACCGCTCCTTGATGGCGCGCCCGGAGTTACGTCAAACCCGCTGGGCAATTTTACCACGACTGCGCCCAGTGATTGGACGATTACAGGAGGATCAGGCGGTCTATTTGCACCAGTGGACAGCGTAAGTTCAACCGCTGGTCATCCGGGTCCAAACGTTGCGTGGCTGACCGGTGGTGCCACACTGTCTCAGGACAGCGGCACTCTGACCGAGGGTGCGAGCTATCAACTGAGCCTGAGTGTCGGAGATCGCACCGATCAGGTTTGGTCCGGCGGCACCGCCCGCCTTGTTGCCGTAGGCGCTGGCGGCGTGACCACGGTCATTTCCTCTGTTACCCTGCCAGAACCCGCAGATGGGCAGTGGGCCGATCTGACGCTTAATTCAGGTCCGATCTCTGCGGGTCTTGCGGGCCAGACGCTGCGTGTCGAGATTCAGCAAACCGGCGGCTCGCAAGTGCTCGTGGACAATATTGCGCTGTCGACCTCGAACGGCAACGAGATCGAGATCGATAACATCGACCTTGCAACGATTCCCAATATTGCGCCTGATGACGGCATCTCGGCCCCGTTCAATGCCTGGATGACTTTCTTCGGCCAGTTTTTTGACCATGGCCTTGATCTTATCACCAAGGGCGACAATGGAACGGTCTTTATTCCGCTACAAGCGGACGATCCGCTCGTTCTCGGGGCGGACGGCATTGCTGGAACTGCTGACGATCTTCCAAACCATCTGCGCTTTATGGCGCTCACCCGGTCGACGCCCGTTGACGGGCCCGGTGCGGATGGGGTGCTGGGTACAGCAGATGACACGCAGCATGAGGGGCAGAACACCACCACGCCCTTTGTTGATCAAAACCAGACCTACACGTCGCACGCCTCGCATCAGGTATTCCTGCGCGAGTATGCATTTGATACCAATGGCAACCCGGTCTCAACTGGCAAGCTTTTGGATGGCGCAAATGGCGGAATTCCGACTTGGGCGGAAGTTAAGGCGCAGGCGCGCGATTTTCTCGGGATTGAGCTGACCGATGGCGATGTCCTGAACATCCCGCTTTTGCGGACTGATGACTATGGCGAATTCATTCGCGGTCCCAACGGCCTGCCTCAGATCGTGGTGGGTATTGGCGCGGATGGCATTCCGAATACTGCTGACGATGATGTGGTCGAAGGCAACTTGGCAGCCCCCGTAAACACATTCACGGCAGGCGCGATCCGCATCGGGCATGCGTTCTTGGATGATATCGCACATGCCGCAAATCCGTTCGACTCGCAAAGCGGTATGCTCAAAACTGCAGATGACGACACTGCGGTAGGTCTCTCCGATAGTGTCAGCACAGCCGGAACCTATGACAATGAACTGCTTGACCGCCATTTCGTCACTGGTGATGGCCGAGGTAACGAGAATATCGGCCTGACCGCGGTCCACCACGTCTTCCACTCCGAGCACAACCGTCAGGTTGTGGCCCAAAAGAAAACCATTCTGGAGTCGGGCGATATTGATTTTATCAACGAATGGCTTCTTGTCGATCTCGCGGCAGGCGACCCAATTCCAACCGATCCCACTGCGTTGACTTGGGATGGCGAACGCCTGTTCCAAGCAGGGCGCTTCGCGACCGAAATGCAGTATCAGCACCTTGTCTTCGAAGAGTTCGGGCGCAAGATCCACCCGAATATTGATCCCTTCGTCTTCAACGCGGTCACAGACATCAATCCGTCCATCTTTGCCGAATTTGCCAACGTTGTGTATCGGTTCGGACATTCAATGCTGACCGAGAACATGCCGCGTGTCTTGGTGAACGAGCTGACCGGCGAGGTCACTACTGACAACATGGGCCTGATCGCGGCCTTCCTCAATCCGGTTGCCTATGACAACGATGGCGCGATGAGCGCGGATGCGGCGGCAGCCGCCGTGATCCTTGGCATGACAACGGAACAGGGCAGTCAGATTGACGAATTCATTGTCCCCGCACTGCGCAGCAATCTGCTCGGTCTGCCGCTTGACCTAGCCGCGATCAACATCGCGCGAGGCCGCGACACCGGTATTCCCTCATTCAACGATGCGCGGGCAGAGCTTTTTCAGCAGACCAATTCTGTTTGGCTGAAACCCTATGAAAACTGGGTCGAGTTGGCGGCAAACCTGAAGACTCCAATGACGATTGTGAACCTGCTGGCAGCCTATGGAACCCATTCGACAATCCTCGCGGCAAACACGCTTGAAGAGAAACGTGATGCCGCGTTTGATCTCGTGTTTGGCGGGGGGGGCGTGTCAGATGCCGATCGCTTTGACTTTCTGCTTGGGCGCAACGGTTGGACGTCTGACACCAATGGCCTGAATACGATTGATCTCTGGGTCGGTGGTCTGGCCGAAAGGATCATGCCGTTCGGCGGCATGCTTGGATCGACGTTCACCGCTATTTTCGAGGCGCAGATGGAGGCGCTTCAGGACGGAGACAGGTTCTATTATCTTACGCGGACCCAAGGGCAGAACTTCCTCAACGAACTCGAAGAGAACTCGTTCTCGAAGATGCTTCTGGCCAACACCAGCTTGGCTGATCCGGGCGCAGACGGGATCCGCGGAACCGAAGACGACGTTGTGCGCCACCATATTGGTGTGGATTCCTTTGCGCGCTATGACTTTGTTCTAGAAGTCAATCAGGCCAACCAGTTGATTGACGATCCAGTAGGGAACGATCCGGTGCTCGAAGGTCTTGGCATGGGCAAGGTCGTGCGGGATGATCCCACAACGAGCGAAGTCGAAACCAACTACATTCGCGTCACCGGCGGAGAGCATCTCGCGGTGGGCGGCACCAACGGGAATGACACGATCATCACCTCTGACGGTGACGACGGCATCTGGGGGGATGACGGCGACGATTTCATCGAGTCAGGGTTTGGCGTTGACCTTGTGAACGGCGGTGGGGGCAATGACATCATCCTCGACTCTGGGGATGAAGGTGACTTCCTCAAGGGGGAAGGTGGCGACGACGTTATGGCCTCTGCGAACGGGCTTGACGTTCTCATGGGCGGCACAGGCAAGGATGTCATCTTCCTCGGGGTCGACTCGTCAGAGGTGTTCGGGGGATCAGGCGACGATTTCATCATGGGTGGAGCCGGCGCTGACTTCCTGTTGGGCAACGAAGGTGACGACTGGATGGAAGCCGATGGCGGCTTTGACACGACAGCCGGTGATAACTCCGAACTGTTCTTCAATAGTAAGATTATCGGCCATGACGTGATGTTCGCGGGATCTGACGAACATGATTTCGACGCCGAATCCGGTGACGACATCATGGTCCAAGGCGAGAGCGTGATGCGCAACGAGGGCATGTTCGGGTTTGACTGGGTCTCGTACAAGGGCGTGGCAATCGACGCATATGCCGATATGCGTATCAAGATTTTCACCACCGACGAGGAGGACATCCTGCGCAATCGCTTTGACAAGGTCGAAGGGTTGTCAGGGTGGCAGATGAACGACACGCTGATCGGTGATGATCGCGTTGCCCCCGGAACCGGAGAGGGAGCAGAAGCGGAACTCTTCAACGATGGGCTTGATCAGGCGGGCATTGACCGGATTGATGGCCTTTCGGATCTCGTCTCGCTCTTGAACGGCGAGGAGTTCTGGGAAAATGGTAACATCATCATGGGCGGTGGTGGCTCTGATCTGATCACCGGCAATGGTGGCGACGATATCATCGACGGCGACCGCTGGCTAAATGTGCGCATTCGTATCACTGGCGATCCGACCGACGAGAATACCGCAGCGAACGAAATTGCGACGGTTGATACGCTTCGGCATATCTTTACCGAAGAGGATGGGGTGGATCCCGCTTGGGTGGGACAAAGCCTGTTCGAACTGCTGGTTTCGCGCACCATCGTGCCGGCCCAGATGAACATCGTGCGCGAAATTCTCGACGGTGGACAAGAGGATGACATCGACATCGCCGTGTTCAGCGATAACCGGGACCAGTACACGATCACCGACCTTGGCAACGATGTCTTTCAGGTGGAACATACCGGGTTTGGCACCAATCCTGCCATCCTGATCGACGACGGAATCGACACGCTGCACAACATAGAGCTGTTGCGCTTTGCGGATGGAGACTTTGCGCTTCCCCGGCCGGCGACAGGCATGCCTGTCATCAACGATCCGACCCCGACCAATGGCCAAGTCTCGCCAGTCGAGGGTCAGCTGCTAACGGTCGATACAAGCGGCATCGCCGACGTGAATGGTCTTGGGGCCTTCAGCTTTCAGTGGCAGTTTCTTGATGGTGCGGTCTGGACCGACATTCCCGGCGCGACCAATGCGACATTCACGCCGAATGATCCAAACTTCATTCAGCAGCTTTTGGGCGACATCAGCGAGATCGGTCGTCAACTTCGAGTCGAGGTAAGCTTTACTGACGGAGTCGGCACGCTTGAGACAGTGTATTCCGAGCCGACCCTTGCGGTGGCCGAGAATACCGGGGTCACGCTGAATGGAACAACATTTTCAAACAACTCCCTCAACGGTAGCGCTGGCAATGATTTGCTGACCGGTGTCAGCCCGTTCTTCGGAGTCGGCGGAAACGACACACTCAACGGCAACGGTGGCGACGATATCCTGAACGGACAGGCTGGTAATGACGTCTTGAACGGTGGAGCAGGCTTTGACCAGTTGGACGGCGGCGGCGGCGCTGATGTTCTCAACGGCGGCGCGGATGACGACATCATCATTGCTGGCGGTGGCACTGACACCATCATTCAGGCATCGACCGATGGGCGCGATGTGGTGGATGGCGGAACTGGCAACGACACCTTCCGCGTTCAAGGCAACGCCGAGGCTGAAACCTTCACTGTCTACGCCATGTCAGGTGGCCAGAACGCTGGCCTTGCTGCCAGCCTCGGGACATCTTTCCTCGCATCGACCGAGATCGTGATCACCCGCACTGTCGGCACGACGACCACGGTGGTCGCCGAGTTGGACAACATTGAAGAGATCGCTGTCGACACCCTCGCCGTGTCTGCAAATGACGGCAACGGCGTACCAAACGGCGGCGTTGTCGGCGGAGACACGGTCGCGATTGTTGGAAACTTTGTTCCAACGAGCCTTAACTTCAGCACGATCACCGTCAATGGCACGGCCGCCGACGACACTATCGATATATCTGCTCTGACATCGGCACACCGCATCGTGTTCCGAGGCGAGGGTGGCAACGACACGATCATTGGCACGCTGCGTCCACAAGACGTGATCGAGCTGCCCGGAATCGGCGATCCGGTCGTGACTGTCAACGAAGACGGCATGGTCACGGTAAGCCGGGGTGGATCGAGTGTCACCTTTGACGGATCGAGCGGAGTGCCCGGTATTGGGGGTGGTACAACGTCAGACGATGACGTCGCCGATGGGTCATTCTCGCTGAGCGCCCGCGATCTGGAAGGTTTGAAGAACCTCGTCAACGGCGAGTTGGCCTTTGACGGCGACGATGACACCGAAGAAGCCACCGGCGTCAGAACGCTGAGTGGTGAGGGCAACAATGAGGCCAATCCAGCGTATGGGGCGGCGGGTGAACCTTTCATCCGGTTGACCGAGGCACGTTACGGTGATGCGGATGAAAATGGGAACCGGCAGATCAACCCAATCTTTGATGGTCTCGATCCGCGTGCAATCTCTAACATTCTCGGCCCGCATGATGATACGACGGCCCCAAATGCAATGAATGCGAGTGCGCTTTTCATGGCCTTCGGTCAGTACTTCGACCACGGGCTTGACTTCATCGCCAAGAACCCTGCCTTCGGCACGATTGAAATCGGGGGGCCAGGTGCGGAACGCAGCCCGACATCTGACAATCCGGCTGACCTGACGCGCGCAGAAGTCGCGGGTTATGACGAAGAGGGCGTGCCGCAACACACCAACATGACGTCGCCCTTCGTCGACCAAAACCAAGCCTATGGCAGCCATGAGCTTGTTGGCCAGTTCCTGCGCGAAAGTGATGGGGCACATGGGTTTGGCATGCGGCTTTTGGGGGGCGAGGCCGATCCTTCGGATCCGGCATTCACGCTCTTGCCAACGTTGCGCGATCTGATCCTGCACCATTGGGAGGCGGAAACATACTTTGAGGATCCAGGGTTGCCTGGTGGCGCGGCAAGACTTCAGGACGTTTTCCCGGATCTGGTCGATGAGATCACCGGGGAGATTGACCCGGACATGGTGCAGGCGCTCGCTTCGGATTTCCTTGGCTCCGGGCAACCTCTACTGCTCGACGCCAATCCGTTCATCGACCTGCTTGACCACCGGATGGCGGGCGATGGCCGCGCGAACGAGAATTTCGCGCTGACATCGGTGCACACAGTCTGGGCGCGGAATCATAACTTCCACGTCGAGAATCTGCTCGCGCAGGGATTTGAGGGAAGCGACGAGGAGATTTTCCAGGCTGCCAAGATGCTCAACGAGAGCGATTATCAGCGCGTTGTGTTCCAAGAGTTCGCGGACAAGCTTCTTGGCGGTTTGCGCAATGCAGACGGCGACAGAGAAGATCACGGCTGGGATGGCTACAATCCCGATGTGGACGCTCGGATCAGTCACGAGTTCGCGGCCGCAGCCTATCGCTTTGGTCACTCGCTGGTTGGAGAGAACCTACAGGTTCAGGGGCCAAATGGAGAACTTATTCAGGTGCCCCTGTACGACGCCTTCCTCAACCCGAGCAATGATCCGTCAGTTTTCAATGGCCCACTACCACAAGGTTACGTTCCGGCTCCTGGCTACGCACAATACGGCGTTGCAGCCATTATCGGCGGCACGGCGGTGCAAGCGGCGGAAGAGGTCGATCTCAGGATCGTGGAGGCGATCCGGTCGGATCTCGTTCGGATCAATGCCGATCTCTTCTCTTTCAACGTCGCCCGTGGCTGGGATGTTGGACTTGGGACGATGAACCAAGTTCGCACTCAGCTTGCGGCTTCGACTGACCCCTATGTTTCCCAAGCTGTGGACATGGCGGGCGATCTGTCACCTTACAGCAGCTGGGCGGATTTCCAGGCGCGCAATGATGTGAGTGACGAAGATATGGCACGGCTGATGGAGGCCTATCCAGATCTGGTTCTGGAAACGCCGGCTCAGATTGCTGCTTTTGTCGCGGTGAACCCGGACGTCGTGCTCGAAGACGGTGCGAACGGCGCCAAGATCGTCAAGGGTATCGACCGGGTCGATCTTTGGACCGGCGGACTTGCTGAAAAGCACGTCAATGGAGGTATGGTTGGTCAGACTTTCTGGGTCGTGCTCCACGAACAGCTCGACCGCCTGCAAGAGGGCGACCGGTTCTACTACATCGACCGGTTTGACAACTTCGATTTCTATCAGGAGTTCGGAGAGGACACGACCTTTGCCAGCATTGTCGCTCGAAACACCAGCCTTACGGATATCGACAACAACCTCTTCGATGCCAACGGTATCGACGACGATGATGACAACGCCACAGACGATGACGACGACACTGCCGGTGGCGATGAGGACAACGCCACAGACGGTGACGACGACACTGCCGGTGGCGATGAGGACAACGCCACAGACGGTGACGATGACACTGCCGGTGGCGATGAGGATACCGCCGGTGACGACGACCAGGACGATACTGCCGGTGACAACGACACCGAAGGCGACGAGGATGACGACGAGCCTGAAGACAATGACAGCAACGTGACCCCGCCGCTCGCAGCGTCAGGCAATGTGATTGGAACGGCGGCTGCCGACGCGCTCTTTGGCGGTGCCGAAGGGGACAATATCCTGGCCTTGGCTGGACGTGACATGATCTTTGCTGGCGACGGTGACGACAATGTTCTGGCGGGCAGCGGACGGGACATGATCTTTGGCGATGGCGGCAATGACAGGCTCTTCGGTGAAGGCGGTGACGATTTCATCGAGGGCGGGGCTGGCAATGACTTCGTCGTAGGGGGGGCCGGTTCTGATCTGTTCGTGGCGACAATGAATGACGGTGACGACGTTTATTACGGCGATGACGTCACGGGCGGATCAGGTTCCGATACGCTCGACATGTCGCAGATCACAGCAGATACCAGTGTCGATCTTGGAAGCGGCTCCGGTGGAAGAGGGTATGCGTCAAGTGCCCAATCTGGGAACGACGTGTTGTGGAGTATCGAGAGCTTCATCGGGGGGGCAGGGAACGATACCATCACCGCAGGCAGTGCGCAAAACGAGATGGACGGCGGCGTGGGCAATGATGTCTATCGCTTTCTGTCAGCCTCGGATGCCGATGGTGATACGATCAGCTCCTTTGAACCCGGCGACAAGATCGACCTTTCTCAGATCGACGCGAACGGTTCTGGGCCTGGCAAGGGCACCTTCACACTCGTCTCTGAGGCCTTTTCGGGCGGCGGTCAGATTCTCGTGACCCACGAGACCGGTGCGAATGGTGATGTGACCGTAATTCAGGGCAACATCGAAGGAGATAACGGGCCTGATTTCAGCATTTCGATACGGGGACGCCACGATCTGACTCAGGACGATTTTCAGCTCTGAGTCAGGCTGACAATAGCTCCGGGCGGGTCTTGTCCTGCCCGGAGTGATTGGCTCGGTCATATTTCATTTTTCAGACGCGAGAGCACATCATGGCAAATCAAAAGAACACGTCCGGGAATGCGGCAGCCAAAGCGCTCGGTAGTATCAAGGGATTGATTGTTTTTCTGCTCCTGCTTTCAGGGGTCATCAATATTCTGGCATTGACCGGCGCTTTCTACATGCTCCAGATCTATGACCGAGCGCTGGTCAGCGGGAGCATCCCGACGCTTGTCGCAATTTCTTTTCTGGCAATTGGGCTTTATCTCTTTCAAGGCGTCTTCGACGTCATTCGCACCCAAATTCTCATTCGTGTCGGCGCGCGGCTGGACCGTCGATTGGCACCCGTCGCGCATCAATTGGTCGTCGACATGCCCCGCCTGGGATATTCCACCTCCGAGGCGCTCGAACGCGGTCGAGATGTCGATACACTGCGTGGTTTCTTCGGGTCTCAGGGACCGATTGCATTGTTTGACCTGCCGTGGATGCCAATTTTTCTCGCATTCGTCTACTTCCTGCACCCAATGTTGGGTGCCCTGACGATTGGTGGCGCATTTACTCTGGCTACACTCGCGATCGCGGCAGAATTGCGGACACGGAGTTGGAGCAGTTCCACCGTGTCAGCGACGATTGAGCGCAATGCAATCGCGGATTCGAACGCACGCAACGCCGAGGTTTTGAAGGCGATGGGCTTTGCGTCGCGCGCCGTTGCGCGTTTCTCAGCCGCCAATGATCGGCATTTGGAACTGCAAACTCGCACCAGTGACATATCAGGCACCTATAGTGCCATTTCGCGGGTGCTTCGGATGTTGTTGCAGTCGTCGATCCTCGGGCTTGCGGCTTATCTCACCATTCGCGGTGAATTGTCGGCCGGGGCTATCATCGCGGCAACCATTGCGTCGGCCCGTGCCATGGCTCCGATAGATCTAGCGATTGGAAATGCAAAGAATATGGAATCTGCGCGCACGTCATGGCGTCGCCTGCGGAACACTGTCGAAGTGCTCGAAAATCAACCCAAGCCGATGTGGCTCCCGGGACCGAAGTATAACCTGAAAGTGGAGGGCATGACTGTCGCTGCGCCAGCAACCGGAAGAGTTTTGCTCAGCGACATCACCTTTGAGGCTGCGGCAGGACAAGCTGTCGGATTCATTGGGCCGAGTGGTGGCGGAAAGACCACGCTGGCCCGCGCATTGACCGGTATCTGGCCCCCGTTGCGGGGATCAGTGCGACTGGACAGTGCCGAGTTAACGCAATGGAGTGACGACGACCGCGGGGCGCATATCGGATACATGCCTCAGGATGTCGCCCTGCTCGATGCGACGGTAGAAGAGAACATCGCGCGTCTTGCTGAAACGCCTGACCCAGAGGCGATCGTTGCTGCTGCACGCGCCGCAAATGTGCATGAGATGCTTGTGCGGCTTCCAGACGGATACCGGACATATCTAGGACCGATGGGCACGTCGATTTCGGGCGGACAGCGGCAGCGTCTGGGATTGGCGCGTGCGCTCTACAAATCACCGTTCTTGGTCGTGCTGGACGAGCCTAATGCGCATCTTGACCCCGAAGGAGAGGCCGCACTTACCGCGGCCATTGAGGGGGTCAAAAAGCGCGGCGGCATCGTTGTGCTGATCGCTCACCGACCATCAGCGCTTCAGGCATGTGACCTGATTGGCGTGATCCAGGCTGGAAAGCTGACCGCATTCGGTCCAAGAGAGCAAATTCTGAACCCGAAACCTGTTTCGGTTGCCAGCGCAACCAAGCCTTCTGTGGCCTCAGAACGGCATTCGACAGAGACACCTGTCGAAAGCCACATGTTGGATGAGGGACGCAAGGCGAAGAAGGGAGGCTGATCGTGATTGATGTCAAAAGTTTCCGCTCCGCAACGACCGCGCAATCGGACCCCGCCGACCCCTTGGGATTGGAACACCCCGAACGCAGTCAAACCAAGTTCCTCAGCGGCTGGTTCGCCGGCCTCCTAGGCTTGGGCCTCTATCTTCGCTCTTTTCTATGGTCAGACCAACATGTTGCTGCCGTGGCAGAAGACGAACCGCCGGAAGAAGACAGCAAAGATATCACTGAAAGCCGTAACACTTCGGGGCTGGCACTACATGAAAATGCCCCTGATGACAGCGTTGGAGGACCCGGGGACTCTTGGGTTGAAGAAGGACCAACGATCGTTTCATTCCGATATCCGGTGGTTTTAGGCCGCTTTGAGAGCATGTTCATCGAACCGCTGCCAGATTTGGTTTTTGGCACCGAGATTACACGCGTCACGGCGAACACCATTCTTCCGCCGTTCAACTTGTTCCCAGGCATAAACAAGTTTCCCCAAGACAACGGTGTGGAACCGGGGTCTCCACCCTTCATCCCCGATCCGAGCGACGAGACGGAACCGGACGATCCTCCGACAGTGGCAGAGGAAGAAAACCCTGATCAATATGAGACCGATCCAGAACAGGATCGCAACCGTGGCCCGCGCAACTCAAGTGCCGTTTACCTTGGGGATCTCGGCAGCGGTGCCGTCCTCGCTATTTCCCTGGCTCATCTTCTGTCTGAGACAAAGGATCACGATGGCGATCTTCTGGGGGTTTCAATCAACGGCAGCACTGTCGGTCATATGGACCCCAAAGGCGATGGCTGGCTCTATTTCGCAGATACTGATGCTTTGGGCGAGGTCCAAATCAAATACTCGATCACTGACGGCGCGCTCAGCATTGATCAGACTGCAATTTTGAACGTAATCGAAAACGTCTTTACGGGGACTGATGGCGAAGACCTGATCGTTGGCACGCGAGGGCGCGATGCAATTTTTGGATTGAACGATGACGATAATCTAGCCGGGTTTGGCGGGCGTGACAGAATTTACGGTGGCGCAGGTGATGACAATATTTCCGGCGGCGACGGCGACGATAGCCTATTTGGCAACGATGGTGATGACCTCATTGCCGGAGGAGATGGCGACGATTGGATCTCAGGCGGTGCGGGCGACGATCGTCTCTTTGGCGAGGGCGGCAACGACGTGATCTACGGAGACGCTGGCCATGACGAAATTTACGGTGGCGACGGCGAGGACAAGATTTTCGGCGGCACCGGCGACGATACCGTCAAGGCGGGTGATGGCGATGATGAGGTGCGCGGGGGAGCAGACGACGACATCCTCCACGGAGACGCTGGCAATGACCATCTCGATGGCGGAAGAGGAAAGGACCAGATCCTTGGCGGCACTGGCGATGATACCGTCGTTGCGGGGGCCGGTGATGATGAAGCATGGGGCGAGGATGGCGACGACTTGATCCATGGGGATGCAGGCGATGACGCCCTCGACGGCGGATTAGGCGACGACCAAATCCTTGGCGGCACCGGCGACGATACC
>Ga0189278_10495_pt1 | contig 16119 bp, 14 predicted proteins | sample N26A9minimetaG_FD_130326 | JGI IMG/M metagenome (GOLD analysis project Ga0189278, IMG submission 130326) | Marine microbial communities from the Costa Rica Dome - N26 A9 mini metaG | ecosystem: Environmental > Aquatic > Marine > Oceanic > Photic zone | place: Costa Rica: the Eastern Pacific...
AAATTGCCCATTTCTGCGTTAAGAGAGCTTGAAATAGCTGGCTATTCCTGCGCTCTCTTGCCTGGAACTGAGCAATTTTGGACTGAAACGGGTGGGCGACAATGAATGTCAACACGACCTAGGCTCTGGATGTCCCGTGAATCGGGGTCTGGTGCCACGCGCCCGGTTTGGTATAGGGTGCCCAAAACAAACAGGCGGGAGCGCGGGGAATGCGCAGAACGATATTTGTGGCGGCCCTTGGTGCAGCCAGCCTTGTTATTGGCAGCACACCCGCCGCGGATGCGGATGTTTTCTCGTCCAGCAACCGCCGCGCGCTTTTCAAATCGCAAAAGAATCTGCTCGATAACCGGGCGGCCAAGCAATATTCCGCTTCGGTCCGGTTGCAGCCGCCCACCGTCAACACCCCGACAAAATGGGACACGCCGAAATACAACGGCAAATACAAGGGCCAGTTCCTGGCCATCGCGCGCGAAGCGGCGACACGCCATGGTGTGCCGGTTGATCTGTTCCTGCGACTGGTGCAGCAGGAAAGCGGCTGGAACCATCAGGCGGTTTCGCACAAGGGCGCGCTCGGGCTGGCGCAGCTGATGCCGGGCACGGCCGCGCGGTTGCGGGTGGACCCTTCCGACCCCGCGCAGAACCTCGAAGGCGGCGCGCGGTATCTCAAGCAGCAATACAGCACCTTCGGGGACTGGCGGCTTGCGCTGGCGGCCTATAACGCCGGTCCTGCTGCGGTGCAGAAATACGGCGGCGTGCCACCCTACGCCGAGACACGGAATTACGTGAAGGTCATCTTCGGACAGTAAGCCGCTGTTTCCAAAAGCAATATAACGATATGGTCAAGTGATACGGCAAGGATCCGCCACCCGGGGGAACCTTTCCATACGCGGGGGTGTTGTCTGCTCAGAGCGCCGCAGGTTCGGATCATCCGCCCTGCACCGCGCAAAACATGAGGAGCACAAGATGTTCGATAATCTGAAAAAGCTGGGCCTGGCCGCTGGTGTCAGCCTGCTGGCCCTGACAAGCTATGCCAATGCTGCAGACCTGCCGCCGATCTCTTCCATTGACGTCGGCACCACCTATGCCGCCGCAACAGATGCCAATGCGGCCGAGAAGTTCCCCGACATCACGACGGACCTGCAGGAAGCCATTGCCGAACGCGTCCCGACTTCATCGGATGCCGCCGACAGCCGGATCAGGGTTGAGCTGCGCAAGGTTTCGCTCAATGGCAACACGATGCTGAACGATGCCGGTGAATTCAACGAACTGGAAGGCGTTGTCTCCATCGAGGCGGATGACGGCAGCAGCACCGGCAGCCGGTCCTTCCCGGTCAGCATCGCGGCGCTTTCCGCTGACACGCAAGCGCCCGAGGGCACATATGTGATCCAGCCCTCGACCGATGATTTCTACAATGTGATGATCGGTGCCTTCGCCGACCGCGTTGCCGAAGAGCTTGGGAATGTGAACACCGGCGGCGATACCGTCACGCGCTGACGACACCACCCCCCTCAGTCCGGCAGCCTGTCCCCTGCCGGTCTGATCAGAGGTCTTTTTCGGCCTCGGGCGCGCACCGATTCCCCCGGTGTGCGCCCTTTTTCTATAGGCGCGTTAGGCTCTGGACCCATTAATTCTACATGCTCAGCGGCGATTTCACGAAATTTCAAAGGTTTGGGGCGTGCAGCCAATCCCCTCTCGTGACATTTGCCTTGCAAATGCACTGCCGGGCAGTGGTAGGTTCTATTTGCAAGCGGCCCAAGACGTTGAAGTGAAGTGAAATCGCCGCCCGTCGCTCCGAGGGAGCGCCGAGTCATGTTGGCACGCCTTTGGCGTGACGGGTTTGACGGATTTTCCCGCAGCCTGCGTCACATCTGCTTGAAATAGAACCACTATTCTTGCGCAGATTTTCCTAGTCTGCGAAAAAATCTGTCAAACTGAGCATATAGAATTAATGGGTCCAGAGCCTAAGGGAAAATGCTGAATCGCAGATACCTTGCCACGCTTCGCGTTCTCAGGACAATTGCGATGCCTGTGCGTCAACCATTCCCCGAAACGCTTTATTCGGCGGCCACGGTGATTTCGATCACCGGTTCCATCTCGTTGAACTGGGCGTCCGACAGGTGGCATTTGATCTGGTGGCCCTCTGCCATTGTCCGCTGTGGCGGCACTTCCTTTTCACACAGGTTGCCCGGCACCTGGGATTTCCAGCGGCACCGGGTCTGGAAGGGGCAGCCGGGCGGCGGGTTCATCGCCGAGGGAATGTCGCCTTCAAGCACGATGTGCTTTTTCTTGACCCTTGTATCCGCAATCGGCACCGCCGACAGCAGCGCCTCGGTATAGGGGTGATAGGGGGGCGAGAACACCTGATCCGTGCTGCCCAGTTCGACAACATGGCCCAGGTACATCACCATCACCCGGTCGCTGAGATAGCGCACGATGCTCAGGTCGTGGCTGATGAACAGCAGCGTCGTCTTGTGCTGGCGCTGGATTTCCATCAGCAGGTCGGTCACCGCAGCCTGAACCGAGACGTCCAGCGCCGAGACCGGTTCATCCGCCACCACGATCCGCGCATCCCCGGCAAAGGCCCGGGCAATGCCGACGCGCTGTTTCTGGCCACCGGAGAGCTGGCGCGGCATCCGGGTCGCGAATTCACGCGGCAGTTTCACCAGGTCCAGCAGTTCCAGCATCCGCTGCCAGCGGTCCTTTTCATTCTTGCCGATGCGGAAGATTTCCAGCGCCCGCACGATCTGCCGCCCCACCGTCATCGAGGGGTTCAGCGTGTCGAACGGGTTCTGGAACACCATCTGCACATCCGCCACGTTCTTTGTGCTGCGTTTCTCGATGGGCACGTCGCCGATGTTCTGGTTGTCCAGCAGGATCTGGCCAGCGGTGGCGGTCTCCAGCCCCATCAGCACCTTGGCAAAGGTGGATTTGCCGCAGCCGGATTCGCCCACGATCGCCAGCGTCTCGCTCTCGCGCGCCTCGAATGACAATTCCTCATTGGCTTTCACCACCTTGGTGTCGCCGCCGCCAAACATGGCACTGGCCGCCACCTTGTAGTATTTCTTGAGCTTGTCCATTTTCAGGACCACGTCACCGACCTCGCCCTTGGTCTTGGTCTCGGCCAGTTGCAGCGGCGCGTTCCAGTCGATCTCCTGATATTTGACGCAGCGCGTGTGGTGCCGGTCCTCGCCGCCGATCACCGACATCGGGATCACCCCCTGATCGCAGCGTCCGGCCTCGAAATAATCGCAGCGCGGGCCGAAATTGCAGCCCGGTGGGCGTTCATGGGGCAGGGGAAAGTTGCCGGGAATGGCGATCAATGGCCGCGCGTTCTTGTCGGCGCCGGGCAGGGGGATCGAGCGGAACAAAGCCTGGGTATAGGGGTGCTGCATCTCGTCAAAGACATCCTCGATGCTGCCGCGTTCCACCGCCTCGCCGGAATACATCACGCAGATCCGGTCGCAGGTCTCCAGCACCAGACCAAGGTTGTGGCTGATGAACAGCATCGAGGTGCCGTATTTCTTGCCCAGATCCTTGACCAGTTCGACCACCGCCGCCTCGACGGTCACATCAAGCGCCGTGGTCGGCTCGTCCAGAATCAGCAGTGACGGCTCCGACATCAGCGCCATCGCGATCACGATGCGCTGCTGCTGACCGCCCGACAGCTGGTGCGGATAGGCCTTGAGGATGCGCTCGGGGTCCGGCAGTTTCACATCCGTGACCACCTGCAATGCGCGTTGATAGGCGTCCTTCTCGGACATGCCCGCATGGATCATCGGCACTTCCATCAGCTGCTTGCCGATCCGCATGGCGGGGTTCAGCGATGCCATGGGTTCCTGATAGATCATCGCGATCTCGCTGCCGCGGATGTCGCGCAGTTCGTCATCGCTCATCTCGCCCAGGTCGCGGCCCTTGAACTTGATCGAGCCACCAACGATGCGCCCGTTCTTGCCCAGGTCCTGCATCACCCCCAGCGCCACGGTGGATTTGCCGCACCCGGATTCACCCACGAGGCCCAGCGCTTCGCCCGGCATCACCGATGCCGAGAAATCCATCACGGCGGGAATTTCCCGCAACCGGGTAAAGAAGGAAATCGACAGCTTGTCGATCTCAAGGATCGGCCCGTCATACTTTTCTTTTACCATTCTTGTCTCTCCTTGTTGGAGCGGCCGAACCAGAGAAACTCTTGTCGCTCTTTTTGGCCATAAATATTCCCGGGGGTCCGGGGGTAGCACCCCCGGAACTCTCGTCTGGATCAATCCCTCAGGGATTCCTCACGCAAGCCATCCGCCAGCAGGTTCAGACCCAGCACCAGCGTCAGCAAGGCCAGCGCAGGGGCAATGGCCGCATGGGGGTAAAGCGACAGCAGCCGCCGTCCGGCGTTGATCGTGCTGCCCCAGTCCGGGCTTTCCGATTCCAGCCCCAGGCCAAAGAAGCCCAGCGTGCCCAGAAGGATCGTGGTGTAGCCGATCCGCAGGCAGAAATCGACGATCAGCGGCCCGCGCGCATTGGGCAGGATTTCCCACAGCATGATGTACCACGGGCCTTCGCCCCGGGTCTGCGCCGCCGCCACATAGTCGCGCGTCTTGATGTCCAGCGCGAGGCCCCGCACGATCCGGAAGACCGTGGGCGCGTTCACAAAGACGACAGAGACAAAGACCACCAGGATACCCGGCCCCAGATCGAAAGGATCAAGGAAGGCGGGCAGCCCCGGGATCACATAGGTTGGCGTTTCCACGATGGTGCCGTCGCTGGATACCAGCGCGAGGTAGAGCCAGGCGCCAAGCCCCAGTACGACGATCAGCAGCGGCGTGCGGAACGTCGGCTGCGTGTAGAAGCGCGAGTTCAGCAGGATCGCGAGGAAGATCAGCGGAAAGACAAACAGGAACAGCGCCATGTAGTTGGGGATGCCTGTCAGCACGATTTCCGGCGTCACCAGCAGGTAGAACAGCAAGATCACCGGGAAGGCCAGGATCAGGTTGGCCAGGAAGCTCAGGAACGTATCCAGCTTGCCACCGTAATAGCCTGCGGGCAGGCCCAGGGTGATCCCCACCATGAAGGCAAAGAGCGTCGCAAAGGGCGCGATCTTGACCACCACCCAGGAGCCTTTGATCAGCCGCGAGAACACGTCCCGCGCCAGGTTGTCGCCGCCCAGCAGGAACCAGGGATATTCGCCTTCGCCGGCCCGCGCCAGCGGTGTGCCGGGCAGTTTGTTCTTCATCCCCGACACCTGGCTCAGGCTGTCATGGGTGACCAGCAGGTCAAAGCCGCCGCCCAGAATGCCGGTAAAGACCCAGAACATCACGATGGCAAAGCCGATCATGCCCACGGTGCTGTCAAAGAGCTTGCCGTAAAGCCCCAGCTTGCGCTTGTAGGTGACCGACAGCGCAAAGGTGACGATCAGCGCGATCCAGACCGGGATCATCTGCTGCGCCATGGCGCCGAATATCCCCGCCGCAGGCCCCATGAAGATGCCGCCGATCAGGTAGATCAGGATCAGCCCGACCACCGCGTAGAACAGCCAGCTGATGATCTGGTTGATGAACCCGGTCAGACCGGTGCTGCCTGCCAGCGTGCCATCCGCGCTGATCGCCCGTGCGGAACTGTCCGGCACAAAGGAGGCGAGGATCTGCACGACAATCGCCAGTGCCAGCAGCCCGACCAGAAGGTAGAAGATGATGTTGAGCCCCGAAAGCGAGCCCGTCCATGTCAATGGTTCCATGTCAAAGCTCCTTCAGGCGATGCGGATGCGCGGGTTGAGATAGACATACCCGATGTCGGAAATGAGCTGCGTCAGCAGCACCACCGCAACCGAGACAACCGAGACCGCCAGCAGCAGTTCAATGTCGTTGTTGCCCGCCGCCTGCACCAGCAGCCAGCCGAAACCCTTGTAGTTGAACAGGGTCTCCACGATCACCACGCCGTTCAGCAGCCAGGGGATCTGCAGCATGATCACGGTGAAAGGCGCGATCAGCGCGTTGCGCAGCGCATGTTTCAACACGATATCCGAGAATTTCACACCCTTGAGCCGCGCCGTCCGGATATATTGCGCCGTCATCACCTCGGTCATCGAGGCGCGTGTCATCCGGGCGATATAACCCATGCCGTAAAGCGAAATGGTGAGCACCGGCAGGAAGAAGTTCCAGAAGGTCGCATCCGCCATGGCAGAGGTGGCGGAGCCGAGGAACAGGGTCTTGCTGTCGATCAGCCCCCAGTCGTTCAGCAGTGGCGACACCCCGAACTTGGACGAGGCCAGCACCGCGATAAAGATCACGCCCGAGACATATTCAGGTGTCGCCGTGGTGGCGATGGAAAAGGTCGACAGGGACCGGTCCAGTTTCGATCCTTCCCGCATCCCGGCGAGCACCCCGACCAGCAGCGCGGAGGGCACCATCAGCAGCAGCACGCAGAGCATCAGCTTGCCGGTCAGCGCCAGACGGGTCAGCACCGTGCCGCCCACCGGTTCCTTGAAGACGGTGGAGAACCCCCAGTCACCCTGCAGGATGCCGCAGCGGGTCGGACGGTCGATCTCGGGCGTGCTGGCCGAGAAACAGCGTCCGAAGGTCTTGCCGTCCGGTTTCTCGGTCACCCAGCCGGGCATCACGCCCAGCCATTGACCGAATTTCACCGGCATCGGTTGCAGATAGCCCCGGTCGCCAAGATAGGACGCCACGGCTTCGTCCGACATCCGGAAGTTGCCCTGCGTCTTTGCGAGTTTTTCAAGGTTTGGATAGAGATTGGTCAGCCAGAACACGATGAACGTCAGGCACAATGCCGTCAGAATCATCACGCCCAGCCGACGCAGAATAAATAGTCCCATTCAATGCCCCTGTTGGTGGCGCGGCGGGTTTGCCCACCGGTTTTTGGTTTGGCCTTCGGGCCTTTCGAGTGTTCAGGACGGGCGGAGCGGCAGCGCGGCAGGATACAAAAGCTCCTGGTCATCCCCTTGCGCGGCACGGCCTTGCCCGGCCGTCTTGCATGTGTCTTGCGCACATTCGATGACTGCTATGAACGCATGAAGCTGCCCCAAAGGTCAATGTCATCTTCCGCCTCTTGATGGTCTTTTTGCGACATGCAACTTTGCCAAAAGCGACCCGCGCGGGGAGTGGAATCGGGCCGATGCAACTTCCAGGGTCCAGAGCCTGGAGCGCCCGACCTTAAACTTGCGATACGCATACCCTGCCGCGTCTGCAGCGCTCTCGGGACATGCGTGTCACAGGATGATTCAGGTGCGGCCGGATTCTTCAGCGGGCGGCTCCGCGCAGTTTGCTGGGCGGCTGGCCGGTATGCTGTTGCATGAAACGGGTGAAATAGGCGGCAGAGCCGAAACCGAGGTGGCGCGCGATGTCCTGCGCAGGCTGGCGGGTTTCGATCAGCAGCTTACGCGCCTCGGCCAGCACCCGTTCGGTCAGCAGGTCCGCTGCCGTCTTGCCGGTTGCGGCCTTGACTGCCCGGGTCAGATGGGTGGCGGTGACCCCCAGGGTTGCCGCATATTCCGCCATCGACGCCCCGCTGCGGAAGCGCTGCGGCAGTTGATCGCAATATAGCTTGCTCAGCCGGGCCGCCGCATTGCGGCGCGGGGGCACATGTTCCTCCAGCATGATCTGCCGGCGCAGCCAGACAGAGATCAGCGCGGCATGGGCCTCTGCCGCGTCCTGGGACAGGGGGCGGTCCTTTTGCTGTTCGCGAGCGGCAGCTTCGATCAACCCGCTGAGTTCGGATTGCACCGCCACATCGCGGATCCGCAGGTGGCGCGGCATTTCCGGCAGGCGCAGCGGGGTGCCGGGCGGTACGATCACCGCCTGGGCCATGCCCTGACGCCCCAGGTCCAGTGCAAAGAGCGACCCCTGCGGCACCCAGAGCGCGTTATGCGTGCCCACGCCACGGCGCTGCCCGTCCAGCAGCGCGCGGCCCTGTCCCCGCGTGATCCAGATCAGCAGGTGGTGTGGACGGTCCTGCGCCAGCAGCAGCCGCCAGTCCTGCCCGCCGGTGAGCTGGGGCAGGGTCATCACCTTGATGTCGGTGAGGGAAAAGCTCATGGCAATGGTCGCATTTGATCCGATTCAACCGCAGTTTACACCCATTTACCCTGTCAGAAAGTTGAAAAAAGTAAAGTGCGCAGGTTATTGCGGGGTCACCCGGTGCCAGTCCGCCATTTTCGACCGCATCCATGTCCGCTGACGCTTGGCAAATTGCCGGGTGGCGATCACCGCACGTTCGCGGGCCTGATCCAGCGTCAAGTCGCCCTCCAGATGCGCCATCAGTTCCGGCACGCCAATGGCGCGGTGCGCGGGCAGGGCGGGGTCATAGGCGGGCGCGACGCGGCGGACCTCTTCCAGCGCGCCCTGCGCGATCATCTGGTCGAAACGCCGCGCGATCCGGGCGTTCAGCCAGTCGCGCTCCACGTCAAAGACGATGCGGCGGGCCTGCGCTGCGGGCAGCAGCGGCGCGCCGGTCTGCGCCTGCCAATGGGCCAGCCCCCGGCCCGTGGCCTGCTGCACTTCCCAGGCCCGTTGCACGCGCGCGCGGTTCGCAGTGTCAATTCCGGCGGCGGTCTGCACGTCGATGCCCGCAAGCAGCTGGTCCAGGTCCATCCCGTCGGCCTGATGCCGGACCTCCTCCGGCGTGGCGGGAATATCGGCCAGCCCTTCCGTGAGCGCCTTGAAATAAAGCCCGGTGCCGCCGGTGATGATCACCCGCTGCCCGGTCTTCAGGATGTCCGCAACCTCGCGCAGCCAATGACCCGTCGAATAGGGTTGCGTCGCGGTGATGTGGCCATAAAGCAGATGCGGGGCCGCGGCCTCTTCCTCTGCGCTGGGGCGCGCGGTGATCACGCGCCAGCATTCATAGACCTGGCTGGCATCCGCATTCACGATGACACCGCCCTGATCCTGCGCGATTTCAAGGGCCAATGCCGATTTGCCGCTTGCAGTGGGGCCTGCGATCAGCACCGGCATCTCAGGCGACAAGCCGCGTAAAACTTCGGTAAAGGACATTTCTTGTCTGAACCTTTCCGCCGTGCATTGAACCTTGCCTCCATTTGCGACATTTTGCGCAAAAGTTAAACCGACAATGAATCCAGCCCTCCCGAAAGGTTCCGCACATGTCCCAAGACGCGTCCAACGTCACTTTCAAACGTGTGATGCTGAAGATATCCGGTGAGGCGCTGATGGGGGATCAGGGTTTCGGCCTGCATCCGCCCACCGTCGAACGGATCGCCCATGAGGTGCAAAGCGTGCATAGTCTGGGGGTCGAGATCTGCATGGTCATCGGCGGCGGCAACATCTTTCGCGGGCTTCAGGGCTCTGCCCAGGGCATGGAACGGACGACGGCGGACTACATGGGGATGCTCGCCACGGTGATGAATGCGCTGGCGATGCAATCCTCGCTGGAAAGTCTGGGCATTCACACCCGGGTGATTTCCGCGATCACCATGAACGAGGTGGCCGAACCCTATATCCGCCGCCGCGCGGTGCGCCACCTTGAGAAGAAGCGGGTCTGCATCTTTGCCGCGGGCACCGGCAACCCCTATTTCACAACCGATACCGCAGCGGCCCTGCGGGCCAATGAAATGGCCTGCGAGGCGATCTTCATGGGCAAGAACGGTGTCGACGGGGTCTATGACAAGGATCCGAAGAAGTTTGCCGATGCCAAGCGCTATGATACCGTCAGCTATGACGATGTGCTGCAAAAACGGCTGGCGGTGATGGATGCCTCCGCCATCGCGCTGACACGGGACAACAACCTGCCGATCATCGTCTTTTCGCTGGACGAGCCGGGCGGGTTCAAGGGGATCCTCGCGGGCGAGGGCACTTATACCCGCGTTCAGGGATAACGCGCAGCAGGTATTTTCAGGTATCGCGTCCTTCGGACCCGGATCAGAGCCGTCCGGTTGGCGCGCAACCTCGGTCAGCTACAACCGCCCGGCTTGCGCCGTTCCTCGCCCATGCGAACCGGCCCCGCCGCTCACTCCGTGACGGTATGATTGCGGGGGATGTCGATCACGATCATGGTGCCGGAAATTTCGCGATCCACCGAGATTTTGGCGTTCAGCCCCCGCACCAGCTGGGTCACGATGCGCCCGCCCAGTGAATCGCTCTTGGGCCATTCCACACCTTCGGGCATGCCGGTGCCGTCATCGGCCACCTGCAGGCGCAGCAGACCTTCGCTCAGCTTCTTGATCCGCACGTCGACAAGACCCGCCTCGCGGCCATCGAAGGCATGTTGCATGGAATTGGTCATCACCTCCGACAGCACCAGCCCCAGTTGCGTCGCGGTATTGACCGGCACGCTGACCTCATCCGCATCAATGTTCACCCGCACGCCCTGCCGGCCATCCAGATAGGCAATCGCATTCGCCACGCGGGTCAGATAGGCACCCAGATTGACCTTGTCCTGTCCGGAGTTGCGCGCACCGGTGGCGGAACTCAATTCTTCGTAAAGCAGCTGCAGCGTCTCGATCCGGCGCGCCAGCGTGTCGAACTCCTTGCCCGGGGTCGTTTTGGCACCGCGCGCCTGCATGCGGATCATGCCGACAATCATCGACAGATGATTCTTCACCCGGTGCTGGATTTCCTCCAGGGCTTCCTGCGTGTCCTCATCGGTGGGTTCCTCACCGTTATAGATGGTCTGGACCCCCATGAAATAGGGCACCTCATGTTCGTCCACACTCAGCGGCGCCACCATCAGGCGGTTCATGAACTTGGTGCCATCGGCGCGGTAATTGCGCAGGATCACCGTGGCTTCCTCCCGGTTCTCGATGGCGGCGCGCAGCTTTTCCACCCCGCGCTGGTCGGTATCATCACCCTGCAGGAAACGGCAGTTCCGGCCGAGGACCACATCGCTGTGATAACCCGTCATCTCCTCGAAGGCGCGGTTGACATAGACAATGGGATTGTCGGGCAGTTGCGGGTTCGTCAGCACCAGCGCAAAGGGCGCGCGCGTCATGGCGGCAACCGCCACGTTGGTGGGCAGTGGATGGGCTGAAATCTTCTCACCGTCGGCCATTCAATGATACTCTTCTTACTGCTTCAAATGACGTCGTTTGCGTGGTCCGGCCAGATTGAAACACCTGAACATGCGCAAGTTCCACACGACAAAAGGTATATGGAGCAGCTCTGAGCGATTTCCAGCACCTCAATACGGGGGCAATGCACCGCCGGTGCATCTATACAATCCGGTGCGGTTGACGTTATATCAGGGCCGACAAGAAATTTGACCATTCCACCACCGGAGAAACCATGTCTGACGACTTTATGCTCGACACCGACGATCTTGAGCGGCGCATGAAAGGCGCCATCGCGTCGCTGAGAACCGAATTTGCATCATTGCGGACCGGGCGTGCCTCTGCCTCCATGCTGGAACCCGTGATGGTTGACGCCTATGGCTCCCCGACGCCGATCAACCAGGTGGGGACAGTCAACGTGCCGGAACCGCGCATGGTGACGATCAATGTCTGGGACAAGGGTCTGGTGAACAAGGTGGAAAAGGCCATCCGCGAAAGCGGGCTGGGCATCAATCCGCAGATGAACGGCACCATCATCATGCTGCCGATTCCGGAGCTGAACGAGGAACGCCGGACCCAGCTGACCAAGGTCGCGGGCGGCTATGCCGAACATGCGCGCGTTTCGATCCGCAACATCCGCCGCGACGGCATGGATCAGATCAAGAAAGCCAAGGCAGACGGCATGTCCGAGGATGACCAGAAGCTCTGGGAAAGCGAGATGCAGGATCTGACCAACAAGTATATCGCCCTGATCGACGAGACGCTTGAGACGAAACAGGGCGAGATCATGCAGGTCTGAGCCAGCGCCTCTTTCCGCGCCCTGCCGGTCCGGGTCTCTTGCGGGCACCTGCCTGCGGCGTACCGTTCGAGCCAACCGAAACGCACCTTGAAAGACCCGTCATGCCAACCGCTCCCAAGGGCAACAGCCATACCGAACCAAAGATCGCGCCGGGCGGGCCGCGCCATGTCGCGATCATCATGGATGGCAACGGCCGCTGGGCCACACAGCGGGGCAGGCCGCGTCTGTTTGGCCATCACGCGGGCGCAAAACGCGTGCGCGAGATCGTGGAGGCCTGTCCGGACTTCGGCGTCGAATACCTGACGATCTTTGCCTTTTCGACCGAGAACTGGAAACGCACCCAGGTTGAGGTCGCGGGGCTGATGAGCCTGTTTCGGCGCTATATCTCCAAGGAAACCCGCAGCTTGAGCGAATTCGGCGTGCGGGTCCGTTTTATCGGGGATCGGGTGCGGCTGGATGACAAGCTGATCCGGCTGATGAACGAACTGGAAGCCGCGACCGCGCATAACACACGCGTGCATCTGACCATCGCGCTGAACTACGGCGGCCGGGACGAGGTTGCCCGTGCCACCCAGCGTCTGGCGCAGGACGTGGCGGCGGGCAAGCTGGACCCCGAGGCAGTGGATGAGGAAACCCTGCCGAAGTACCTGGATACCTACGTCTTGCCCGACCCCGACCTGGTGATCCGCACCAGCGGCGAGGCCCGGATTTCCAATTTTCTGCTGTGGCAATCGGCCTATGCGGAATATGAATTCATTGATACCCTCTGGCCCGATTTCACCAAGGCCGAGTTCGGCAGCCTTTGTGCGGCCTACGGGGGCCGCGACCGGCGTTTCGGCGCGGTCAAGACCTGACCGGAGAAGGAATACCGCATGGGTAATCGCAGCGACCAATGGTCCGATTTGAAAGCACGGCTGGGGGCCGGGGCCGTCATGGTGCTGATCGGCCTGATCGGGATCTGGATGGGGGGCCATGTGTTCCACCTGCTGGTGGCGCTGATCTGTGGCGTCATGGTCTGGGAACTGGTGGCCATGCTGCGCCCCGGCGACGCCTATCTGCCGCTCAAGCTGGGCGCGCTGACCGGTCTGGCCGTCCTTGTGTCGGTCTATCTGCCGGTGGGCCTTGGCCTGCCGGTCCTGCTGGCGCCCGCGCTGATCGGGTTCGGTCAGCTGGAGCGGCACCGCACGATCTACCTCAGTTTCACCGCGATGATCCTGATGGCGGGCTTCGGGTTGATGCAGGTGCGCGACGATTACGGCTTTGGCTGGCTGCTTTGGCTGGTGGTGGTTGTCGTGACCACCGATGTGGTCGGCTATTTCGCCGGGCGCGCCATTGGCGGGCCAAAGTTCTGGCCCAAGGTCAGCCCCAAGAAAACCTGGTCCGGCACTGCGGCGGGCTGGGTCGGTGCCGCGCTGGTGGGTCTGCTGTTTTCCATCAACACCGGGGCAAGCCTGCAATTGGTGGGGATTTCCATCGCGATTTCAATGGCATCGCAGATGGGTGATATTGCGGAATCCGGGATGAAGCGCAAAATGGGCGTCAAGGACAGCTCCAACCTGATCCCCGGCCACGGCGGCCTGATGGATCGCTTCGACGGGATGCTGGGCGCCTCCGTGTTCCTGCTGGTGATCGGTCAGTTCATCGGTTTGCCTTTTGGTCTGGGATAGGCCGTGGTCCGTCGTGTCTCGATTCTGGGGGCCACCGGGTCCATTGGCCAGAACACCATTGACCTGATCCGCCGCGCGCCGCTGGATTATGATGTGGTGGCGCTGACCGGGGCGGGCAATATCGGGCAACTGGCCCGTGATGCAATCGAGTTGAAGGCCGATATCGCCGTCACCGCGCGCGACGATCTGCTGGACGATCTGCGTGCCGCGCTGAAGGGCAGCGGCGTGCAGGCGGCCGCCGGGGCCACGGCCATCTGCGAGGCGGCGGCGCGTCCGGCCGACTGGATCATGTCCGCCATCGTCGGGGCGGCAGGGCTGGCGCCCGGTCTCGCGGCCCTGCGCCATGGCACCACGCTGGCGCTGGCCAACAAGGAATCTCTGGTCTGCGCCGGGGCGCTGATGCTGGAGACGGCGCAGACCCATGGCGCGCGCATCCTGCCGGTCGACAGCGAGCATTCCGCGATCTTTCAGGCCTTGATCGGCGAGGATCCGGCAGCGGTCGAACGGATCATCATCACCGCGTCGGGCGGTGCATTCCGCGACTGGCCGCTTGAGAAACTGGCAGAGGCGACGCTGGCACAGGCCTCCTCCCATCCCAATTGGGACATGGGACAAAGGATCACCATCGATTCTGCCTCGATGTTCAACAAGGCGATGGAGGTCATTGAAACACATGAGTTTTTCGCCATCCAGCCAGATCAGATAGAGGTCCTGGTCCATCCGCAATCCATGATCCATGCGCTGGTGGGCTTCCATGACGGCGCGTTGATGGCCCATGTGGGCCCGGCGGACATGCGCCATGCCATCGGCTTTGCCCTGCATTACCCGCAGCGCCGCCATCTGCCGGTCGAACGGCTGGACCTTGCTGCCATCGGCCAGTTCGAGTTCCGCACCCCGGACGAGCGGCGCTGGCCCGCCCTGCGCCTTGCCCGCGAGACGATTGCAGCGGGCGGCATGACCGGCACGGTGTTCAACGCGGCCAAGGAAACCGCACTGGACGGGTTCATCGCGGGACGGGTCGGTTTCACTGCCATGGCGGATGTGGTGGCGCAGACGCTTGAAGACAAAACTGCGTCAGATGGTCTTATTGGTGCCACGATGACACTTGATAACGTCCTGCGGGTTGACCATCTGGCACGTAAGGCGGCAAAAGCCGCGATAGATAAAAGAGCAGGGTAACGTTTTGGATATTATGGGGCTGATACCGCAATTTGGCGGTTTGATCTGGACGTTGCTGGCTTTTGTCGTGGCACTGTCGGTGATCGTCGCGATCCACGAATACGGCCATTACATTGTCGGGCGCTGGTGCGGGATCAAGGCGGATGTGTTCAGCCTGGGCTTCGGCCCGGTCCTGTGGTCCGGCATGGACCGGCGCGGCACAAAATGGCAGGTCGCGGCGCTGCCCTTTGGCGGTTACGTGAAATTCGCGGGCGATGCGAATGCGGCCTCCGGCAAGGATGAAACTGCGATGGCGGCGCTGGCCGACGACCCGGCCGCGCTGCGCCACACGATGCATGGCGCACCGCTTTGGGCGCGTACGCTGACCGTCGCCGCCGGGCCTGCGTTCAATTTTGCCATGTCCATTCTGATCTTCTTTGCCGTGGCCTATACCACCGGCGTGGAACGGACCCCGCTGACCGTGGGCGAGCTGCGCCCGATGCCGCAGGCAGAGCGCGGGCTGGAACCGGGCGACGAGATTCTGGGGATCAACGGCACAGCGCTGCCGCAAAACGATGCCGCGGCCTATGGTGCCTTCTTCGACAACCTGCCGATGGTGCCGGAACTGACCTATGACGTCATCCGCAACGGCACCGAGCAAAGCGTGGAAGGGCCCTATATCCTGCCGCCGCTGGTCAATCAGGTCTTGCCGCAGACCGCCGCCTATGAGGCCGGGCTGAAAGCGGGTGATGTGATCACCGCCATCGATGCGGAGCCGGTATTCGCCTTTGACCAGCTCAAGAATGCGGTCGAGGAATCCGACGGGGCGGCGCTGGCGCTGACCGTCTGGCGCAGGGGCGAGGTGCTGGATTTCACCATGACGCCCAAGGCCACGGACGAGCCCCAGCCCGACGGCACCTTCAAACGCAACCTGCGGATCGGGATCGCGGGGGGCATGTCCTTTGCCCCGGCGACGGAAACGCCCGGTGTGGGGCAGGCGCTGACAGCGGGTGTCGCCAATACCTGGCGGATCATCACCGGCTCGATCTCGGGCCTGAAACAAATGGTGATCGGCAACATCAGCACCTGCAACCTCAGCGGCCCGGTGGGCATTGCCCAGGCCTCCGGTGCCATGGCCAGCCAGGGGGCCACGTCCTTCATCTATTTCATTGCTGTGCTCAGCACGGCGGTGGGGCTTTTGAACCTGTTCCCGATCCCGGCGCTGGATGGGGGGCATCTGACCTTCTATGCCTATGAGGCCGTGACCGGCAAACCGCCAAGCGACGGCGCGCTGCGCATCCTGATGACCATCGGTCTGGCGCTGGTGCTGTCGCTGATGGTCTTTGCCCTGGGGAATGACCTGTTCTGTCCCTAGGTCGTGTTGACATTCATTGTCGCCCACCCGCGCGAGACGGATTTTGCCGCTGGCGCCCTGATGTGAGCGCAGCAATGTGATCATTGGAAGTGAACATCCGGGATGGCAGAGGCAA
>Ga0189278_10499_pt1 | contig 15843 bp, 12 predicted proteins | sample N26A9minimetaG_FD_130326 | JGI IMG/M metagenome (GOLD analysis project Ga0189278, IMG submission 130326) | Marine microbial communities from the Costa Rica Dome - N26 A9 mini metaG | ecosystem: Environmental > Aquatic > Marine > Oceanic > Photic zone | place: Costa Rica: the Eastern Pacific...
AACAGCGCCGTCGTTGCAATGGTCATTGCTGCGTCCGGGATGTGGTTCAGATCGACATCCACACCCTTCAGCTCACCTCGCGACACCTCTATCCAGTCGTCTCCCCAGGTGACAGCTGCCCCCATTTGTTCCAGCACTTCGGCAAAGCGGACATCACCCTGTACGCTGTTGCGACCGCTGCCAATCACACGTACCGGCCCGCCGGCAATAGCGGCCGCGGCCAGAAAATAGGAAGCTGATGAGGCATCACCTTCCACCATGATCTCACCTGGTGACTGATAGCGCTGTCCGGCACGCACCACAAAGCGTCGGTAAGCGTGGTTTTCAACTTCAACCCCGAAGCGCTGCATGACATCGAGCGTGATCCGGATGTAGGGCTTGGAGACCAGCTCCCCATCCACATCAATAGTCAGATCATCTTTGCACAGTGGCGCGATCATCAGCATCGCGGTCAGAAACTGACTGGAGATGTTGCCACGGATACTGATCTGCCCACCACGCAGGCCGCCGGCCTTGATACGCAGCGGTGGGAAATTCTCGTCTTTCAGGTAATCAATCTGCGCACCGCAACCACGCAGCGCATCTACCAGGTCGCCGATCGGCCGTTCATACATGCGTGGGTCGCCAGTCAGTTCAAACTCGCCTGTGCCGGCGCACAGTGCTGCGCACAGCGGTCGCATCGCGGTGCCGGCGTTGCCCAGGTACAGCGCCAGCAAATGTCTATCCCGATGGAAGGCATGACCAAGCCCCTCAACTTCACAGCTGCTGCGATCAGCCGACAGCTCCAGTCGGACGCCCAGTTGTGCCAGCGCCTGCAACATATAACGCACATCATCACTGTCCAGCAGATTGCTGATGCGGGTGCGGCCGCTGGCCAGCGCCGACAACAGCAGAATGCGGTTGGAGAGACTCTTGGAGCCGGGCAGCGTTACATTGCCCTCGAATGCGCTTACGGGTTGGAGCGTCAGAGATTGCATGCCTGGAGGTCCGGTTGGAAAATTTCAGAGGGCAGCAATTATAGCGGATCACGCAGGCTCTCAACACCCGCGCGTTGGTCGAGAAGGATCATCCATGATCCTCTCTGATATCAACTCAGTATCAGGCCTGCCGTTCTTTGACGGTGTGATGTTTAAGGCGGTTTTCCCAGCGCTTGCGGGCAAAGCGTCGCATATTGGGAATATCATCGGTTTCGTCCATGATGGACTGACCCAGAATTGTCTCCAGCAGGTCTTCCATAGTGACCAGACCCAGCCAGGTGCCATACTGGTCGTAGACCAGGCCCATGTGCTGGTGCTCATGCAGAAAATTGCCAAGCACTGCCTCGGCGCTGACTTCATCGGTCACCACTTTGACGGGCTTGATAAGCTCGCTTAGTGGCGTCTCCGGCGACGCATCCAGGATCTCGGCACGGAACACGATGCCCTGCGGGTGATCATTGTCATCCAGCACCGGGTAGCGAGAGAAAGCCGTGTTGCGCATCTCATCGAGGATTTCACTTACCGTGGCATTCAGGCTCATGTATTCGCAGACGGTACGCGGTGTCATGATGTCTTTGATCTGCACTTCGTGCAGGTCCAGAATATTGCCGATGACACGGCGTTCGTCTTCATCCAGCTGATCAGTATCACGTCCCAGACTGGTAAGAGCCTTGATCTCCGAGCGCAGATCGATCTCAGGATTGCCCTCACCCATCCACTCGGTGATCTTGTCAGACATCTTGATAAACGGTTTGAGCAACATGATCATGACGCCCAGCGTGGTTGGCAGAATCGGCACCAGCGTCTGCCAGTGTCGGGCACCCAGCGTTTTGGGGATGATTTCAGATAACACCAGCACCAGAAAAGTCATGACAGCTGAAGCCGCACCCAGATAACCGTCACCAAAAACCACCCCAACCTGGGCACCAACACCTGCCGCACCAAAGGTGTGGGCTACGGTATTCAGCGTCAGAATTGCAGCTAATGGCTGGTCAATACGGTCTTTAAGCTTGCGTAGCTTCTCGTAGAGGGCCGGGTTGGTATCCCGGTATCGGACGATATGGCTGGGTGTCAGCGACAGTAGCGCAGCTTCCAGCAGTGAACATATGAATGAAACACAAATCGACAGTAATGCAAAAAGCAGAAGTAGGCCCATCGAGGGTCTGTTGTTCTCCTGTGAAAACGATGAGCTGTCATGCTACTACACCGATGCCAAGCGCGACAATGAGGAAATTCTTAAAGAATTTACGACGGTGAGTATGCACCGTTTCAAGGCAGGAGACGGGCAGACGCTCACTGAGCCACATCTGCTCCGCAAAGTCAGACAGTCAGCGTTACCCCAGGCACGCCAGCCTCCCTACGTTGCCAGAATTTCTCATGAACAAAATAGACTATGGTATTGATCGCCGGCTCAACCAGAGCTACCGCGCCGCCGATAATCCAGCTGCCGGTCATGGCCCAGGCCACGCCGAATGCTGTGCAGAAGTGCAACACGGCAAAGCTGGCTGTTTTCTGAAATGCTTTCATTGCTTATCCCTCGGGGATATTTCGACCCTGTCAGGATAAGCAATGCGATCGATAAACAAAATTTGTTAATTTCTATTCAGTTGATAACAATTATCAATAACATCGACCTCCCCGGCCATTAACCTCCCAGACGAAGGAAATTCAAAAATTCCCGCCGTGTCCGCGGACCGTAAGTCTGGAAATGCGGCTGCGGATTTTCCTGGTAGGCAAGCTTGCGCTGACTCAGCGAATCGCCAGCAACAAAGCGGCTGATCTCGTCCGTTGAAATCTGATAGGGACGGGCTGCATTCAGACCGAACACTTTACGGCGCAGTTCAGGTGTTATCGCCGGATAGCCAAAACGCTCCTGAAACTCCTCGGAAATCTGGAATGTCCGGAACGCCTGGATCTGATCCTGCGGTGACCCGTACCAGATGGAATCTGTCCCCCACAGTACGTTGTCCTCGCCAATATAACGAAACAGCTTGCCCAGTGAGTGCGCGGCGTTGTCCGGGTCACGCATCAGCAGTCGCCAGGTACTTCCCAGCTCAGCGTATACATTGCTGTTGGGCGCCACTTCGTTATCCAGCACCGACTGAATCAGACTGTCGATACCCATACGACCAGCGCCATCGGCAAAAGCCTGCTCCGTGACAGAATTGTCGTAGCCGGAGTGGTAAATCAGAAAATTCATGTCGGGGTACATTTTGGCAACGATACCGACATCGTCACAGCGACTGTGCTCGATGGAGCGCGGCCCGAATGGCAGTCCCTTGTGAATGCAGATATTTCTGACGCCCAGACTGCGGGCGCGTTCGATCATGGCAAGACCCGGGTCTTCGTGCAGAAAGAAGCCAAGGCCATCCGGTCCAAACTGCGTATAGGTTTTGAAGGCGCAGATGTCCCAGTTTTCCGCCAGTTCATCCATGGCCTCCAGGTCCCCTTCCTGATTTGGATTGACCCGCCCATGAATCATCAGGCGTTTACTGCCATCGAGCTGGGCAACAATATTGCGGGTCTCGTGAGCGTCCTCGATGGTGACAGGTTCCGTCTCGCGGGTGGACGGCACAAAACTCAGCACCATGATGCTGGTGTCACTGTCCAGAAACACGTCCTTGATAAATTCATCCGAACTCAAGCAGTTCAGGTAACTGCGCTCGCCAGGCTGTTCACTCAGCTCGCAGCTGGCTTTTTCCATCCCTGAATAGGGACGCGCGCCTTCTGGCACAAACTGCAGCCAGGCACCATTCGGATTGACGTAATGGCCCTGAACGTCAAAGATGAACTCATTGCCACCGACCTCGGCCTGAGCCAGTTGCAGGTCAACGGCTGCATCATCACTGATCTGATAGAACCCGCCCGTCTTGCCGGCAGCCGCATTGGCGACATTAAACGCCAGCAGCGTGCTGGCCGCACCGCAACCAGAGATCAGAAAGCTTCGCCGGTCGACGCCTTGCCGTTTGGCATGGCTCGTCGCCTGACTGAGCGCCAGCTCATTGCCCAGACAGTTGGTTCGCGACAGGGGCATGGGGGCATATTCGCCGTTTGAGGTTGTGTCCACCTTGATGGGCAGGCGCGTTCCGTCCTGATCGATCGCGTGTTTCATGGCCGTTCACCTCTTATGTTGTTTTTATTGTGCAGATAAACAAAAAGCCCACTGTAGCTCGCGCTGCAGTGGGCTTTTTGGTGGTGTGGCCGAACTTTAGCGTTCAGTCACGGGTCAGGCTGTCACTCCGGCAGAGCCAGGGCAGTCAGTGTGCCGCCTGTCTGCAGTACGACGTACTGCTTGCCTTCGTGCTGGAAGTTCATCATGCCATAGCGGCTGATATCCGGTGTTTCCACCTTGCCCAGCTGCTCGCCCGTTTCTTTATCAACTGCGAACAGTGCAGGAGTGCCGTCGCTCATGGTGCTTGAATACATCAGCATGGTGTCGGTCACTGTCATTGGAGCCACTGTGCCGGAGCCAGTATTGCCAATGTCGATGCCTTCCAGAGCTGGATGATTCTTGATGCGATCAGGCGTCTCACCCACAGGGATCCACCACTTGTGATCACCTGAGTTCAGGTCGATCGCAGTGATGCGGCTGAAGGGCGGCTTGAACAGCGGCAGACCCTGCGGTCCACGCACAAGTGCCGGTCGCAGCGCAGCGTACTGAGCAAAGGTTGTACCTGTAGGCAGTTCCAGCATGGCATCACGCTCCTGCGCGGGTGCCATGATGCGGTTCGTACAACCTTTACGGGAAGTTACGAACAGTGTGCCAGTGGTCGGGTCGCCGGCCGCCGGGCCATCAATGTTTACACCACCGATGTCACCTGGACACCACAGTGAGCCTTGCAGCCCCATGTCGTTGTCGCGATGAAGGGGCGGCATGAACAATGGGCCGATTTCAAAGTCAGAGATTGCTTCAATCGCCTGCTGACGCAGTTCTGGAGTGAAGTCGATCAGGTCGTCGTGGGTCAAACCCTGCATGTCGTAAGGTGCTGGTTTGGTCGGGAACGGCTGAGTGGCCGACAGGACTTCACCTGGCATCTTGGACTGCGGTACCGGACGATCCTCGATTGGCCAGATTGGCTCACCGGTTTCGCGGTTGAATACGTAGGTGAACGCCTGCTTGGTGACCTGAGCCACGACAGGAACGGTGCGGCCATTCTGCTGCACATCCAGCAGTACCGGAGCCGTCGGGGTGTCGTAGTTCCAGACGTCCTTCTTGACCAGCTGGTAGTGCCATACGCGCTCACCAGTTGATGCATTCAGAGCGATCAGGCTGGTGCCGTACAGGCCATCACCCTGAACATGACCACGATAGAAGTCGATGGACGGGCCATTGGTCGGAATGTAGACCATGTCCAGTTCCGGGTCGGCTGCAATCGGAGCCCAAGAAGAAACTTCACCGGTGTAGGCGCGCGGATCTTCGATCTGGTTGCCGTCGCCATCTTTCCATGTATCCCAGCCAAATTCGCCTTTGTCGGGAATGATGTTGAAGGTCCAGGTGTGCTCGCCAGTCTTGGCATCGAAGCCCAGAATGTCGCCCGGGATGTTTTCGTAACGGGTCTGGTTGTAGCCCTGCTCAGCAGAGTTACCGACGACCACTGTGCCATTAACGACGATGGGCGGAGAAGAGGCTGTGATGTAACCTTCTTCCAGCGGAATACCGTAGTAAGGGTCGAACTCGTAACCATTGGCTTCGGCGAGGATCTTCTGCAGATCCACTACGCCGGTCTCAGGGAAGCCTTCAACGCCAATCTCGTGACCAAAACCTTCCAGCGGTGCGCCAGTCTTGGCGTCCAGCGCTGTCAGGAAGAAAGCCGGGCTGATGATGTAGATGACGCCACGGCCGTCCACTTCTGCGTACCCTACACCCTTGCCGTAGTCTTTACGCATGGAGTATTCGTGACGGAAAGTGTGCGGCTCGCGGTATGACCAGATAGTCTCACCGGTTTCCGGATCGATGGCTACCACGTGGCGGCGGTCACCGGCGACGGTGTAAAGAATACCATCAATGTAACTGGGTGTAGAACGACCGCTGCTGGCCTGGAAGCTTGCGCCATCCCAGACCCATGCTGTCTGAAGGGATTCAAAATTCTCTGCGTTGATCTGATCCGCTGGCAGATAGCGGGTGTGCGCGTAGTCACTTCCCAGCGTCAACCATTCAATCGATTCCTGTGCCGACACCAGCGCAGGCGACGCCATGGCCGCACAGACGGCTGCGGACAGCAGGCCGGACAGCACAGGCTTGCGAACAAACCCACCTGCCAATTGCTTATTTTTCATCTTCACTTGCACTCTCCTCATCAAGCCGAAAACAGGATTCTGGCTTTTGTGGTTTTCTTTTATCCCCGTTGTTCATCGGAGCCTTTCCGCGCCCGACCAGAAACCCAGCCGTAAAGCCCCCCTTCTTAAGGCTTACTGACTCTGGCCGATCATTGCAGTGTTCAATGACAGGAAAGGACTTCAGAGAATACCGCAGAGTATGCCCCAAGTCCACAAACGCAGTGTCTGCCTGCCTTACATGGATTTCGACAGGTCGATTTGCTAATTTATCCGCTAATCCCATTCAATGGTGCAGGAATCCGATATGACCCCCGAAACTCCCTCAGATGTTTTTCTCAAGCTGCGCAACCTCACACTGGGGGACTACCCGCAGCTCGCCAAGTTGATGGAGGCTGTTTACCCGGATATTGGCGGAGCCTGGCCGGAGTCGTCCATCAAGCGCCTGATCAATGAATTCCCGGCCGGTCAGATTGTGATTGAGGACTCTGGCCAGCTGGTCGCCGCCGCCCTGACCATCTGCTGCAACTATGACCGTTTCAGCCGTCAGCACACCTATGAAGACCTGATCGGCCGTCGAGAGCACATGAAGCACGACCCGAACGGCGATGCCATGTACGGCATGGACCTGTTTGTCGACCCTGAGTACCGGGATCTGCGGCTGGGCAGGCGCCTCTACGATGCCCGCAAGGACATCTGCCGCGACCTCAACCTGCGCGCCATCCTGGCAGGCGGCCGCATCACCAACTATCACAAATATGCAGACGATATGTCGCCGATGGAGTATATCGAGGCGGTTGACCACAAGGACATCCATGACCCGATTCTGAGCTTTCAGCTGGCCAATGATTTTGAGGTCAAACGCCTGCTCAAGGACTACAACCCGCAGGATGAAAAGTCGCAGGGTTATGCCACACTGCTGGAGTGGAACAACATCCTGTATGAGCCGGAAAACCGCGATCTGAGCCAGCGCCGCAAATCAGTGGTGCGTGTTGGCATTTTGCAGTGGCAGATGCGTCTGACCAAATCCTTCGAGGACTGGCTGTCACAGGTGGAGTATTTCGTAGATACCTTTGCCGACTACCAGGCGGATTTTGTGCTGTTCCCGGAATTCTTCAACGCGCCGCTGATGGGACTGGGTGACCAGAGCAACCAGTTCGAGGCCATCCGCTTTCTGTCGACCTATGCTGAAAAAACCATCGAAGCGCTGTCGGAATTCGCCATCACTTACAACATCAACATTATTGCCGGCAGTATCCCGGTAATGGAAGATGAAAAGCTGTTGAACAAGGCCTACCTGTGTCGCCGCGACGGCACCGTCGACGCGCAGGCCAAGCTGCATATCACACCGCACGAACGTCGCGACTGGGTCATCGACGGCGGTGACAAACTGAAGGTTTTTGATACCGATGCAGGCCGCATTGGCATCCTGATCTGCTACGACGTGGAGTTCCCGGAGCTGTCCCGACTGCTGGCCAAACAGGGCATGGACATTCTGTTTGTGCCGTTCTGGACAGATACCAAAAACGGTTTTCTGCGCGTGCAGCGCTGCGCCCAGGCTCGCGCCATCGAGAACGAATGTTATGTGGCGATCGGCGGCAGCGTCGGCAACCTGCCGCAGGTTCATAATGTGGATATTCAGTACGCTGAGTCGGCGGTTTATTCACCGTCGGATTTTGCGTTCCCGCATGACGCCGTGATGGCAGAAAGTACGCCCAACACCGAAATGGCACTGGTTGCCGATCTGGATCTGGACAAGCTGGTACAGGTCCGCCACGAGGGCTCAGTGACCAACGCCAAAGACCAGCGCAATGATCTTTACGAAATACGCTGGCTGGGCGAAGGCCCCGACGTCGAAAAAGTGTAAGGCGCCTGAGCTTACTCAGCAGCCACAGCGGCGGCGCTATCCACCTGCTCTATATGCAGTGTGTAGTCGCCCGTCGCGGCGGGCTCAAAGGTGTTAACGTAGACCGAGTAAAACGGATAGGTCGCCGTCAGCACGATCTGCGAGTCTGTGGTGCCGTCCTCGAAGTCGTCATTCTCATGCTGCAGCAGCACGTCCTGGCAGTAACCCACGCCAATCAGCAGATAACTGTCGAAGTCCGATGAGCGCAGCGTAAAGCTGTACGACTGCCCCTCTGTAGCCTCGAACTGGAAACAGTCAGCGTGAGTCCCGTCACTCATCATGGGATGATCGCTGTTCAGCGCACCACTGTGTACTTCGTCGAGCAACAGTCCGGTGCCGCTATAGTCGATACCGGCAACAATCGGATCAGCTTCAGCAGCTGCTGACTCACTGGCATCAGTTTCCTGCGCTGAAGCGTAGCCCGCCATCAATGCCGCGGCAAAACAGACAGGCGCCAGACAACGCCCGGATGTCATTACAACCATGAATAAATACTCCTGAACTGATCAAACTTTTTTCAGCATATCACGCAGCGCCTGCAGGGCATCTGCCATAACTGTGTCGAATTGCCACGGCGGATTTACAACCAGCATGCCGGAGCCATGCATGCCGAAGTCCTCGGCCTGCTCACCCACCACCCACTCGACAACGTGCGTTTCCAGTTGCTGACACAGCTGTGACTTGAGCCACTCACTGCGGTCGCGGGTTTTGCCCAGCATTGGATACCATAGCACCAGCACACCCGTATGCCAGCGCCGGTTGACACTCAGCAGGCTATTGACGACCTGCTGATAATCCCGCTTGTCTTCATAGGCCGGATCCATCAGCAGCAGACCACGTTTCGGCTCCGGCGGCACCAGCCCTACCGCGCCCTCAAACCCATCGCGGTGGTGAATACTCACTCGCCCATCACGCCCCATGTTTTCGCGCAGAATGTCGATCTCGGTGGTGTGCAGTTCCATCAAATGTGCACGATCATTTTCGCGCAGCTGAGACTGGATAATCGCTGGTGAACCCGGGTAGTAAACTGGCGCGTCCCCGGCGTCGACTGGGTTGCTGACAGCCACCAGCTCCAGATAATCACGCAGTAACGGGTTATCACAGCCATGCTGCCGCCAGGCCTCCCACAGTGGCAAAATGCCAGTGTTTGCCTCACCGGTTTTGCGCGCCTGGTCGTCGTCAAGGCGATACCAGCCTGCGCCGCTGTGCGTATCAATACAACAGAATGGTTTGTCCTTTTTGCGCATTTGCTGCAGCAGCGCCAGCAGCACCAGGTGCTTGAGTACATCGGCGTGGTTGCCAGCGTGAAATGCGTGACGGTAACTGAGCATCAGTGGTTCAACATCAAGTCGGGATTGATTGGCGTTAAAAACCGGCATCATAGAGTAAATGGCGCCGGATTCGTAGTATCATGCGCCGCTATGAGATCACCCGAAACCGCCTCCGCTGCCTCCTACGCCTGGTTTGCCACCTGCGCCAAAAGCCTTGAACCCCTGCTGCAGGATGAACTGCAGTCGCTGGGCGCCCAGGATATTCGCCAGACGGTGGCCGGCGTGTATTTTTCCGGCGACCTGATGACGGCCTATCGGGCCACCATGTACTCACGCATCGCCAACCGGGTCATTGTGCTATTGGCGAATATGCCAGCGTCCGATGCAGATCAACTCTACCAGGCTGCTGACAGCATTGACTGGCTGCAGCACATGCAGGCAAACCACAGCTTTGCCATCAGCGCCTCCGGTACCAATCACGAACTCAGGCACACCCAGTTCATTGCCCAGCGCGTCAAGGATGCGGTGGTTGACCAGTTCCGTGCATCGGGTCAGCAACGCCCGGACGTCGCCAAACAGTCGCCTGACATTAGAATTCATGCAGTTCTGAAAAAGGACCGCGTTTTGCTGGGCATCGAACTGGCCAGTGGCAGTCTGCACCGTCGCGGCTACCGGGTTGAACAGGGTGAAGCACCCATGAAAGAAACTCTGGCCGCTGCGCTGCTGATTCGCGCCGGCTGGCCAGCGCTTGCTAAGACACCGCAGCCTGTCATATACGACCCCATGTGCGGCGCTGGCACCCTGATCATTGAAGCAGTACTGATGGCCATGGACGTGGCTCCCGGCCTGCTGCGCGCAGACGGTTACTCTCGCTGGCTACATCACGATAAAAATGCAATCGACGCTGTGCGCCATGAAGCTGAGCAGCGCCGCGATGCCGGCAGGACCTGGGCAGGTCAGGCGCTGGGCAGCGACCAGGATTTGCGTGCACTGGGCATGGCGCGCCGCAATGCAGAGCGTGCGGAAGTATGGGATCACATTGAGTTCAGCTCGCATACTGTCTCGGAAGCGGTTGTGGAGATGCCGGTGACCCTGCTGATCACCAACCCACCCTATGCAGAGCGCCTTGGGGAAGATGCCGAAGTCATGGCGCTTTACCAGGATCTTGGTGGCCTGATCAAGCGCAATGCCATGGGTGCGCAGGCGGCGGTTTTCACAGCACGCCCCGAGTGGGGCAAGTTGCTGGGCATGCACAGCCATCGCCAGTACGCTTTATTTAACGGCCAGCTGCCTGCCAAACTGCTGCTGTTCAAGGTCAATGATGATGCCATCTATCAACGCTCAGCGCCGGCCGTCGACAGTGCCAATCAGGTCACCGAAGCAGCACTGGATGACGGCGGCCAGATGCTGGCCAATCGACTGCGCAAGAATCTGAAAAACCTGGGCCGATGGGCGCGTCAGCAGCAGATAGAAAATTACCGGCTGTACGACGCTGACATTCCTGAGTTTGCATTCGCCATTGATATCTACGTGGACGAGCAGCAACAGGTCCATGCGCACGTGCAGGAATACAAACCGCCTGCCACCGTCAATGAGGCCGATGCCGCACTGAGGCGGCGTCAGGCATTGCTGGCCGTGCAGCATGTGCTGTCGCTGCCCGCATCACGTGTCAGCATCAAAGTACGCGAACGGCAGAAAGGCAAGCAGCAGTATCAGCCACTGCAGCAGGATGCGGAAGATATCGTTGTCAGAGAGGGCGAGGCCAGATTGCTGGTCAACCTGCACCGTTATCTGGACACCGGCCTGTTCCTGGATCATCGCCCCATTCGTCGCTACGTACATGAGCACGCCAAAGACAAGGAAGTGCTTAATCTGTTCTGCTATACCGGCTCGGTGAGTGTGCAGGCAGCGCTGGGCGGCGCCAAACGAACTGTCAGCGTGGACCTGTCCAAGACCTATCTGAACTGGGCACGTCGTAACCTGGCCCTGAACGAATTGAACCTCTGGCAGAACGAACTGGTTGAGATGGACTGCATGGTCTATCTGCAAAAGTGTCGACAGAGTTTCGACATGATCTTTCTGGATCCGCCAACCTTCTCAAACTCGAAAAGCACCAGCAACGTGCTGGATATCCAGCGCGACCATGTCACGTTGATCGAACAGTGCATGCAGCGGCTGCGGCCTTGCGGCGTGCTGATTTTTTCCAATAATATGCGCCGCTTCAAACTGGACCCGTCGGTCACGGAAAAGTACAAGGTCGAGGATTACACCGCGCGCAGCCTGGACAAGGACTTTGCCCGCAACGCGCGCATACACCAGACCTGGCTACTGCGGGCCTGATAGCTCCTGCAGATCCTGGTGTAGCGATCGCCGCAGCGAGTAAGCCATAAATACCAGCAAGACGCAGAATGGGAAACCCAGCGTGGTGATCACGTTCTGCAGCGCATCCAGACCACCACCCAGCATCAACGTGCCAGCAATTGCCCCCAGCAGGAAGGTCCAGAAAATGCGCTGTCGCACCAGGCTGGGCTGTATGTCATTGCGTGACAGCTGATCCACTACCAGCGCGGCCGAGTCGGCCGAGGTTGTCAGGAAAACCACGATCACTATCAGACTGATGCCCGACATCAGCGTCGGCAGCGGGAAAGTTGCCAGGAAATCGAACAGCGCAATGGCAACGTTATTCTCCACCTGGGTTACCAGATCGATGCCCTGATTGAGTTCCTGATCGATGGCCGCCAGGCCAAACACCGAGAACCACACCAGCGTGAATGCCATGGGCGCCAGCAGCGCGCCAAGTACAAACTGCTTGATGGTGCGTCCGCGTGAGATACGCGCAATAAAAATACCGACATACGGCGCCCAGGAAATTGTCCACGCCCAGTAAAACACCGTCCAGCTCTGCTGCCAGCTGGTGCCCTGGTACGCCTCCGTCCAGAAGGCCATCCAGGGCAGGTTCTGCATGTAATTGCCAAAATTCTGCACAATGCCCGAGGTGATGAATAGCGTGGGGCCTGCCAGCCACACAAACAGCATCACGATCAGTGCCAGTACAATGTTGATTTCGGAAAGCCGCTTGATACCCCGATCCAGCCCGAGTGCTACCGAGATAGTGGCGATGATGGTGATAACGGCCACGATGACGATTTGCGACACCACACCGATCGGCACACCAAACACCACATTAAGCCCGCTGTTCAGTTGCAGCGTGCCCAGACCAACAGACACCGCCACGCCAAACAACGTGCCCAGCAGCGCAATGATATCGATGGTCCAGCCAATCGGCCCGAAAATGCGATCCCCCAGCACCGGATAAAACACGCTGCTGATACGCATCGGAAGATTCTTGCGATAACTGAAGTAAGCAATCGCCAAGGCCGGCAGCGTGAATATGGTCCAGGTGTGCAGGCCGAAATGGTAGAGCGCCACATTCATGGCATGTTTGGCGGCATCCACCGTTTGTGGCTCAATACCGGCCATGGGCGGGTTGGCAAAGTGCGAAAGCGGTTCGGCCACTCCCCAGAACATCAGGATGGTACCGATACCCGCGGCGAACAGCATCGCAAACCAGGTCTCGGTGCTGTACTGCGGGGTTTCGTCATCCGCACCCAGGCGAATGCCGCCATACTTGCTGAAGGCAATCCAGATCAGAAAAATCAACAGCCCTGACACACTTGCTACGTAAAACCAGCCAAAATACTGGAAGGTGAAGTCACCCACCAGACCAAAGGCATATGCAAACGGCTCATGGAACGGAATGGCGAACGCCACAAACACAATCGCGATCGCGGCAGCCGTGACGAATATTTGCGGTATCGCATTCAGTCCCAGCCTGTTGCCCAGACGCTCAAACATTCCGCCCTCCTCTGTTGATAGTTATACCAGCTCCGCCAGCAAAGATTTTTCGTAGGTTTGCAGTTTTTCGACCTGGCCCTGGGTGATCAATTGAACCCAGTTCGGGTTGGCAATCAGGGCACGACCGACGGCCACCAGATCGAACTCGTCGGCATCCAGGCGCTGCAACAGCTCCTGAATGTCGGCTGTATCGGCCTGACCGCCCTGGAAGGTTGTAATAAACTCTTCATTAAGGCTGACACTGCCGACGGTAATGGTGGGTTTGTTAAGCAGGCGGCGTGTCCAGCCGGCCAGATTCATGCTGGAACCTTCGAACTCCGGTTCCCAGAAACGACGCTGGCTGCAATGGAAGATATCGACACCGGCGTCGGAGATTGGTTGCAGCACTTCTGCCAGCTGCTCAGGTGTTTCGGCCAGTCGCGCGCTGTAATCCTGCTGTTTCCACTGCGAGAAACGGAAAATGATGGGGAAATCCTCGCCCACCTCGGCACGGATCGCCTGGACGATCTCAACCGCAAACTGACTGCGTTTGGCGCGCGAACCGCCGTACTGGTCGCTGCGCTGATTCAGCCCTTCCCACAGAAAATCATCAATCATGTAGCCGTGTGCGCCGTGAATTTCCAGCGCATCAAATCCCAGCTTTTTGGCGTTGCCACCGGCTTCGCCGAAGGCTTTGACGATATTGTCGATTTCGGCCGTTGTCAGTGGCTCACCCACTTTTTTGCTGGGCAGCGCATATCCGGACGGCGTGGCGCTGGGGAAATCAGGATGCGGACCGGTGCCAGGCTTGCGCGCACAACCCACATGCCAGAGCTGAGGAGCTATCTTACCGCCAGCCTTGTGGACGGCATCCACAACCTGTTTCCAGCCAGCCAATGCTTCGTCTGTGTGAAAATTGGGGATCTTACTGTCAAATGACGCGGCCTTGTGACCGACCGTAGTCCCTTCAGTGATGATAAGGCCAACATCGCCTTCGGCGCGGCGCCGGTAATAGTCAACCACCAGCTGGTGTGGCACACCATCTGGCGAAAACTGACGCGTCATCGGCGCCATGACAACGCGGTTTTTCAACTGCAGTTTGGGGCTTTCGAAGGGTTTCAGCAAAACATCCAGTGGAGCGTTCGACGACATATTTCTTTTCCTGTGAATTAAAAACAAAAAGGGCCGCTCCTGTCAGGAAGCAGCCCCTTTGTATACGTACTGCTTGTTTAGTCAGCCTACCATAGCGGGTGGTCAGGCTGATTTCAACAACTTACTCGGATGGTAAATCCGTGTAGGAGAAGTAACCAATAAACATCTCCTCCCAGCTCTGCAGGCCACCGTACGCAGTTACGGTAGGATCAGGCACACCCGGGTTGTACTCGGAGTTGTCAAACAGACCCTCTACCACTACGCGCGAGCCAGCCGGAATGACCATGGGCTCGTCCATGCGGTAAGTGGGCTGCCAGGCAAAGTTGTAGTTGGCAACATTGATGATGTCTTCCTGCGTGTTGTCAGGATAGATCACGCGGGCTGCCATGGACTTGCCACGGTAGTGCATGTGCGCACGGAAGCCGTACAGAAGGATGTCTTCCTCAAACACGTGAGTTGCTGCCATTTCGTGCTCCATGGCACCAGGCGGAATCACGATGTTCTCAGTACGGTTACCGGGAGAGACTGAGTACGTGTGGAACTCCAGATTCGGCTCTTCTTCATCCTCATAGAACCACAGACCAACACGGGTGTTGTCGACAGTTTCCTGACCGAATGAAGTGTAGTGGATGCTCATGCGCAGCGCGGAATCCTCCGGCACTCGAATACCGGTACCTTCTGGAAACTCGGTGGCATATTCCTTACCAGGTGCATAACCTTCCAGGAACTCACGACGCGGATCGTTGACCGCCTCGTCGATCATGCCTTCTTCCTGGGGTTCATCAGCGACGACATAGGACAACAAGTGGTGCAGAACTCGTTTGTCACCCGGGATAAACTGAACCGCTTTTACCCACTTCTCCTCGCCAAATTCCAGAGGAATTACCGAGTCGATATAGTCGATAACACCTGTGGCAGGCACCGTGAAGCTGGGGACATCGATTACAACGTCCGGCTCGGCCCCGTTATACTGCCACTCACTTTGTGGTGGCTGTATCTGAGTTAATGGGTCAACTCCCGCATCAGCTACGACTGCCCAGCTCGAGGCCAGCAGCATTGCAGCAGTCAAACTCGTTTTTTTCATTGTCACTGCTCCTGTCGTTGGAAATGGAATATCACTCGACCTTGATCCTATGCCACAAAACAGTGCAGCTCAAGCATTGAAATCAATGCTTTGCAACAAAGTGTTACCACAAAAAAATGGGGCGCGCTGGTTGACAGCGCGCCCCACTCCTTTGCTAAGCGATTGATTTAGTTGGGTACGTCTGTATACGAGAAGTATCCAATAAACATTTCTTCCCAGCTCTGGGGACCACCGACGGCCGGTACGGTCGGGTCAGGGTTACCGGGGTTGTACTCGGAGTTGTCAAACAGACCTTCCACAACCACTCGGGAGCCTGCCGGCAGAACCATCGGCTCGTCCATGCGG
>Ga0189278_10521_pt1 | contig 15161 bp, 17 predicted proteins | sample N26A9minimetaG_FD_130326 | JGI IMG/M metagenome (GOLD analysis project Ga0189278, IMG submission 130326) | Marine microbial communities from the Costa Rica Dome - N26 A9 mini metaG | ecosystem: Environmental > Aquatic > Marine > Oceanic > Photic zone | place: Costa Rica: the Eastern Pacific...
CCTCTCCATCGCGGTCTATGCGCCAGACCGCGACACGCTCGAACGCGCCGCCGCCCAGATCAAACGCGTCGGCCAGGAGATCATGTCGGTGATCGTGCGCGAAAACATGGCGCTGAAAGCCACCTACTTCGCGCAATCCCCCGGCAACTTCGGCTACCGGGCGCGCAAGACGCCGATCTCCTCGATCAATTTCGCGGATTTCGCCGCCCTTCACGGAAGCGTCGAGGGGCGTGGTCCTGACCAGTCGCCCTGGGGCCAGACGATCTCGGTCCTGCCGACGGTTGGCACCTCGGGCTATCGGTTTAATTTCCACGAGACGGGTAGCCCGGGCAAGGAACCGACCGTTGGCCATACCCTGGTTCTGGGGCGCACCGGCACCGGCAAGACGCTGACCACCGCTTTCCTCGCAGCGCAGGCACAGCGGGTCGGCGCCCGGCTCTTCTTCTTCGACAAGGATCGCGGCCTCGAGATGGCGGTGCGCGCCCTCGGCGGCCGCTACAACGAAATCCGCGCAGGCGTGCCGACAGGTCTGAACCCGCTGATGACCGAGACCGACGAGCGTGGTCGCGCCTGGCTCTCGGACTGGCTCGTGACACTTCTCACACAGGGTGGCACGCTGACCGGCGAGCAGTCGCGCCATATCCAGAGCGCCGTGACCCAGAACGCCCATGCCGGGAGCGCGCTCCAAAAGTTTTCCAGCTTCGAGACCCTGTTCCAGTCACTCGACGACGATGGCGAGTTGCAGAGCCGCGTCGCCGAATGGGCGCCCGGCGGGCGTTATGGCTGGGTTTTTGAGGCGCCGGAGCACGGGCGCGGTCTCAAGATGTCCGGCGACATCATCGGGTTCGACATGACCGAAATCCTCGACATGACCACCGAGCGCATGGCGGTGCTCTCCTACATCTTCCGCCAGATCGAGCGACTGGTCGAAGACCGCCGCCCCACCATCATCGTGCTCGACGAGGCCTGGAAGCTGCTCGACGATCCGTATTTCGGGGCGCGGCTCGAGAACTGGCTGGTGACCCTTCGGAAGATGAACTGCGTCGTGATCATGATGACGCAGTACCCAAGCCAACTGCGCGACAGCCGCGTTGGCAAGACCATCGTCGAGACGGTTCCGACCCAGATCCTCTTTCCCAACGATCGCGCCACAATCTCGGATTATGACTTCCTGCGCGTGAACACCAAGGAGGCCGCCCTCCTCGTCCAGCCGACCATCGGCCAGCGCATCGCCCTCGTCCGCTCGGCAGGTGACAGCGTCTTCGTCGATGCGGATCTTTCCGCACTTGGCGATCTGCTGCCCATCCTTGGCGGTGGCGCCACGGGCGAGGCCCGCCTGCCCGCCGATTGGCGCACCACCCCCGATTTCTGGAGACATGTGATATGAGCTTGAAGCCAATCCTCGCGCTTTTCGCCAGTGCTGCCCTTTTGGCCGCCTGCGAGACATACACCGAGAAAACCTCGCCCTGCTTCGGGCGCAATGGCGAACCGCAGGTGACGCGCTCGGCGCTTTCCTTCTCGACCATGGGAGCACCGACTCAAGAAACTGCCAAACCCGACTGTACCTTCGAACCCCTGCCACGTCCGGAATGACCCGGGCGGCGATCATATCCGCCGGGCTTTGCCTCGGCCTCAGCGCCCTGCCCGCGCTCGCCCAAGGCGTGCCGACGCAGGACAATTCCGCGATCGGTCGCGCCATCGCGCGTGTAACGGCACTGGCTGAGGATCTGGGCGTCCAGCAGAACAAAGAGCGGACCGAGACGTCGCTTGCCGATGTGCAGGCCGACCAGCTGCGCGTCCTCGAGGAGATGACCGCCGCGATCACCGGCCCCGGCTTCGACATCCGCGCGCTCGAAGGCAACGCGGATTTCGGGGTGGCGGCGGTCTATCCAAATACCGACCCAAACCCGATGAACAGCCGCCTTTTCGGCGAAGGCCGAGAGACGGTCGAGATGATGATCGTCGAAGTCGCGAGCGAATATGCGGGCGCGCCAGGCGTCGCCCGTGCCGGTCTCTCACCCACCCAATGGCGCTGCCTCTTCCAGGCCCTGATCAAGCAGGAGAGCCGCTTCAACGTCGCCGCTCAAAGCCCGGTCGGGGCATACGGCCTGACCCAGCTCATGCCCGGCACCGCCTCCGATCTCGGCGTTGACCGATACAACGTGAAGGACAACCTGCGCGGTGGTGCGCGCTACATCACCACACAACTCAACCGCTTCGGCAACATCCCCCATGCGCTCGCGGCCTATAACGCAGGACCTGGCCGGGTGACCGAGTATGGCGGCGTGCCGCCCTTTGCAGAGACGCAAGGGTATGTGCGCAACATCTCGAAGTTCTACAACGAATACCTCGCCGTGGTGGGTGGTGCCGACGCGCTCGGCACGCTCTCGCCCTCGGACTTTGCCCTCGCCGAATATGCCAGCATCTCGGAGGCGGGCGTCTATTACGCGGCCGACAGTTCGGGGACCACCGAGCAGGTGATCAACCGCCTCCGTGCGATCATCCTGCAGATCGACGCACAACCCAATGCCAAGGCGGCCTTGGAGCTCAACACCTATGCCAAGGCCGAGATCGGCCGCATCCTCAACCTCCGCGTCCGGCTGATGGCCGCAAACCAACAGCGCGAGGCGGCCTATGCGCAGCACCTCGTCGCTGACCGGCTGGCCGAGCGCGACTTCATGCAGATGGGAGTTCCCGAATGAGACGACTTCTCCTGGCCGTCACCGCGGTCACCTCACTCGACCTGTCCGGGCCCGCCACGGCCCAGGGCGTGCCAACCTTCGACGGATCGCAACTTGGCCAGCTTGTGGCCCAGCTCGAACACATGGCCGAGGATCTGAACGTCCAGATGCAGCAGCTCGCGACCATGCGGCTGGAACTGGAAACCCAGCTGTCGCAGTTGACGAACCTTGAGGCGCAATTGACCTCGCTCATTGAAGGCAGCGGGCTCGGAGAACTCTTCGCCACGGTCGAAGAATTCCGAGCGCTGCGCGGCAAGCTGATCGCGCCTCTCAATACCGCACAATCGCTGGCAAGCGGGGATTTTCTCAGCGGCTTCAATCCCGGCGCGGAACTCTCGGCCTCGGTCGAGCGCGTGCTTTCGGGCAGCGGCTTTACCTCGGAACGCCTCAGCACGCTCTCCGGATCCGATCAGCCCGCCGACAACCGGATTGCCACCTCGGCCGGAGCCAGCGCCATGCTGTCGGTCGCCGCGCAGGAAAGCCACGAAGAGGCCGGGCAAAGCCTCGAGCGGCTCGAGACCATGGTCGGGTTGATCGATGATCAGGACGGGTTGAAGGCCGCCGTCGATCTCAACACCCGCGTCACGGCTGAGCTTGGCATCATCCTGACCCAGATCTGGCGGCTGGAAGCCGCGCAAGGTGTGAGCGCCGGTCAGCTTGGCGTCGTTGATGCCGCGACCCTTGCAGATGAGCGCAAATTCCGCTCGATGGCGGTGGATCCATGAGAAGGTCCAAACGCACCCCGAGCCGTTTCACGCTTATGGAAGCCGGTCTCCTCGGCCTTTCGCTTGCCCTGTCCCTCGGCCTCCTCATCTTGCCCGACCCGGCCTCTGCTCAGGACCGGCCCTTCACCTCAATGGAAATCGCACGGGATGAAGAGGATGCGTGCCGCGTCCCCAAACCCCAGGTGGATCTCGCCGAGACCGCTTACTTGCGCAATGGCTACCGCGCGATCCTGCGCATCCTGATTGCCGAAGAGGCGCTGGCCACAGGGACCTGCACATGCCTGCTGGACCAGTTCACCTGGGATCAGGCGCTTGACGCCCTGCCCCGGTTCCAGACCTCGGATGATCCGCGTCTGCCCTTCAACGTGCTCGACCTCTATGCGCAGGCCGACGCGCTCGAGGCTCAAGTTGCGGAGGCCTGTGCCAAGTAGATGGGGATCATTCGCGACATTCTGAGCGAGGTCGACGCTGCAGTGAACACGGTGGCGCAGGACGGCTTTGTCTCTTCCGCAGCCTCGGTCGGCAATGTCATCTCGACAGGCGCGACCCTCCTCCTTGTGCTTCTCGGGATCAACGCGGTGATGCAGCTCCGCCCCCTGCCCTTCGGCACCGGCTTTGCCTTCGGGATCAAGGTCGCACTGGTGGGGATCTTCGCGCAGAGCTGGGACAATTTCAGCATCATCTATGGCGTGGTCACAGAAGTCCCCGACTCCATCGGCGCCTCGATCCTCTCGCTCACCGGGTCGGGCGACGAGGCCGGGGTCTATGAGAGCCTCGACAACATGGTCGCCCGCATCACCGCCTATGGCGACACAATCGGCGACCGCGCTGGCTGGGTCTTCGGGGCGGTCCTGGGTGCCATTTTCTTCGTCCTATCCGCCGTCTTTGCCGCCGTCACGGCCGGGATCATCGCCTTCGCCCGCATCGTCTTCGCGCTGATGATCGTGATCGCCCCCTTCATGATCGTGACGTCGCTCTTCAAGCCGACCCAGTCCCTCTTCGAGGCCTGGACCCGCGCCACCATTGGCTATGCGCTCATGCCCGTCGCCGCCGCAGGCGCCGCGGGCATCATCGTCGCCATCGCCGAGGCCATCGGGGACGCCTCCGCCGATCCGGGCGATGTCGAGACCGTCAGCCTCATCCTGCCCTTTCTCGTCATCCTGATCCTTAGCGCCGGGATCATGGCCTCGGTCCCCTACATCGCCTCCAACCTCACCGGCGTCGTGGGCATTGCGTCGAATGCCGTGGGCTTGACCGGCCTTGCGCGCCAGGGCTTCGTGAACACGCGCCAGTATGGCACCGGGACCGCTTCGCGACTCGTCACCGGCAAATCCCCGCACGAGCTGAATCAGGCCGCCAATACCGGCGTCGTGAAAACCGGCGAGATGATCCGCCAGAGCCCCGGCGCGCTTCTCTCCGCCGCCAAGGCCTTCCGCAAACCCTGATTTGAAAGACTATCGATTTGAAGAAGACCGTAGCCAGTTCCGCGAGAAGCGACCGTGACGCCTTTGAGGTGGATTTCATCTACGGGCCGAGGCGGCGCGAGCGCTTCGCCTGGTTTGTCGCGGCAGCAGGCGTGCTGGTCGGCGTGGCGGGCATGGTCGCGGGCGCGAGCCTTTTTCCCCTCAAATCGACCGAGACCTTCGTGGTCGTGGTGGACAAGGAAACTGGTGAAATGGACCGGGTCGCCGCCGTCCAGGCGCTGACGCTTTCGGAAAGTGACGCCATCATCCAGGCCAGTCTCGTGGCCTATGTCGATGACCGCGAGACTTATGATCTGACCGACGGCGAGCAACGCATCAATTCGGTACTCGACCGCTCGGACGGCGATGCCGCGCGCACGCTCCGTGATCTTTGGTCCTCGACCAATGAGGACTACCCCATCACCGTCTATGGACGGGATTCAAAGATCGAGGTGGTGATCAAGTCGGTGAACCAGATCGAGCGCGGCGTGGCCCAGGTCCGCTTCACCCGCACGCTGCGTCGCCCCCGCGATACCCGCACCGTCACCCGGCCTTACGTGGCGACCGTCGGCTACGACTTCCAACCCGAAACCCGCCAGCGCCTTCAGGATGTCTGGGCCAACCCTTTGGGCTTCGTAGTGACCTCCTACCGCGTTGACGCCGAGACCCTGGAGGATTGATCCAATGAAATCCCTGCCCGCGCTCCTCACCACTTTTCTACTAACGCTTGCCCTACCTGTTGCCGCAAACGCCGAGGCCACGCCGCAAGGCGGCCCGCTCGACATCCGCATCCGCACCGCCGTCTATAACGAAAACCAGGTCTACCGGATCGAGACCGATCTGCGGCATTCGACGACAATCCATTTCGGGGCAGGGGAACGGTTTGAAGCGGTGATCGTCGGCGACACCGAGAGTTTCCAGGTCGATCCAATCCCCGAGCTCGGCAATGTGCTGACCATAAAACCACATGTGGCGCAGGCCTCGACCAACATGACGGTGATCACCAACCGCCGCACCTATTCCTTCCACCTGCGCGAAGGCTCGATCCCGAACCGCACAGGCATGTTCTTCGAGGTGCGCTTCCGCTACCCCGATGAGGAACGCCGTGCGGCGGGTGCCACCCAACCGAAGGGGTTCGAGGCACCTCGCAACTACAACTACCGCGTCTCCGGCGAAGGGGATTTCCGCCCCAGCCATATCTACGACGACGGGCGCTACACGTATTTCGTCTTCCCGGAAAACGGTCGCCAGCCCGCCCTCTTCAAGGCCGATGACCAAGGCCGCGAGCGCACAGTCAACTGGACCCAGCAAGGCAACACCGTTCGCGTTCTCGGGGTGAACACCTATTGGACGCTGCGCATCGGCGACGAGGCGATCTGCGCCTGGCGCGACGAGAGCGCGATCTATGTGAGCAACTGACCATGGCCGATCAAACCCCTCCCGACCTTCAGAACCGTCTCGACCAGTTCAGCCAGCGCGGCAAATCGAAACGCCGGGGCAACAGCCTCGGGGTCGGTGCCCTCGCCGCCGCCCTCGCCCTTGGCGGGGCCGGGGTCGCGTATTTCCTGGCCACCGGCCTGCAGGAGGGCGACAGCGCACTCGAGACCTCCGATGTTGAAACCTTCCAGGACCGCCGCCCCGGCACCGGTGGGCGGCTGGAGTTTCCACCCGATGAGACCGAACAACGGGTCAATGACGCGCTGATCGCCGTCGAAGAAGCGCTTGATGTGCCCGCCGCCCCTGCCCCCGAGCCGAGCGCCGAGGTGCTGGCCGAGATCGCCAAGCTCCGCGAGGCCCTTGCCGCCAGCCAGGCCGCCCGCAACTCGGAAATCCAGTCCGCCGTTGCCGACCTGCGCGAGGCCTTCGATGAGCAGAAGGCGGCCTTGGAAGCACTTATAGCGGAGAAGGAGGCAGAGCTTGCCAACCTGCAGCGCCAGACCGAGGCCCGCATCGAAGGTCTGCAGGCCATGCTCGATGCCGAACGGGCGCAGCGCGAGGGGCTCGAGGCTGAGCTCGATCGCGAGGGGCTGATCGCCGATCAGCGCCTACTCGAAGAACGCCGTCGTCAGGAAGAGGAACAGCGCCAGCGCGAGGCCGAGCGGGTCGCCGAGGAGCTTCTGACCGCGCAGATCAAATCCCCCGCCGTGGTCTATGCCGACGGTCCGCGCGGCGGCCAAAGTGGCGCGGCGGTGGCCGATCCTGCTGCCGCAGGCACCGAGGGGCCGGTCCTCTCGGGCAATGAGGCGTTCCTGCAGAGTGCGCGACCGCTCGAAGTGCAGGAGGCCACCCGCCTCACCCACCCCGAACGCACGTTGACCCAAGGGTCCGTCATCCAGGCCGCGCTCCAGACCGCCATCAACAGCGACCTGCCGGGCTCCGTTGTGGCGGTTGTCTCCGAACCGGTCCCGGCGTTTTCCGGGGACCGGATCCTGATCCCCCGGGGCTCCCGCCTTTTTGGCCAATACCGCTCTGGCATCGAGATGCACCAGAAACGCATCCTCATTCTCTGGACCCGCGTCCTGACACCGGACGGAACCTCAATGGAAATCGCCGCTGTTGGCGGGGACCAGCTTGGCCGGTCGGGCCTCACCGGCCTCGTCGACACCAAGTTCGCCGAGCGCTTCGGAGGTGCGGCGCTGATTTCCGTGATCGGGGCGGCACCGGCCGTGGCAGCCGAGAGCGCCAACAATGAAACCACCAGCATCGTTCTGGGCGATGTCGGCAGCGACCTGCAGGATGCCGTCGGCTCGGTCATCGCCGACCAGGTGTCGATCGCGCCGACGATCTATGTCGATCAGGGAGCCTCGGTCACCGTGCTCGTCGACCGGGATGTGGTGATTTATTGATGGATCAGGCATCGCCAGCCTCATATCTCGAGCGCTATCTCGACCCGTTCCGCGACCTCTTGCGACGCGATGACGTGGTCGAGATCGCGATCAACCCGGACGGCAAGGTCTGGCTTGAGGTCGCAGGCGACGCCACCATGCGCCACGAAGGTCAGACCGTGGATCGGACCACAGCCCTCAACATGGCCCAGACCATCGTCGGCGATGCCAAGGCCCGCGTTTCTGAAAAGAACCCCCTCGTCTCCGGCAAGGTAGAATATGCAGGCCGTCCGCTTCGGGTCCAGGTCGCCGTACCGCCCGCCATCGATCGCGGTGCCTCGATCACCATCCGTCTCTTCGCCTCGGGCAGCGTCCGGGACTACGCCCCGGCCTATCTCTTCGGCAAGGCCGTGTCGCTGGACGCGCTCCGCGCCGAGAAAATGAAGAACATCGCCAGTCTGGCAGATGAGAACCTCGAAGCCGCGTTGCAGACCCTGGTCGAGGGGCGGCTCAACGTCCTGATCAGCGGTGGGACCTCGACCGGCAAAACCACTTTCGCCCGCCACCTTCTGACTCATGTCAGCGAACGCGAACGGCTGATCACCATCGAAGACGCCTTCGAGCTCTTCCCCGGTCAACCCAACACCGTCGCCCTCTTGGCCGACCGCGGTTCCGGCTCGCAACGTAGCGCCAACGCCCTTCTCCAGGCCTCCCTCCGAATGCGACCCGACCGGATCATCGTTGGCGAACTGCGCGGGGCCGAGGCCCTGACCTATCTCGAAGCCATCAACACCGGCCATGGCGGGTCGGTCTCTACAATCCACGCTGAAACCGCAGAACTCGCCATCGACCGGCTTGCGATCATGGTGCTGCAGGCTGGCACACCGCTGACCTTCGCCGAAGTGCGCGAATACATCCGGAAATCCATCGATGTGATCGTGCAGCTCGGCCGCGCCGAGGGCAAGCGAGGGATTACGGAGTTCTATCTGCCGGGGTCGTAAGCCCCTCGGCACAAAGGGTCGGAAGCTGCCGTTCGCGGCTGGAGCGAAGGCTCCAATGGTCAATTGCAGGAGCGGACTTTGATCGGCAGACACAGTTGCAGCGGGCTGGCTCCTACGCCCACGTGGGAGTGGCATTTCGTCGTGGCGAAGGGCTAGTATCGTGCAAGTCTTCGGTTGATTTCTTTTTGTGGAAGTCTGCATCTCGGATGGTCACGAACGGCCTCCAAACCCGCTTTTAGCGCGCTTGTCGCACAAACCATGTGTTTTTCCATTTCGTCAAACACCCACAACACACCGTGCATCGAGAGCTTTTGACTCTCTGCTTCTGCCCTAAGCGCACCATCGCCGGTTAGTAGTACCCAATTCCGTTCCACCGCTAAACAGAACGCAAAAACATCTGGCGTCGATAGCATTGCTTTCGCCCGTTTCAGTTCTGTTGCACGTGCGGTTTCTTGTGGAGTGAGTTGTTCGACCTTCAATCCAAGATCGAGCAAATCAGGGCCCAACCAATCGAGGAGTTCCGATTCATACAGAATATCTGGGACCACAAATTCATAAGGCAGGTCAAAAAGCCTCGCGGTCAGCGAGGCTCTTTCGATGTCAATCAAGACAGAGGTATCGGAAACAAGAACTTGCACATAACTACTATGACATGTGGTTCAACCGTTCTTCCAGCTCTTTTACTCGTATTTCGAGAAGTTCTGCCGCGCGAGACAACCCAATCAACCCTTCGGAGAGGGCACGAAAACACAGCCTCTGAAAGCGGTCAGGCTCTTCTCGTTCCCAAGGAATGGAATTCGGCTCCTCGAACGGCTCATCGCGCCAACCCCGTTGCTTATAGACCTTGAACAGGCGCGCAAATGTTGCCTGGTTGATGATGTCCAAATCCTTGCATCGATACGTCAGCGCTTGAATGCTGACGCCAAACCGATCCTTTAGACTAATGAGCTCACCAATGCTTATGTCCGTTCTGCGGGCACCGATCTCCTGCCGTAGCACTTCTGCCGGAACGAGAAATGCACCAGCAAATCGATTTGCGGCGCGTTCTGAATCACATCCTTCAGCGACCTTAAGAACCATGTGGCCCAGTTCGTGAGCTAAACTGAAGCGCTTCCGTTCAGACCAGGTCTTCTTCTTGATCATAATCACCCGCGCAGAGTGATGCTCTTTTCGACGGACTTTGGCCGCAAGGCCATCAATCCGATCAACGTCCAAAGACAACACCTTGATCCCGTGCTCCTCGAGGAGTTCAGCAAGCATTGGGATCGGATCGTGACCCAGCTGCCAGGAAGCACGCATGTTGCGAGCCGCGTCTTCGGCATCACGAACATCGGCCACCCAGTAGGGCGCTTCGTGTGGGGCATCCCATTCCTGGCTCGAAAGATTCAGCAAGCTTTCGATGGCGAGGTACTTTTCAACCATATTGAGCGTCTTGGCTTCGATCGTCGCGATCTCCTTGGCTGACGAGCTGGCTGACTTGCGAAACTCCACGCCCTCCAACTCAAGCTCGTCATCGCTCAGCAGGAAATCCACAGAGACCTCGAGTGCTCGGGCAAGACCTAGCAGCACGCCCGATCCGGGCATGTCTTCATTGCGCTCGTACTTGCCTATGGCTTGAGCGGACACCTTTTTCTCCATGGCATCGGAAAGTGCACGGAGCGAGAGGCCAGATGCTGCCCGGGCTCCTTTGAGTCGCTTGCCAATCATAACGTCCTCCCAGTGGGTGGTTTACATTTCACCCATATGATTGATATTTTGTAAACTACAATGCTTGAAAGCGCGGCTTTTTGTCCCTAACTTGTAACAGCAAGCCGAAAGAAAGGCAAATTTGTAAACCGCCAAGTCGCTTCACGAGGCGCTAAACAGGCAAAGAAAAGAGGAAGTAGCCATGAACGCACCGTTTGCGGGCGACCTACCTAGAGGAATTCAGAAGATCACGGCACTGCCGGACCCCGGTCTGGCAGAACTCTGGGACTCGATCATCGTCGAAGCCGAGATAAAGGAGCGCCTGCTCTCTCAGGCGGTGCTGAATTTCACAATGCGACCAAAGATGAGCCGAGCCGTGTTGCCACTCCATGGCGTCCTCCTGTTGGTTGGCGCACCCGGAACGGGCAAAACGTCGCTCGCGCGAGGGTTGGCCAACCGAACAGCAGCGGCTTTCAAGGGGGGGAACTTCCAACTGGTCGAGGTTGAAGCGCATGGCTTGACGAGTTCCGCCATGGGGAAAACGCAGCGAGCGGTTACTGACCTCTTCGCGCAAACACTTTCAGAACTTGCCAATGCAGGCCCGACGATTGTCCTGCTAGATGAAGTGGAAACCCTTGCGGTGGACCGCTCTAGGCTCAGCCTCGATGCCAACCCTGTCGACATTCATCGAGCCACGGACGCCGTTCTGGTACAGCTCGACCTGCTGGCAGAATCTCACAAGAACCTGCTGTTTGTGGCAACCAGCAACTACCCGGAAGCGGTGGACGATGCCTTCGTTTCCCGATGCGATCTGGTGCTTGAAGTGCCTCTTCCCGGAAAGGAAGCCTGCAAGACGATTTTGCGGGAATGCCTGTTGGGGCTAAGCAGCACGTATCCTGAGATAGAAGAGCTGACCAGCGACCGTGGTTTCGACACCTGTGCTGGCGAATTCGTCGGCCTCGACGGCAGGACAATCCGAAAGACCGTCGCAAACGCGCTCGCCTCTAACACTCAGGTGGCACTGAACCCCGGCTCAGTAACACTGCCCCAGTTAGCTGCTGCCGCAAAATCAGCCCAAACCAACAAAAGAGCGAATCGGGGGAAGTGATGATAACTGTAGCCCGCAGAACATTCCGAAGCTCTCCGCATCGCGACGCATTGGCAACATGGGCCGCCATCAGCGACTTGCTCACCCGTACAAATACCGGAGCGCAGCAAGAACTCAGCAGTGTCGCTGGCATTGCAAGCAGCATAATCGCGGACAAAGCCTGCGAAAACTCACCAATCATTGTCAGCTGTGAAGGGCCGCAGACGCGCATCTACTGTCTTTACGATGACGATGCGATCGACGGGTCGGACGCGAACGAAGACGTGCTCGGGTTTGACCCGCTGAAAGGTGATTGGTCGATTTCACTGCCATGTGAACCCGATGATCTCGGTTGGGTCCAATCTGCGCTGCAACAGAAGAGCAACCGCATCACAGCACGCGACAGAACCGAAACCAAAAAGCAAGACACAGCGAACAACTCGCAAGGTGCTACGCTCGAAATTGATCTCGAGGGGTTGTTGAAACCATGACAACAGTCATCACGTATTCCCGCACCCAGTCTGTCACCTATGTGGCCGATAACATCCTCAAGAGCCTCAAAGACATTATCCGTCTGAGTGGCATGGATCCAACAAATTTCGTGAACGACACGGAAATCAACATGCGCGGAATCAAGGCATGGTTGGAGAGCGAAGACCTCGAGAAGATCACACTCGAGATATACGATCCGGCAACCAATGGACTAATCCTGCGTTGGGATATCGACGTGAACTACAGTTGGTCTGCTGGAGATGGAAACTTCTGGACGGACACCGATCAACTCCGTTGGGCAATTCGCAAAGCGGGAGTGGCACCGGCAAGCGCCAAGTATGACCTCCTTCTACGTACAAAGCCTGGACGACCTGATGTCCCTGGTTGGTACCGAACCACTGCCCGCTCTACGGACGGTATGGTTCGTCAAAGCCTTGGCTCCACCATCGAACACAATGGTCTGGGAGCGACCGCATCGTATTGGAGGCAGGCATCATGATTTCACTCCCAGACGCATTTAAGAAGTTCAAGAGCCGCATGGAGTTGAACGATAGAGAGCAGCAAAACGCGTCCAAACGGCAGAAGGAAGTTCGCGAGCACCTGGATAAGGCCTTTCAGATCGACCGTAGCTTTTTGACAGGAAGCTACGCCCGTTGGACCAAGTCCAAACCACTCAAAGATGTCGATATCTTCTTTGTTCTTGGAAAGGACGAGAACCACTATCGAGAGAAACACCCTGACGAGATACTGACCGCGTTCTACGACACGTTAGTTGACGTTTATGGAAGCAGCGCCGTCAAGAAACAGGGACGCTCCGTAGGTGTAGATTTCGGTGTTGTTATCGATTCAGCCGACAACACAGACTACCGGGTTGTGAGCGTGGATGCCGTGCCCGCATTTGCAAACGGAGACGACTACGAGATCCCAAACAACACAACCGGGAAGTGGATGGGAACAAATCCCGAAATCCATGCACAGAAGGCTGTTGCGGCCCACCAAGCCTATGGCAATGAGTGGAAAGGCCTAGTGCGCATGGTGAAGTACTGGAACCAAAACATCCGCCATGGAGAAAAACCTATCAAGCCATCCTTTCTGATCGAGGTCATGGCGATGGAGTGTTTATATGGAGGATGGGGCGGCTCACACGATCGCGAAATCCAAGCATTCTTCGCTACGTTGCGCGACCGAATTCACGAGGATTGGCCAGATCCGGCCGGGCTCGGGTCTCCTGTCAGCGATCGAATGGACGCGGCGATGGTAAAACGCGCCCAGACAATTCTGGAACAGGCAAACCGCGACATCGCTGCCGCAATCCACTTGGCGCGCCAGGGCAAGAACGGAGATGCTCTGAAAGCGTGGCGCGCTTTCTTCGGGCCAAAATTCCCGCTGTCTTAGAAGGAAAAACCAATGGCTGAATGGTCGCTATCACAGCTTCTATCGTCGTTGCACGAGGATATTCAGCATCGGCTGTCAACAGCGCGGAAGTCCTTCAAGCATCCGGGTACAAAAGGCGATGCAAGCGAAGCCATTTGGATTGATATGCTCGCCCAGTACCTGCCCGAAAGATATCAGGTTGCGAGCGCGCACGTCGTCGATAGCCGGGGAAATTTTAGCGATCAAATTGATGCCGTGATCTTTGACCGTCAATATTCGCCCTTCATTTTCACCTACGAAGAACAGCTCATAGTTCCAGCAGAAAGTGTATACGCTGTTTTTGAGGCCAAGCAGACGGCAGATGCCGGTCTGGTGAGATACGCGCAAGACAAGGTGGCTTCAGTCCGAAATTTGCATCGGACCAGCCTACCAATCCCTCATGCTGGTGGGGTTTATCCGCCAAAACAGCTCATTCCCATCATTGGTGGGCTTCTTACTTTTGAGAGCGAATGGAAACCTCCCCTCGGTGCATCGTTCGAAAAGATCCTCAACGAAGGCGAAGATGATAGGAGGTTGGACATCGGATGCGTTGCCTCTCACGGGCATTTCCTGTTCGCCGAGGATGGGCGATATAACCTTGTTGAGGGGTCAAAACCGGCAACGGCTTTCTTATTTGCACTGATCTCACGGCTCCAGTTCAGCGGCACTGTGCCAATGATCGATATCGATGCCTACGGCGATTGGCTGACCAAGTAGCTGTCGCCAAAGTCCGCTTCGGCTTTTTGCTTCGCGGCGGCACCAACAGCTATCGATTGGCGGTTAAGGGACTTTGACTGTACTTCGTGTTCTTGGATGGGGCGACAAATGGTAAAGAACATCTGCATATTCTCGGACGGAACAGGCCAAATGGGCGGCGCCAGGCCTGACCAACGGCTGTCGAATGTTTACAAGATGTATCGAGCCATGCGTCCGGGTCCAGATTCACCAATTAGCCCGAAGGACCAAGTGGCCTTTTACGACCCTGGCTTGGGAACAGGAGAAAGTGGCGGGTTATTCGGTCGGATCAAGCCGATCTTGGAAAGCGCCGTCGGCACTGGCATCGACCACAACATCATCGATTGCTACGAGCAGATCATCGCCAATTACGAACCCGGCGACCGTGTGTTGCTGTTCGGGTTCTCGCGCGGGGCCTACACAGTAAGAGCACTGGCGAACGTTATGAACCTCTGCGGTGTCCCGACGCAGATGCCGGATGGTTCGCCGGTCCCGCGTCACGGTCCCGGATTGCGGAAGATAGCCAAGGACGCTGTAAAATTCGTGTATAATCACGGTGCTGGAAAACCGCGCGGACAAGATCCTTACTTCAACAACCGTGAAGAGCTCGGCAAACGATTTCGCAAAAAGTATTCGAGCTTTCCCATTGAAGGCGAAGACAATCAGGGAAACGTTCAGCCAACATTCATCGGGGTCTTCGACACCGTGGCGTCACTGCGAACGGCTGTTGTCCGCACCTTGGTCTGGGGCGTCACGTTCGGCGTCGGGTCGGCTTTTGCCGCAGGTGTTGCATTCGGGTGGTCTTGGCTTTTGGTTGTTCCACTCGGCGTACTACTAGTTGCGCTTCTTTGGCAGCTTGGTTCCCTGTTGGGCCCCATCGGAAGGTTTCTGCGTAGAACCACGCTAAGGGAGAACATATGAGAAACATCGCTTTTGGGCGCATGTCCATAAAACGGCGGTGATGAATTTTGGGACGCTGAGTAAAAAGAGACG
>Ga0189278_10529_pt1 | contig 14782 bp, 10 predicted proteins | sample N26A9minimetaG_FD_130326 | JGI IMG/M metagenome (GOLD analysis project Ga0189278, IMG submission 130326) | Marine microbial communities from the Costa Rica Dome - N26 A9 mini metaG | ecosystem: Environmental > Aquatic > Marine > Oceanic > Photic zone | place: Costa Rica: the Eastern Pacific...
TTCTACCTCTAAGTTATCAACAAATACAAAGGTTATGAGTCTCCCCCAGACCCCCTCTTTTCAACATCATAATCTCAATAGATATAATCTATAAAACAAATCTAAAGGCCGTCCCTTGTCCGAGAAAAGATTGCGAGCTTAACTTTCGATAAAGATTGATTAATAGATTAAGTAACACTATACGCCCCCATTGGAATTACAATGGTCTAGCGTTCAAGAAAAAAAACTTGATCTTGAAATCCAGACGAAGTGAAAAGTGATGTTTGCAATCCAGTTGCACGATGATTGTCTTATCTTTGAATCGTGAAACTTTTGGCAATCATATTATCGCTTTATTTTCTTGGACTCAATGGGCTACCCTGTAATGATGATGGTGGCATGGGAGATGATGAAGAAAAAGTTTCGATTGTCGATCACGGCGGTGACCATGACTCGACCTGTGGGCTATGTTCCCCTTTTTGTCAGTGCCACTGTTGCCATGTACATTCTTTGGACCTTGGCACTACTGCCTTTGAACCCAATACACATTCCATTGTCCGTGAAAATTTTATCCATTTAGATGGACCGGCCAGGGATGTCACTCCTTCCCTTTTCCAACCTCCGCGGTATTGATTCTATTTTTTTAGGGGATAACTACATCCCATTACCATTGACATCCATGATGCAGTGATATCATTTGCAGCCATGGACATTCATTAACCGAATCAATTCCATTTTCCAATGATCAACAGAATCATTGATTTTTCAATCAATAATAAATTCATTATTGGTCTGCTCACCCTTGCCCTTGTTGGGGCGGGTCTTTGGAGCATGACCCAAGTTCCCATCGATGCCGTACCGGATATCACCAATAACCAAGTACAGGTCATTACCCAATCACCCAATCTGGGAACGGAGGATATAGAACAATTTGTAACCTATCCCGTTGAGGTGGCCATGAGCAATCTGCCCAACGTCAAGGAGATCCGCTCTGTTTCCCGATTTGGTCTTTCTGTAGTGACCATTGTATTTGATGACGAGGTGGGCACTTATCTGCCGAGACAACTTGTAGCCGAAAAACTGCCCGAGGTTCAAGAACAGATCCCTTCGGGCTTTGGCAAACCCGTTATGGGTCCAATTTCAACGGGATTGGGCGAAATCTATCAATATACCCTTGAAGTAGATGATGAACATCAAGGTGAATATTCGGCAACGGAACTTCGTACGATCCAGGACTGGATTGTACGGAGACAGATGGCCATGGTTCCCGGCGTGGTCGAGGTAAACGCCTTTGGTGGAAACAAAAAGCAATACGAAGTGGCGGTTGACCCGGACGAACTTCGCGCCATTGGTATAACCATTACAGAAGTGTTCTCGGCCCTTGAAAACAACAACCAGAATACAGGTGGAGCCTACATCGAGCGTAACCACCAAGCCAACTTCATTCGTGGTGAAGGGCTGGCCAGGACCATATCGGATATTGAAAACATGGTGGTCAAGGCCGTTAATGGCATTCCCATCAAAGTTAAGGATATAGGTAAGGTAAGCATGGGAAGTGCGGTACGCTATGGTGCGCTTACCAAAGATGGAAAGGGCGAAACCGTGGGCGGAATGATCTTGATGCTCAAAGGGGCAAATTCCAACGAGGTGATCGAAAACGTGACCCAACGTGTGGAACAGATACAACGGTCCCTTCCTGAAGGAGTGTCCATCAAACCTTTCCTTGACCGCAGCGAATTGATCGCCGAGACAACAGGCACGGTAACGGGGAACCTTTTGGAAGGTGGGCTTATCGTGATCTTCGTGTTGGTCTTGCTGTTGGGGAATTGGCGTGGCGGACTCATTGTGGCTTCGACCATACCCTTATCCCTATTGTTTGCCTTTATTCTGATGAATGTTTTTGATGTATGGGCAAACTTGATGAGCTTGGGGGCAATCGATTTTGGAATCATTGTGGATGGTGCGGTGATCATCGTAGAGGGCACCGTTTTTTTAATGTACTCCTATGTGGTCAAAAAGAATGGCGTTAGTGCAGAAACACGGGATGCCATCGCCGCTAAGGCCTCCAAAAAAATGATGAACGCCGCTTTCTTTGGCCAGTTGATCATTCTGATCGTGTTCCTGCCCATTTTGGCCTTGGAGGGTGTCGAAGGGAAAATGTTCCGGCCCATGGCCCTCACCTTCATTTTCGCGATGATCGGGGCCATGTTATTGTGTCTTACCTATGTACCCATGGTTTCGGCATTGTTCCTACGGCCGCCAAAATCCAAAAAACAATCCTATGGCGATAGGTTCGTGCATTGGATTGAGCGGAAATATAAACCGTTGTTGACCAAATCACTTTCCAAGGCCAAAGTGGTCGTAAGCATTGCCCTTGGCCTTTTTGCCATTGCCATTTTCGCCTTTACGAGAATGGGTGGTGAGTTTATCCCACAACTGGACGAAGGTGATATTGCCTTTCACGCGATCTTGAAACCCGGCAGTTCCCTGTCGGAAACCATCGAAACCACGACAAAGATTGAACGTATCGTGAAGACCGAATTTCCAGAAGCGGAAACCGTTCTCAGCCGTATCGGTGTCGCCGATGTACCAACGGACCCGATGCCCATGGATATCGCCGATATCTTCGTTATCCTCAAACCAACGGATGAATGGACATCTGCAGAAAGCAAGGATGATTTGGTGGAAAAAATGAAGGAGGCCATCAGTATCGTTCCCGGTGTGAATTTTGAGTTTACCCAACCTATCGAAATGCGCTTCAACGAACTACTTACGGGTGTTCGTGAGGATGTGGCCATTAAATTGTTCGGGGAAGACCTCGGCATATTGGCAAGCAAGGCCGAGGAAATGGGGGAAATCATTGCCACCGTTCCCGGTGTGGCGGATATGAAGGTTGAGGCCACGGACGGACTGCCACAAATCACCATTGACTATAACCGCAATAAATTGGCACAGTACGGTCTAAAGATCGAACAGCTCAATAAAGTGGTACAGGCCGCCTTTGCAGGAGGAAAGGCAGGCGTAATCTTCGAGGGTGAAAAACGGTTTGACCTGGTCGTAAGACTTCAAAAGGAAAACCGGCAAGGCATCGAGGACATCCAGAACTTGTTCATCAACCTGCCCAATGGTTCTCAAATCCCATTACGGGAAATTGCCGAGGTAAGTTATGAACCCGGCCCGATGCAGATAAGCCGTGACAATACCAATAGGCGGACCTATGTGGGTATCAATATTCGCGAACGTGACGTAAAATCGGTGGTAGAGGATATCAAAGAAAAATTGGATGCACAGTTTGAACTGCCCGCAGGATATTACATTCGGTATGGTGGAGCTTTCGAAAATCTGGAACGCGCCAGCAATAGACTGCAAACTGTTGTCCCTATTGCCTTGTTCCTGATTTTCATATTGATTTATTTTGCGCTAAAGTCCTTTCCACAGACCTTGATGATCTACCTCGCGATCCCGATGGCCACCATTGGCGGTGTGTTCGCCCTCTGGTTAAGGGATATGCCCTTCAGTATTTCCGCGGGGGTCGGCTTTATCGTGTTGTTTGGTGTGGCCGTTCTGAACGGACTCGTCATGATAAGTGGTCTCAATGAACTGAAGGAAGAAGGCGTGACCAATCTTAAAGGTAGAATTATAGAAGGCACCAAAAGACGGATTCGTCCCATTATGCTCACTGCCTTTACGGATATTTTAGGGTTTCTTCCCATGGCCGTTTCGGCTTCGGCCGGGGCAGAGGTACAGCGACCTTTGGCCACCGTGGTCATTGGTGGCTTGATAACTTCGACCCTCTTGACCCTCTTTATCCTACCCATCTTTTACCAATGGGTCGAGAGACGTTCGGAACGGATGAGGAAACCCGACCCGAAATGGATTACCCCTGTGGTCATGGTCCTTCTTTTGTTCACCACCGCATTTCCTGCCAAATTGAATGCACAAGAAGGTTTTGAAAATGCACGGCAGATCCAGCCTAAAGATTCACTGCTCGCTATTTCATTGGAAGAGGCGGTGGAAGTTTCCAAGAAAAACTACCCGCTGTTGAAAGCGAAACAATGGGAGGTCCAAAAACAAACCGCCCTAAAAGGTATGGCTTATGATCTTGGCAATACCCAAGTCTTTACAGGTGGCGAAGAAATTATGGATGGACAAGGAATTTATACCTTGGTTGGGGTTGGACAACAGAATATCGACCTATTGGGCATCAGTGCAAAAAGACGTTTTCAGAGACAACGCATCGCTTTGGCCGAGACAGCTCTGGACCTTTCCGAATTGCAAGTGGAACGGGAAGTTAAAAAGGCTTGGTCAGAAGCCTATCGACAGCGACAGAAATTTGAACTGTACCGTGAACTGGATTCCCTTTATTCACAGTTTAAAAAAGCAATAGAACTCAACTTCGAGGTAGAAGCCATTTCCCGGCTGGAATATTCATCGGCCACAAATCAGGCTTTGCAAATCAACAATAAACTGCAACAGGCCGAAGGTGATTATGCCATTGCCCTGCAAAAGCTCAATCTTTGGTTGGTTTCGGACATCTACTATACAGTTCCGGGAAAACTTGATGAAAGTGCGGTAACGGTTTTGGGATGGGACGGGGATTTGGGAAACCATCCAGAGCTGGAACTTTCACAAAGGCGCATCGAGGAGGCCGAGGCGACTTACGATGCGGCACGTGCCGACCTGCTGCCCAAATTCAATCTTCAGGGCGGGCTGCAACAGGTCAATGGTTATAGCGGGTTCTATACCTATCAAGCCGGCATTTCGGTTCCTTTGTTTACAGGTGGACAGCGTAGTCAAGCCAAGGCCGCCAAAATTGAAAGTGAAATCGCAAAGACCAATGCGGATTATACCAAACGCCAGCTGCAATCCGAATTTCGGCAGGCGGTGCAAGCCTATCAGAAATGGAGCGCATCGTGGCAATTTTATAGGGACAAGGCCTTGCCACTTGCCCAAGAGCAGCGCAGGGGAGCATTGTTGGCTTACGCGGAGGGTGCGGTGGACTATGCAGCGTTCACACAGATTATTCGGGATGCCATAAACACGGAAATGGATGCCCTTGACGCCCTTGACAACTATCTAGAGTCAGTATTTGAACTACAATATTTTAAACAATAGACAAATGAACAATCTTTTTAAATATAGCGTTATCGGGCTCGTGACGATGCTCTTGGTTCTTACTTCCTGTGGGAATTCCAAAGCCGATACTGAGGAAGCAAAGCAAAAAAGTCCTGAAGTGGGTGAAATGCACAATGAAAGTGAAGCCAAAGAAGCCATGCTTACGGAGGCGCAGTACCGGAATCTTAATATGAGAATCGATACCGTTGCCCAACGTGTTATGAAGCAGTATGTGGAAGCCAATGGCCAATTGGAGGTCCCACCACAGAATGAAGCGACCATTACAACGGTCGTGGGTGCCAATGTGGTGTCCATAGAGGTCATTGAGGGAGACAAAGTAAAAAAAGGTCAAACGGTCGCCTATTTGTCCCACCCCAATATCATCCAGAAACAGACCGATTACCTGAACGCCTACAGTAACAGCCAGTTTCTTAAGAAGGAATTTGAAAGACAAAAAAAAATGTATGATGGCGGAGTGGGCAGCGGGGCCAACTTTCAAAAGGCCGAAGCAGAATACCGGGCCTCCCAAAGTCTTGCAAAAGGATTGGAAGCACAGTTGGAACAATTGAACATTGGTGCGTCCGGGGTGAGAAACGGTACGATTTACCAACGGGTGGCATTGCGAAGTCCCATTGAGGGATTTGTCCAAAAAGTATCGGTCAAAACCGGGCAGTACGTAGAACCGCAGACCGACCTCTTTGAAATTGTTGACACCCATCACGTCCATGCCGATTTAATGGTGTTTGAAAAGGATGTGTACAAAGTAAAGGTAGGCCAGCAAGTATCCTTCAATGTGCAATCAATTCCCGGAAAGGAACTTACTGCGAAAATTTATTCCGTAGGGAAAACTTTCGAGCAAAATCCCAAAGCGATACACGTCCATGCCGAAATCGAGAACAAGGAAGGGCAACTGATCCCAGGGATGTATGTTGAAGGAAGGATTGAAATCCAAAAATTCGAGACTGTTGCGATGCCTGAAAGTGCAATAAGTTTGAACGAGGGAAAGAAGTATATATTTACGGCGGAGCGCGAAGGCAATGTCTGGAGCTTCAAACCTGTCGAAATTACCACTGGTCCAAATGACGGAAATTGGGTCGCCATCGATTTTGTAGACTCTATTGGACCAAACACTACATTTGCATACAACAATGCCTACTATTTAATGGCCCAAATGAAAAAAGGGGATGCGGGACATGACCATTGATAAAATTACAATACGATGACAGACATTGAAAAAACATTGGAAAACAAAGGTGTCCGCCCCACGGCGATGCGTATTTTGATCTATAGGTATTTGGCTGAAAAGGAAGTGGCCATTGCGCTGACCGATATGGAGAACACTTTCTCAAAAGCGGACAGAACCACATTGTACCGGACCCTGAAGACCTTTGAGGAAAAACGCATTGTGCACCAAATAGATGATGGCACCAATATTTCAAAATATGCCCTGTGCGAACCAGGTTGCAATTGTGAAATGGAGCAAGATCTACACCTGCACTTTCATTGTGAAAACTGTGATGAAACGGTCTGTCTCACTGAGCATAAGATTCCCCATATCAATCTGCCTGATGGATATGTGGCAGAAAATGCCAATTTGGTCATTAAGGGAATTTGCGACAAATGTAGCGGTCAATAAATGCACTTCCGTTGCACGAAACTGATTACGACCTTACAGTCTATGAAAAAGAAGAAAGTAAAACTACGTGATCTGGGGTCAAAGGGACACCCGGGCGAAAACGGACACGAGAGGGGCCATAACCATGGTGGTCCTGAAGGTGTATCTAAATTCAAGACTTATTTACCGGCCATTTCCAGCTTTGCAATGCTCATCATTGGCATTGCAGTGGACTATTTTGATGCTTTCCCGTTTTTCAAGGGATGGATACGTATCCTATGGTACACCACCGCCTATATTCCCGTAGGGTTTCCTGTGGTCAAAGAAGGTTGGAAAAGCATCCAAAAAGGGGATTTCTTCACCGAATTTCTATTGATGTCGATAGCCACCTTGGGGGCCTTCGCCATTGGGGAATACCCTGAGGGTGTTGCGGTGATGTTGTTCTATTCCGTGGGTGAACTGTTCCAGGATGCCGCAGTAAAAAGGGCCAAAGGGAACATCAAGGCACTGTTGGATGCACGACCGGATGAAGCCTCGGTCTTCAGGGATGGAGATTTTATAACCGAAAACCCGGAGAATGTCAACATCGGGGAACGCATCAAAGTGCGGGTCGGCGAGAAAGTTCCGTTGGACGGTGCACTGCTTTCAGCAAGGGCCTCGATGAACACGGCTGCCATCACAGGGGAAAGCAAACCCGAGACTCTAGAGAAGGGAGATATCGTCTATGCAGGCAGTATCAATCTGGACGGGGTCATCGAAGTGGAAACAACCAAGGAATTCAAGGACAGCTCCATTGCCCGTGTCCTGGATATGGTTCAGAACGCTACCGCCCGAAAATCCAAGACGGAACTGTTCATCCGAAAGTTTGCCAGGATCTATACCCCTATTGTGGTATTCCTTGCCATTGCCCTTACCCTTCTCCCCTATTTTTTTGTGGACGATTATAACTTTAGGGATTGGTTGTACCGGGCATTGATATTCTTGGTGATCTCCTGTCCCTGCGCCTTGGTCATCTCCATTCCGTTGGGATATTTTGGTGGCCTTGGTGCCGCTTCCCGAAATGGGATCTTGTTCAAGGGAGCCTCCTTTTTGGATGCCATGACCAAGGTGAATACCGTTGTCATGGACAAAACGGGCACGGTAACCAAAGGTGTGTTCAAAATCAAGGACATCAAGTCCGCCGGTATGGATGAAACAGAATTCATGGGGTTCCTTCTGGCCTTGGAAGAACAATCCACCCATCCCATCGCCCTGGCCATAGTACAATACAAAAATGACAATCCCCATAAAGCCATGGACGTGAGTGAAGTGGCCGGAAAAGGATTAAAGGGTACAGTTAATGGAAAAGTGGTTTTGGCAGGCAACAAAGCGTTGATGGAAGCCAATGGAATAGCGGTTCCGTCTGAAACCGATTCCATCGTGGAAACCCTGGTCATGGTCAGTGTGGATGGCAAGTTTTCGGGATATGTCACCATAGCCGATGAACTCAAGGAGGATGCCCTGCACGGGGTTCGACAAATCAGGGAAGCAGGGATATCCAAACTCATCATGCTATCCGGTGACAAGGATTCCATAACCCAAAAAATTGCCAAGGAACTGGACTTGGATTGGGCCAAGGGCGGATTATTGCCCGAGGATAAGCTCAGTGAGGTCGAAAAACTAAAAAAGGTCACGGATAACATCATCGCCTTCATTGGCGATGGTATCAATGACGCACCTGTATTGGCGGCCAGTGATGTTGGCATTGCCATGGGGGGCCTTGGTAGCGATGTGGCCATAGAAACGGCAGATGTCATTATCCAGACCGACCAACCCAGTAAGATAGCACGAGCCATTAAGATTGCCCGTTCCACTCGCCGTATCGTTTGGCAGAACATTGGGTTGGCCTTTGGGGTCAAGGCGATAGTGCTTATTTTGGGAGCTGGGGGCATGGCCACCATGTGGGAAGCCGTCTTTGCCGATGTCGGTGTAGCCTTGTTGGCCATCTTGAATGCTGTACGTTTGCAGCGGATGCAATGGGAAAACAAAGAGCTTGGTCAAAAAAGATAAGGCCTGACCATATCCAAGAAATGGAATCTTAAACTCTACAACTTGGAAGGCAAATTAATGGTTAAGTCTTTCCCACTGATTTCCCCAAGTTCCATTTTGAAAATTAAACTGTATTGTTTGGAAAAAATTTTTCAATGTTTTTCACTACAGTTGCAATAATTTCATCAGCTTCTGGGGCATCATCCTCGGTAATTTGATGGGCGACACTGGTCCTCCAAGCTCTTTTCACATTTGCAATCTTGGTGTCATCCACCAAATCCGAAGGATTAGTATACGCTAGATTTTTATGCTCCATTTTTTTAAGGAAAAGAGGAACAATCCTTTCCCAGTCCTTTTTGGAAAATTTTTGGGTCAGATGGTACAGATCATAAAAATCCCGTGGTGCCGTGTATGAACGCTGCTTCAGGGCCCTTAGCTTTTCAGCGATCACCTCGTCAATGACACAACATGGGCATTGTTTTTCACCTTGCAATCCATCGGAATAAGGATGCATAATGGGCAATATTTCGGGTTCCAAAATGATGACCTCGTCCGTACTCACTTCCAATTTGATTTTGGTCATCCAACGATCTGGTGGCGGGGGCTGTTGGTTTTTGGAGTGATTGGCCCCCCAATATTTTATGGATACCTGAAATCCTTTGGGCTCGTCATTAAAGACCAATCGGGAAATTTCACCTACACTGAACAGGATTCTGGTCCGATCCGTAGTGGTCTTGGCAATACCTTCCAGTTTTTCCTTTTCCAGTACGAAGTCCTTCTCCCTTGCCGTGAAATCCAGATCTTCTGAAAAACGATAATTCTTGATATAGCATTTACGCAGGCATGTTCCTCCCTTGAAAATGAGGTCATCCTTATAGGTTTCAAAAAAGACCGATAGAAAATGCCCCAGGACGTAGTCCTTGTCCACGGTATCGGGAGGCACCTTCCATTCTTTTGATCGCTCTATGATTTCCTTTTGAAGAATCATCTAATATCCACTTTGGGCCATTTGCAACAGGTTATCCCTTTTGATGTTCAATCGCAACTTCCATTCATTTACAAATTCCCCTTGATCCAGCCCACCTGCATCGATCAAACTATACTTTTTGTTCACCTGCTTTCTGGCATATTGGATAAAACCCTGTAAGCTATCCGCATGGAAAAGGGTTGCCAAAAAGCCCAGTCTTTTCGTCAGGGCAATATTGCCATAGGCCTTCGTATAGGTAATCAATCTTTCATTGTCCCATTTTTCATTGGCGAACGCTTTGATCAAATCGTCCAGATCACCCCCATAGCGGGGCTGGTCAAAACAATCCACTATGGTCATTTCCCTATCGGTCACCAAAAAACCATTTGCTCCAAAGCCTTCCAACATGGTACCGATATGTTTGCTTTCCTTTACGGTAACAAACTTTACCTTGGAGCCCAGGATGTTTGTATCCCTTTTCCTGTGGATGGTCTTGATAAAAAGGGTATACGGAAATCGTTCTGTAAGGTTATGATGGTGCAAAGCTGACCAATAGGCCAAGGTACTACCAGGGCTAATGAATGTAGCCAGTACATTGACATTGGAATAATAGGGTTTGGCATATACCCCTCTTTCTATTCGGTTCAACAACCCCTTTTGATGGAGGTTCTCCACCAATTCATTAACATTGTCCCCCAAACTTTTGGGCAATTGGATGGCCAGTTCCTTCAATTTGAAATAAAGGATTTCATGATCCTCCAAATACTTTACCAAAGCAATATGGCTTTCATTGAGATTTTCTGAGATGTATGTACTTTTCGCCATTACCTTTTATGACACAAAGAACCCTAAAAAATAGGGTCTATCGTTACACGATTGGTAAATTTAGGGGATTCATTTGAAAAAATAAGACTAAATGTCTAAAAAGTTTGATATCAAGGAAACATAGCTCAAAAAGTTAAACCTAGAACCATAGTGGAAACGCCAGACAAAGTATACCACACTAGCCGGATAAAATTGAGTACCTTTAGATGAAAACAAAACTCTGATTTTTAGACCACTAAGGCCATTTATTGAGTGGCTCAAATTATCCGTATATGGTGGTATCAACCATCCGGCTCATCCACTATCCCATGGATTGGATCGAAACCCTACAAAAAAATAATGTCGCAAATGTTGTCAATATTTGCGACATTTTTTAAAAAGTAACTCAATGCTATTTCTTGTCATAATGTAAAATACTAAATTAATTACATTGAAATGGTATCAAGCATTACTATCTGTTGGAAAGTTCCTCAATAGAACCATAAATTTCCAATCCTTAAAGTTGAACCCATATTTTCCAAAAACTTTACCTGAATTCGACACATTCATAGCATAAATAACTTGGCACATCATCTAAACATAAACTTACCCACCAGCATTTCTTTTGACCTCTTTACTCTGAAAGCGAATCAAAAGATTATCGATATCCTCACTTATCTTGGACTCCACTACCCTGGCGTAAATTTGTGTCGTGGAAAGTTTGGTGTGCCCCAGGAGTTTGGATACCGTTTCAATGGGGACATTATTGGAGAGCATTACCGTAGTTGCAAAAGTATGTCTGGCCACATGAAAGGTCAGGTTCTTATCAATACCACATTCATTGGCAATTTCCTTTAGATAGGCATTTGTCTTTTGGTTCGAACTGATGGGCAAAAGTCCTTCATTCGGCCCACCCAGATCATATTTTTCCAAAATCGCCCGCGCCTGAGGTATCAATGGAACCTTGACGGGTTTGTCGGTCTTCTCACGTTTGGTACTTATCCATTGGTTTCCATCGATTCCCTTAACAATATTATCCTTGGTGAGTTCCTTTACATCCACATAGGAGAGCCCGGTATAACATGCAAAGACAAAACAGTCCCGTATCTTCTCCAAACGTTCATTCTTAAGCTCGCAGCATTCCAAGTGTTGCAGTTCCTCTTCATCCAAAAATGCTCTATCATATCTGTTATACTTCAACTGGAACTGATTGAATGGATTCTTTTCCATCCATTCCAATTTTACGGCAAGGTTCAACATCTTCTTGAATCTTTCCAGATGTTTCATGACACCGTTGTTCCCCAAGGAGAGTTTCTTATCCGAGCCTTTGTAATTTCTAAGATAGTGCTCGAATTCCGTGACAAAGGCATAGTTCAATTGCTTGAGATAAACATCGCCAACCTTCCTTTCCTTTGATAAAAACCTGTCAAGGTACCGAGCAGTGGTATAGTAGTTTTTCATGGTACCATATTTTAAGACAACGGACATCCTTTCATTGTGATAGGAGACAAGATCTCTAAGCGTCTTGTTCTTATCGTCCTCACCAAGATAATGTGACTTGATAGCCTCTGCGGTAATTACCCGGTTCTCTTGCAAAAGTTCTTTATGGCACACCAACAATGCTCCGTACACGCTGTCCATGTAAGAATTCAGTTCCCTGATCGGTTGGGAACTTCCCTTGACCCGGTTTCTGGCATTGTCCCAATTCTTTGAGGCCACGTTGCGTTTGAGACTGATCTCTGAGCGTTTTCCGTCCACGGTAATACGGACATAAATGGATAATTGATTTGGAACGCTCCTTGATTTTCTGGTAAAGAAGACTACCGCGAAAGTGTTTTTTGCTTTCATGTTAAAATGACTTTGGTTAAACAATAATTGTTCATCGAAAGTCAAATCGTGCCCAAAAGCTCTTTAAAGATAGGACAATTTAAATAAAAGGCTGTACACCGAATTGCACACCTAATTGCACACCTACTATTTGGTTTCAAATGATATCAAATAAATGCACAAAACGAAAAAAGCACTGAAAATCAATTGATTAACAGTGCTTTTATTTTTATCTATTGCTAGATTTGTCGGGGTGGCAGAGTTTGAACCCATTCACACAATGTTTTATATATCAATCAGTTACAGCTTTTAAGAAACAACTGTTATCCGATTTGTTGACGGTACTTAAATGAACTCAAAGTAAATTGCTTTACTTTCTGACCCTACAAATATAAAATTTGTTAAATATTAAATCAACCCATTTAGTAACAAATCTTATAATAACCCATGTACTTTATATATTATAATCAATACAATACTTTCTTCAGTGAAGCAACAAAGCTTTCATGCTTCTCAGGATTGCTATTTTTTAGTTTTGTAAGGTTCTGTAGTTTCCATTGGACGGCAGGAAACCGTTCAAAATCATAGATTTCCCAATTGGGTGTTCCTTCGCCAAAACTCAATAAGAACTCCTTGTCTTTTTCTGTTAGATTTTGATAGATTGTTTTTATCAATTCCTCTCTGGTCTTTTCAAAATCTTCATAGGTAAAGGGTTCCTCACTCATACCTTCAAATTGATTGACCAAGGTTTCTCTTTGGTCGATAAAATTGGGATGCAACATTTCGTGAAGGGGACGGTTGCTGCTCAAAAGAAACAATAGGAAGCCTTTTTTGATTTCTTCGGTAAATCCTTCATTTTGCAACAGATATTTTACATCGAACAAATCCCTAGGATGCTGACGGTCCAATGCAGCGCAGATTTTTCCGCCATACAACTGCCCTAAAGGAACCACTTGTATGGCACAGAAAGCATCAAATTCCTCTTGGGTCTTTTCACATAGTGATAACGTTACCGTATCATCCATGACACCCCTGTTGATTTGGTTCACTTCCAGTTTTATCTGTGCGTTTACGGTCGTGATTTGAAGTTTCAATGTTTCCTCTTTAAGGGTAATTGTAGCTTCCGGCAGAATTTTTTCGAGTTTAGCTTTTATTTGGCCAAGACTTTCAATAATGTTCTTAAAAGATGTCTTTCTGTCCTCAATGGGAATGTAGGTCAAATCGATATCCACAGATAATCTGGGCATATCCCGTACAAACAGATTGATGGCCGTACCTCCATGCAATGCGAAAACAGGTTTTTTTGCCACTTCCGGCAACACTTGTAACAATAGGGAAACCTGTTGCTTATAGCTACTCATAATTCTCCAATGTTTTAGGGACAGTAATTTGATATTTCGATATATAAACACCATCCTTTACCAAGGAGCGTTTTCCTTTTCCAAGGTCTATATTTTCCAAGCTCATATATTTAAACCAATCGTGTCCGGCTTTTTCTGCCATGTACAGGAATAATCGCTTTACCTTAACTGACTTGCATGCCTCCAAAAGTTCCCGTACCTGTTTTGGCCTAAGGTTGTTCAACCCCTCCATGATTTCGTAACACTCGACCAGTTCTTGTTTTTTTGGCGTTAGGTACAGGCATTCCATCAAAGCCCTCGTCGGGTTGGACACCAACAAATTAAAAGCGCCTTGTTCTATAGTTTGCAGTCCTATATTGGGTGGAAGAAAGGAGGAACTAAAGTAGTTTACTTTTACCTCCCAATCGTATTTTGAAAACCAAGCGGGCAATTTTTCTTCGCTTCCCCCGAACAACGTTACTTGTTTTGTGGATAGCTCCAGATAATGAGTCTTTCCCAATAAGGATAAGGCCGTTTTACCTCCTGGATGGATATTCTGGTCAGCTTGTTCTTGTAATGCAAACAATGCTCCCTGGTAGGTAGGTGTATCACCCACTCGCATCCAAGCTCCAGGGCCTATGGAGTATATCCAATTACTCTTTTTATATCGATTAAGCAATTGTGTGGAGAACCCCTTTTCCGTTAACCATGAGCTTAAATAGACAACTCCTGGAGGCTGTGAATTAAGTAGGTGGTTTATTTTTTGTTCTTTTTCCAAACTGATAGTTTCTGTTTTCAACTTTTTTTAAACCACAACAAATTCATGTAGTTTATTTTGTTTCAAATATACAAACTATTAGTTTGTATATTTTCATTTTTTTAAACTTTCTTAACTCTAAAGAATGTGTTCTTGAAAAAATATGGTAATAGATAGTATTCATACAATATTCCCGAAAAATAAACGTCGCAAAATATTTCTCGGAAAAGGGACGGCCTTTAGATTTGTTTTATAGATTATATCTATTGAGATTATGATGTTGAAAAGAGGGGGTCTGGGGGAGACTCATAACCTTTGTATTTGTTGATAACTTAGAGGTAGAACTGAAA
>Ga0189278_10531_pt1 | contig 14701 bp, 17 predicted proteins | sample N26A9minimetaG_FD_130326 | JGI IMG/M metagenome (GOLD analysis project Ga0189278, IMG submission 130326) | Marine microbial communities from the Costa Rica Dome - N26 A9 mini metaG | ecosystem: Environmental > Aquatic > Marine > Oceanic > Photic zone | place: Costa Rica: the Eastern Pacific...
CTCAGCACCGATCGGGGTCACCCGGGCCATCAGCTGCCCCTCGCTGGAGCCGACGGGCCGCAGATTGACCTTGCGACGGCGCGGCAGTTCCTGACGCAGCCATGCGGTGGCCTCGGCCTCCTGGCTTGCATCAACGGCGGAACAGGCCAGAGCAACGGTGTAGGTGCGGTTGTGATCTCCCACCTGCAGCAGGGAACTGCTGCGCACCTGAAGCACCTCTGCGGCCTGCACCGGTACGGCCCAAAGCAGCAGCAGAACGCCGATTAAGACAAGACGAATCAAGAGGTCGGGGCGTTTAGAACCGGCATGGGAGCCGGAAGGCCCACCATTTCAGCATTGCTTTTGCCCGGGGGAACCATCGGATAGCAGTTCTCACCACGACGCACGTGGATGTCGATCAACATCGGGCCGGGGGCCTTGAGCGCCGCATCGAGATCACGCTTCAACGAGTCCCGCTCGCGGATGTGCACGCCGTCCACACCGAAGGAGCGGGCGAGAGCAACGAAGTCCGGCATGCCATTGAGCATGTCGGAGGCGGAATAACGCTCCTCGTAGAAGCTCTCCTGCCACTGACGCACCATGCCCTGCCAGTGGTTGTTGACTATCACCACCTTCACCGGAAGGCCGTAGGCCGCCAGGGTTCCCAACTCCTGAATGTTCATCAGGATGCTGGCGTCACCCGCGATGCACACCACCTGACGATCGGGGCACGCCACCTTGGCGCCCATGGCGGCCGGCATGCCGAAGCCCATGGTGCCAAGACCGGCACTGCTGATCCAGCCCCGGGGCCCATTGCGCAGGTACTGGGCCGCCCACATCTGATGCTGGCCCACGTCAGTGGTGACGATGGCATTCGGTGCCAGCTCGCGAACGGCCAGCAGCACCTCCTGGGGGAAGAGGGGGCCTTCGGTGGGAGGCACGGTGAGGGGATAGGTCTGTTTCCACTCGGCGATGCGGGCCAACCAAGGAGAAGTGCGGGGTTGCACCTGCTGCTGCAGGCTCAGCTCCACCAGGCGCGCCACGCTCAGGCCCAGATCACCCAGCACCGCCACATCGGGGCGACGGGTCTTGCCGATTTCGGCCGGGTCAATCTCAAAGTGGATCACCCTGGCCCGGGGGGCGAAGGTGTCGAGCTTTCCGGTCACCCGATCGTCAAAACGGGCGCCAACAGCAATCAGCAGATCGCATTCGGTGACGGCGAAGTTGGCATAGGCCGTGCCGTGCATGCCGAGCATGCCCACCGAGAGAGGGTCGTTTTCATCGAAGGCACCCTTCCCCATCAAGGTGGTGGTGACAGGGATCTGATAGCGCTCAGCGATCACCCGGAGGCTGTCGTGAGCACCGGCTGAGATCGCACCACCGCCCACATAGAGCAGCGGACGCTCCGCCTCGGCGATCAGATCAAGCGCCGACAGGATCGGTTCATCCCGGGGGGGCTGAGGCTTGCGGAAGCCTTTGGGAACAATCGATCCGGGCTCAACCGGCACGTAATCGAACATCTCCTGGCCAACATCCTTCGGGATGTCGATCAGCACGGGGCCCGGACGACCACTGGCTGCAATCAGGAAGGCCTGGGCAACGATGGAGGCGAGATCAGCCGGATCGCGCACCACCCAGGAATGTTTCACGATCGGCAGGGTGATGCCGAAGATGTCGGTCTCCTGGAATGCATCGGTGCCAATCGCCGGACGCGGCACCTGACCGGTGATCACCACCATGGGCACCGAGTCCATCTGGGCGGTGGCGATGCCGGTCACCAGGTTGGTGGCACCCGGCCCAGACGTGCCGAAGCAAACGCCCACCTTGCCGGTGGCACGCGCATAGGCATCGGCCGCGTGGGTGCCGGCCTGCTCATGCCGCACCAGGATGTGCCTCACCCAACCCTCGCTCTCGGCGATGTGGAGTGCGTCGTAGATCGGGAGAATCGCGCCGCCGGGGTAGCCGAAAATCGTGTCGACGCCATGGCGCCGCAACGCATCCATCAGGGCTGTCGCCCCAGACATTCTCTGGCCACCGTGACCGGCCTGCTGCCCAGTGACGGCCGAAGACGCTGAGGTGAGAGTCACAGAGGCGACGGGTCAATGACCCCCAAGGTTAAGGGCCCGCAGCTCCCCTGGCTTGGTCAGAGCAGGCCGAGGGCGTGCAGCGGCCCTTGACCACTGATCAGCTCGAGCAAAAAGGCTGAAAAACCAACCATGGCCAGACGGCCGTTCCAGACCTCGGAACTGTTGTTCCAACCCCATTCCCACTTCTCCTGGGGATAGAGCTTCACCTTGTTGGGCAGCTCCGCCGCCGCATCGAGACTCACCTCAGGGCCCTGCAGGCTGGTGGCCACGAGATCCGCCAATCCCTCGATGAAGGGGGCATAGGTGTCGAGAGCACGCACCCGACGGAAGTTCACCACACCGGCTTCGGTGGCCAACTCCCTGTATTCGATGTCGATTTCCTCAAGCGTCTCGATGTGTTCGCTGACGAAGCTGATCGGCACCACCACCAGATCGTTGGTCTTGGCTTGACCCAATTCCTCAAGGGCCTCCTCGGTGTAGGGCTTGAGCCACTCCACCGGACCCACACGGCTTTGGTAGGCCAGGGTGAAGGGGTTCTCGTGGCCCATCTGAACGGCCAACTCCTTCATGATCAGACCGGTGCAGGTTTCGATCTCCTTTTGATAGGGGTCGCCCGCCTCTTCGACGTAGCTCTTCGGCACACCGTGGGCACTGAAGAAGACGTGGGCTTTCGTGGGGTCGTCGCTGTTGCGGACCTCTGCCGCGATCAGCTCGGCCATGGCCTTCACATAGCCCGGGTGGTCAAACCAACTGCGGATGCAGCGAATCGGCAACTTCTCAAAGGCCGGATCTGCCTGACGCAGGCGCTGCAGCTCACGGAAACTGGATCCACTGGTGCTGATCGAGAAATGGGGGTAAAGGGGAAGCACCACCACCTCATCCATGCCATCTGCCTTGATGTCCGCCACAGCGGATTCGGTGAACGGATGCCAGTAGCGCATGGCCACGTAGCTGGTGGCATTGATGCCGCGCTGACGCAGCAAGCTCTGGAGTTCACGGGCCTGCTGCTCGGTGATGCGCCGTAGCGGTGATCCGCCACCGATGGAGCGATAGGCCTCCTGCGACTTGCCACTGCGCAGGGTGCTGATCAACCAAGCCAGCGGCTTCTGCAGCGCCGGACTGGGAAGCCGAATGATCTCCGGATCGGCGAACAGGTTGTAGAGAAACGGGCCAACGTCCTGGATCCGCTCCGGGCCACCCAGGTTCAGCAGGACGACACCGACGCGAGACATACCAACCAGAACGGTTTTCGGGGGTTGAGCGTAGCCGCCACGGACGCGATCCTTGGTTCCACCGACACATTTATGGAGCTCAAAAGTGCGCTGGAGACCGCCAATGCGCAGCTGGCGGCACAGGGGTCAGGCCTGCGCATCGAACAGCGGGGTCGGCGGCTGAACCTGCGCGGGTCTCTGCCGTTGCGCGGGGATCCAAGCCGGAACGGCCTGCAACGGATCAGCCTGGGGCTGATGGCCGATGCAGCCGGACTGAATCAGGCCCTCAGCACCGCTGCCCTGGTGCAGTTGCAACTGGAGCAGCGCAGTTTTGATTGGACGCTCTGGTCGGCCTCCACCTCTGCCGCCACGGCCAGAGGGCGTTCGATCGGGATCCAGGCCGCCATCGAGGGCTTCGAAGCAGCCTTTTTTTGCAGACCCGCGCCGACGCCGTTCCCCGGCGAGCAGTCGCACCACCTGGACCAGTGCCTATTTGCCCTACCTCCGGCGACTGGCGCGTCAGTGCAGTGATCAGCCGCTGGAGCCAGCTCTGCTGATGCAGACGCTGACCAGTTACGAGGACGGCAGCCGCAGCCGGCAGCAATGCGCCACAGCCCTGGCCGCCCTGGCCCGGCATCTGGAGCTGCCCTTGCCGGAGGACTGGCGCCAGGAGGCCGGCGGCTATGGCCTGCACCGAGCCCGGTTCCGCCAGCTGCCCACCGATCCACAGATCCTCGAGGCCGCAGGCCGCATCCCCAATCCACAGTGGCGCCTGGCCTTTGCCCTGATGGCCACCTACGGCCTGCGCAACCACGAGGTGTTTTTCTGCGATTGCTCCTCCCTTGCACCGGGCGGAGATCAGGTGCTGCGGGTGCTGCCCACCACCAAAACCGGTGAGCACCAGAGCTGGCCGTTCCACCCCGACTGGGTCGAGCACTTCGGGTTGCAGGAGCTGGCGGAAAATCCGGCCGCTCTGCCAGCCATCCAGACCGATCTGCGGCGCACCACCCTGCAGCAGGTGGGACGGCGGGTGAGTGAGCAGTTCCGCCGCTACGACCTGCCGATCACCCCCTACGACCTGCGCCACGCCTGGGCGGTGCGCACCATCCATGTCGGCCTGCCGGACACCGTCGCGGCCAGGATGATGGGCCACTCGGTGACGATCCACACCCGCACCTATCACCACTGGATCACCCGGCGTGATCAGCAGCAGGCGGTGGATGCAGCCCTAGCCCGGCAACCGGCCTGACAACACCCTGTCTGCTTGTTTTCACTTCAACGATGACCTCATTTCTGAGGCCGCTGGCCTACCGCTACCGCTGGATTTACGACACGGTCACGGCGGTGTCGTCGCTGAGTGTTGGCGGGGTGGAGCGCCTGCGGGGCCTCGGGCTCGAGGCGGTGCAGCCCCATCTCAAGCCCGGCGCGTCGGTGCTGGATCTCTGCTGCGGCAGTGGCGAAGCAGCGGCCCCCTGGCTGGCGGCGGGATACGCAGTGACGGGGCTCGATGTCTCCCCCCGGGCCCTGGATTTGGCCGCCCAACGTCACCCCAAGCTGAAACGGGTGGAAGGGCTGGCCGAAGATCCGCCCCTGGCCGATGCCAGCTTCAGCGCCATCCAGCTGAGCGTCGCCCTGCACGAATTCCCCCGCAGCGATCGGGAACGGGTGCTGCGCAGTGCCCTGCGGCTGCTGGAACCGGGCGGCTGGTTGGTGCTTGTGGATCTGCATCCGGCCGGACCTTGGCTGAAGCTTCCCCAGCAACTGTTTTGTGCCCTGTTTGAAACCGACACCGCCACCGCCATGCTGGAGGACAACCTCCCCACCGAGCTGGAGCAACTCGGGTTCAGCAGCGTGAGCCAGGAACTGCTGGCGGGTCGGGCCCTGCAACGCATCACGGCCACTAGGCCTCGATAGAACCAACACCTCCTCTCCCCATGAGCACCAACGACCTCGATCAATCCGCCGCGGAACTGGGCATGGGGGGCAAGCTCGCCCCAGAAACCGACGATGCCGGTTACCGCAAACGGATGGAGCGGCGCCAGCAGGTGCAGAAGCAACGGGTGGAGGAACGAAACAAGGAGAAAGGGCTGGTGCTGGTGTTCACCGGCCAGGGCAAGGGAAAAACCACCGCCGGGCTTGGGCTGGTCCTGCGCACCCTTGGCCATGGCGAGCGGGTGGCGATTGTTCAGTTCATCAAGGGGGCTGGGAGCCTGGCGAAGCACGGGCACTGCAGGCCTTCGGTGAGCAGGTGAACTGGCATGCCCTGGGGGAAGGCTTCACCTGGGAAACCCAGAACCGAGAGCGGGATCAGCAACTGGTGGAGGCGGCCTGGCAGAAGGCCCTGGGCTATCTGCGCGATGCCAGCGTGAAATTGGTGCTGCTCGACGAGCTGAACGTGGCCTTGAAACTGGGCTACATCGAGGCCGGTGCGGTGATCGCCGGATTGAACGAGCGACCGGAGCTCACCCACGTTGCGGTGACCGGCCGTGGTGCACCAGCCGAGCTTGTGGAGCGGGCCGATCTGGTGACGGAGATGACCCTGGTGCATCACCCCTTCCGCGAACAGGGGGTGAAGGCCCAGGCGGGCATCGAGTTTTAAGGGTGGAACCAGCCGGTCTCAGGCCGCTTCAGCCGCCTCGAGATCATCCTGAAGATGACGGGTGGCCGCGGTGAGCACCGAAAGCCCACTCACCAAAAGAGCGCGATGCACCACCGGTTCACGCCAACAGTCGGGATCCTGACTGGCCCGTTCCAGGGCTGAAAGCGTGAGACGGGCCATCACACCGCTTTGGGTGGCATCGGTCTCTGGCATCAAACAGCCGCGGTTTCCCCATCCAAGCGGCGATCAGAGGCTTGTGCCAGTGCTTGCTACTGTCGAAAGGATCTGGACCGTAGATGACCTACACACGCGTCCTGCTGAAACTCAGCGGCGAAGCTCTGATGGGATCTCAGGGCTATGGCATCGACCCAGCCATTGTTCAGTCGATTGCCTCCGATGTGGCCAAGGTGGTGGCCAATGGCACCCAGCTGGCGATCGTCGTGGGCGGCGGCAACATCTTCCGCGGGCTGAAGGGGTCTGCAGCGGGCATGGAGAGAGCCACAGCTGACTACGTCGGCATGTTGGCCACGGTGATGAACGCCATCACCCTCCAGGACGGGCTTGAGAGGGCTGGTGTTCCCACCCGAGTGCAGACCGCCATCGCCATGCAGGAAGTGGCGGAGCCATATATCCGTCGCAAAGCGATCCGGCATCTGGAGAAAAACCGGGTGGTGGTGTTCGGTGCCGGTTGCGGCAACCCGTTCTTCACCACCGACACCACCGCTGCCCTGCGGGCCGCCGAAATCAATGCCGATGTGGTGTTCAAAGCCACCAAGGTGGATGGGGTTTACGACAAAGACCCGGCCAAGCACGCCGACGCGGTGAAGCACGCGCAGCTCAGTTATCAAGACGTGCTAAGCGGCGAGCTGGGCGTGATGGACAGCACCGCCATCGCCCTTTGCAAAGACAACAACATCCCGATTGTTGTCTTCAACCTGTTTGAACCTGGCAACATCGGCAGAGCCGTGGCCGGGGAACCGATCGGGTCCCGCATCGGCGATCCCTCTTAAACAACGCCAACCCAGTTCGCACGCCTCCTCCCTCAGCAACCATGTCGACCCAGGACCTCGAAGCCAGCATGCGCAAGTCGGTGGAGGCCACCCAGCGCAACTTCAACACGATCCGTACCGGCCGGGCCAATTCCTCCCTGCTGGATCGCATCAGCGTGGAGTACTACGGTGCTGACACGCCGCTGAAGTCGCTGGCCACTCTGTCGACCCCGGACTCCCAGACCATCCAGATCCAACCGTTCGACATCAGCGCCCTGGCCTCGATCGAGAAGGCCATCGCCATGAGTGAGTTGGGCTTCACCCCCAACAACGACGGCAAGATCATCCGCATCAACGTGCCGCCCCTCACCGAGGAGCGCCGCAAAGAGTTCTGCAAGCTGGCCTCGAAGTACGCCGAAGAAGGCAAGGTAGCCCTGCGCAACCTGCGCCGCGACGCGATCGACAAGATCAAGAAGCAGGAAAAAGAAGGCGAGTTCTCCGAAGACCAGAGCCGCGATGAGCAAGACAGCATTCAGAAAACGCTCGACAAGTTCATCGCCGAACTGGAACAGCACCTGGCCACCAAGGAGGCCGACATCCTCAAGGTGTGAGCAACGAATCAGATCGGACCCACGACGTCCTGATCGTCGGGTCCGGGGCCGCTGGCGGTGCCGCGGCAGTACATCTCGCTTTAGCAGGCCATGACGTTCTGACGCTGGAGCGCGACGCCGAGCCGCGGATCAAACCCTGTGGAGGAGGCATGGCGGCCTCAGTTCAGCAGTGGTTCCCCTTTTCATTGGAGCCAGCGGTGGAGCAGGTGATCGATCAGGTGGATTTCAGTTGGTGCCTAGAGGATCCGGTGGTGGCCGAGTTGCCAGGGGATGCACCGTTCTGGATCGTGCGCCGCGAAACCCTGGATCAACTGCTTTCGGATCAGGCCATTCAGGCTGGGGGAAAACGCCTTTCAGGCATTGAGGTCAATGACATCCGGCGCCATGGAGACGTCTGGCACGTCACTGCAACCGACGGACGCCATTGGCAGGGGCGGGCCGTGGTGATCGCCGATGGTTCGGGATCTCCTTGGCCCCAACGGCTCGGCCTGGGGGCCAAACAGCCCCAGATGGCCACCACCATGTCGGTGCGACTCGAGGGTAAAGGCAAACTCAGCGATGGCACCACACGCTTTGAATTTGGCCTGGTGAAACAGGGCTTCGCCTGGGCCTTTCCCCTCGCCGGTGGTGTGAACATCGGTGTGGGCAGCTTCATCGGCAAGCAGGATGCCGACCCGGAGCAGGTGCTGGCTCAGCTGTTGCCGGATCTGGGCTTCGCCGCCGATGCAGGCATCCGTCAGCGCGGCCAACTGCGGGTATGGAACGGCCATCACCGTCTTGATGGCGACGGCATTGTGGTGGTGGGGGATGCGGCATCGCTGTGCGATCCCTTTTTGGCGGAAGGGCTGCGCCCCGCCCTGATGAGTGGCTGCGAGGCGGCCCGATATCTAAGCCCATGGCTCAAGGGCGACAGCAAGGATCTGCGGGGCTACAGCCGCAGCATGCGGGAGCGCTGGGGTGAGTCGATGGCCTGGGGCCGGCGCATTGCCCAGGTGTTTTATCGCTTCCCCGGTGTGGGGTACCAGCTGGGGATCAAGCGGCCTACCGCACCACGGCGCATTGCGCAGATTCTCTCCGGGGAAATGGGCTATGGCGACATCGCCCAACGGGTGATCAAACGGCTGCTGCTGCAGCGCAACTAAAGACCGAGACTGAGCTGCTGGCTGCCATTGTCGGGCTGCTGTGGTTTGCGCCGGCGGCGAGCCGTTGTTGGCTTCAACCCCGCCTTACGTGAACCATGCTTGCGCTGAATCGCATCGGCATGGCGATCAAAACCGGCTGATCGGCGAATCTCCCAGATGCGATCTTTGGCATCCTGCATCGATGCGGTGACATCAACGATCGGTGCTGGCATGCCACCACCCAGCATCCAGGGCTCATGGATATGAATCGTGGGCACATCCTTGAGTTCAGGGCACCACTGACGGATGAACAGCCCCTGGGGGTCGTGGTCCATGCCCTGCTTGATCGGGTTATAGATCCGAATCGTGTTGATCGAGGTGCTGCCCGACTGCATCTGGCACTGGCTCCAGTGAATCCCCGGTTCGTAATCGACAAACTGACGGGCCAGATGCAGGCCACTGTCTCTCCAGGGCAGCCAGAGGTTGTAGCTGGCAAAAGACATCAACATCGCCCGCATGCGGAAGTTGATCCAGCCATGGACCCGCAAGGCGCGCATGCAGGCATCCACAAAGGGAACGCCGGTGCGACCTTCGCTCCAGGCCGTCAAGCGCTTGGCGTCAGCTGCACGAATACCGCGCATGAACGGATGGAAATCGCTGAATTCAATCGCCGGCTGATCCTCCAGCTTCTGAATGAAATGGCAGTGCCAGTGCAGCCGTGATTCAAAGCTGCTGACGCCGCGGCCGCGGTGGGTGCGGCTGGTCTGCAGCACTTCCCGCATCGAGAGACAACCCCAGGTGAGATAAGCCGACAGGCGCGAACAACCGGTGAACGCGGTGTTGGGGCTCGACATCGACCGTTGATAGCTCTGGGAACGGTGCTGCAGAAAGTCGTTCAACTCCCCCAGGCCGATCGAACGCCCACCGATCTGACGCTGCGGACACGCATCCGAAAGCAGCTCTGAACAGGGGCGCTCCGGGATCACTCCAGGATCAATGTCCTCCAGCGATTGCAATGCAGCCGGCACGGGTTTGATGGGCTCCGTCATCTGAACCTCCCAGCGTTTGGCCCAGCCATTGCGGCTGCGCATCCGGCGCGTCACCCCGAACTGCGGGATTTCCGTCCAGGCGATGCCGTGCCGACGGGCCCAGGCACCAACGCGTTTGTCGCGCTGATACGCCCAGCCGTTGCCGGTTTCCTCATGGCTCCACAGCCCATCGATGCCGAACTGACGCCGGGCCCGTTCCAGCACCTGCACCACATCCCCAGCGCGCACCACCAGGGGTTGGCCCCGATCAGCTAGGGCCTGGCGCAACTCCAGCAGCGACTCCCGGCAAAACATCCACTGCCTCTCGGAGGCATCGGGCTGCTGCCACAACTCCGGCTCCACCACATACAGCGGCAGCACCAGACCCCGCTCCACAGCAGCTGCCAAGGGCCGGTGATCAACGATGCGCAGATCACGCTTGAACCAGACGACCTGCAGCGCTGCCATTCACTGCAATGAAGGGAACCCGGTTCTAGTGGATCCGGAGCTTCAGCCAAGCTTCAATCCACTGCCATTTTCATGACATCGGCAAAGCGAGTTTTCACCGTGTTGCGGAAAGCCACCACATCCAAACGGCGCGTCATCAACGCGGCAGCGAGGAAACAAACCATCTGCAGGCCGAACACGCCGCCATAGGCAGCAAACAAATCACCACCGTTCCAGGCTTTGAATAAGGTGAGCAGCCCGCCTCCACTGATGGTGGCCAGGCCGCAGGAATAGGCATAGCCGGCCCCCCAAAAACCAAGCAGAAAGCCGGTGCGTCCGGGCTGCACAAAGCTGAACATCAAGTTGAGGCAGGCATTCATGCACACCCCCAGCGACAGGCCAAACAAGCCAACGGCAGACCGCAACCGGGGGATCGACTGCTCCGCCCCAGCGCACAACATCAGCATCAAGGCCAGTGCAGCCAGCACCGCACCCACCTTGGCAGTGCGGATGTTTCCGGCACGCTCAATCAACCAAAAGCCACTCAGACCCAGGCCAGCGAAGAAGCCCAGGGCAATCAACACATTCAGCGCTGTGGTGGCACAGACACTCATGCCAAAGACTGCAGCGCCGTAGTGCTCAAGCACCGCGTCATTGAGAAACATGCTGAACGTGAACAGGCACAGCACCCCGAGGAAGCGGCCGGCCTGGGGGATGGTGCGCAGTTGAAACAACAACTGGGGCAAAGCCAACCGCTGGGGAACATCGGGCGGGACCGGCCCGGCAGTCAGCATCAAGCCTGTGGTGCGGCGCTCCACGCCAAAGACCGACACCACCCCAAGCCCCACCAGCAGCAGCAGCAGCAGCGGCGTCACCAGCGACAGACGCTCCAAACCAGCCAGCACCGCGGTGCGACTGGCATCAGCCGCACAGGCACTGCCGAACACCTGATTCACCAGAACACTTCCCAGCAACACCCCCAGGAGACGCATCCCCCACACCACCGACAGCACCCGCGGCCGTTCGGCTTCCGTGGTGCGATCGGCGATCAAGGCCGAAAAGGCGGTTCCACCAGCAGCAATCGCGATGCCGATCCCAATAAAAGCCAGGATCAAGAGACCGATCAGCAGCGCATTCAGCTCACCACCGGAGGACTCCATGCTGTTGGCCAAGCGCAGCATCAGCTGGCAGGCCACAGCGAACAACAGGGCAATCGCGACAGTGCTGCTGATGATGAAGAGCGTGCGCCGCAGCCGGCTGATGGGGATGCGATCGGAACGATGGCCGAACCAGACGCGGGTGAACCCCATCAACTGTTGACCACCCACAGCAACAGCCGCCAGCACCGCCGGGACCTGGATGTCTTGAATCAACAGACGATTCAGCAGTCCCAGGATCAGGACGCCGAGGATCCCCAGGCTGAGCTGGAACAGCCCCAAACGCAGACCAAGAGTCAGCGGGCCCAAGGCAGAATTTCAAAAACCTGAGGCAGGTATCACTGGACATCAAAAAAATCGATCGTGATTTGTTCGCGCAGGTTGCCGCTGAGGCTTGGCAGCATCCCCGCCTGCGCCTGAACCACAATTTCCACCGGGAACAGGATTCGGTTCAGCGCTTCCTCAACGCGCTGCAGCCCAGCACCTATGTGCGGCCCCACCGCCACCGGCGCAACGGTTCCGGCACAGGCTTCGAATGTTTTCTGGTGCTGCAGGGCGCCATCGGACTGCTGCAGTTCAACAGTGAGGGCGAGATCCAGCAGCAGCTCCATCTCAGCACCAAGGGGCCCACCCACGGCATCGAGATTGCAGAAGATCAGTTCCACACCCTGGTGGCCCTGGAGGCCGACAGCGTGATCTTCGAACTGAAACAGGGGCCCTACCAGCCCGCTTAAGACAAGGACTTTCTCAACGGCTTCCCCCAGGAGGGCACAACGGAGGCCGCCAGGCAGGAGTCGCAGTGGCGCGACCTTCTCTCAGGATCAGGCCTGACGTGAGGCTTCACGCGAGCGCTGCTTCTCATCCAGCAGTTCCCCTTCCAGTTGCTCGATCAAACGACTCACCAACGCCTGAAATTCCGGCTGGCAACCACGAAACGCCGCTTTGTGACGGATCGGCTCGTTGCGCATGCGCAGATCCGTGAGCATCAGCTGCAGCGAATCGATCCGGGCGTTGGAAGTCATGAACAGCGTCGGCGTTCCAGAACGAGGTTATGACGCAGCTGCTTCAAAGCTCCAGCTCCCGCAGCAGACTGTTTTGGGTCTCCCGGCCGAGGACGGCATGGGCCGCCATGGCACCACTCGCCGCCACGGGGGGGATGCCGATCCCGGGGAAGGTGCTGGCACCACAAAGCCAGAAATTGGCCAGGGGCGTCGTCACGCCCGGGAAGAGACCTTCAGCTGCTGAAAGGGCAGGGCCATAACTGCCCTGATGAACATTGAGGAAATGGCTGTGGGTCAGCGGCGTTCCCTCCATGATCAGCTCACAGCGATCGCGGATGTCGGGAATACGGCGTTCCAGCACCCGCCAGAACACAGCACATCGCTCCTGTTTTCTCTGCTGATACGCCGCGCTGTCGCGCTCCAGATCAGCCCAGAGCTCCCAGGGTTCGCTGGCCGGGGTGTAGGCATGCAGCACATGGCGACCAGCCGGCGCCATCGAGGCATCCAACACCGACGGAATCGACAACACCACAGCATTGCGCTCGGCGTCGATCCCACGCGCCCAGTCATCCACCCAGACGGTGTGGATCGGCAGATCCTCCAGGCCCGTGGCATCAAAGCCCAGATGCAGATGCAGGAAGCCGTTGCAGGCCGGTGTGGCCTGACGCTGACGCTGCCACTTCGGCGCCACGGACTCCGGCAGCAGACCAAGGGTGGACCAGATGTCGGCATTGCAGATCACCTGCCGCGCCGCAATCTGCGTTCCATCGACCAACGTCACACCCACGACGCGATCCCCCTCCACCCGCAGCTGCTGCACCGCCTTGCCGGTGTGCAGGCTGCCGCCGTGAGCTTTCAAGCCACGCACCAGGGCCTCAACCACCGCTGCACTGCCGCCAACGGGATAGTCGAGATGGGCATCCGGCTCAAACCACTCGCCGAACAGCGTGGCCATGGCTGCGGCGTTGGTGTCTCCCATTGGCATGCCGCTGATCAGGAAGGAGAGCAGATCCACCCAATGGCGCAGGAAAGGATCGCTGAGGTGACGATCCACCAGGGGCCCAAAGGAACCGGAGAGGTGACGCATCGCCGCAAGATGCGGCAGCAGACGTCCACCGCGCTTCAGAAGTTGCGCCATGCCATCCACCCCAGGCCGCAGGGCCAACAAGGGCAAAGCATCGGCAGCGGCGGCAATCGGCTGAAGCGCCTCCACAAAACGCCGCCATTCGGCGGCCACCTCGGGGCCGCGCAGACTGCGCACCACAGCCTCAAAGTCGTCGTGCCCAACGGCGATGCGCAGATCCCCTTCCGGCAACAGCACATCCCAGCTGCGATAGGGAATCACCTCCAGGGTCTGACCCAGCGCGCGCAACACCTGGGCCAGGGGATTGCTGCTGGGCCAACGCCCCAGGCCACTCCAGAGGGATGGACCGGATTCGAAGTGGTAACCATGGCGTTGAAAGCCATGGGCGGCTCCACCGGGTTGGTGATGGGCTTCCAGCACCAGCACCTCACAGCCGGCGCGGGCACACAAACCTGCGGCACAGAGCCCACCGATGCCGCTGCCGATCACCAGAACGTCGACGTCGCTTCTGATCATCCGCTCAGCATCCGCGTCATCATTGTGGTCATTGGCGCAAGACGATGCGCACTCGACTGCTGCTTCCCATGCTGATCCTGGCCTTGGCCTGGGGGCAGGAGCTGATCGACCAACTGCTGTTTGCGGGGCAGTGGAACCTGCCGATGGGGCCGGATCAACCGTGGTGGGGGGTGATCACAGCGCCATTCAGCCATGCCGGCTTCGGGCACCTGATCTCCAACAGCCTGGCGTTTCTGCCCCTGAGCTGGCTGGTGCTCAGCCGGGGGATGCGCGATTACCTGAGCGTCTGGCTGTCGGTGCTGCTGATCAACATTCCGGTGGCCCTGTTCTGGCCCGCCCGCAGCCATGGACTCTCGGGCGTGGTGTATGGGCTGCTGGGCTATCTGCTGCTGATCGGCTGGCTGGAACGCCGGATCCTCTCCATCGCTCTGGGCCTGGTGGCGTTCTGGCTTTACGGCTCAGCCCTGATCGCCTTGATCCCCGGTGTATCACCAGCTGGCGTCAGCTGGATCGGCCACAGCGCAGGATTCATCGGCGGCCTTGTGGCGGCTCTTGCGGTGTATCGCGAGCCCACCGCCAATTGAAGACAGCCAATTGAAGACGGCCAGTTGAAGACAGTCAATTGAGCTCAGTCCTGGGCCAGAACCTCATCGAGGAACGCCAAGGGGCGTTCCATTGTGGCGGAGTAGCCGAGCAGGCTTTGATCGCGGTGGCAATAGATCACGCTGTCATCGGCGTCGAGCAACACGGTGGCGCCGCGCTGGGTGATGTAGTCGTCACAGGGCACGTAGGTGCGCCAGTTGCGGAGCACTTCATTCATGTTGCGCAAACGCTTGGTGGCGAGCTCAAACGGTCGCTGGAACCCAGCACC
>Ga0189278_10537_pt1 | contig 14528 bp, 13 predicted proteins | sample N26A9minimetaG_FD_130326 | JGI IMG/M metagenome (GOLD analysis project Ga0189278, IMG submission 130326) | Marine microbial communities from the Costa Rica Dome - N26 A9 mini metaG | ecosystem: Environmental > Aquatic > Marine > Oceanic > Photic zone | place: Costa Rica: the Eastern Pacific...
TTCACTTCATTTCAACGTCTTGGGTCGCTTGCAAATAGAACCACTATTGGCTGCACGCCCCAAACCATTGAAATTTCGTGAAATCGCCGCTGAGCATATAGAATTAATGGGTCCAGAGCCTAACGATGCATCTATCCAACACCGTGAAATCGGGACCTGTCAAATTTCCATGCAAGGCCTGTTGCGCCCCATGGGTGCCATTGCCGCTTCGGCGGGCGCGAAGTCTCTGCCCGCCTGCTACCGCGCGATCACGATATCCGCGCGCAATCCGCCCAGCCGCGTCGATTCCCCCAGCCGCAGCACGCCGCCATGGGCGCGGGCGATATCCGTGGCAATCGCCAGACCCAGCCCCACGCCGCTGCCCTTGTCCTGGTTGCGCGCGGGGTCAAGGCGGCTGAAGGGTTTGACCGCGTCCACCCGCTGCGCTTCGGGTATGCCGGGGCCGTCGTCCTCCACCCGGATGCGCAGGGTCTTGTCGCTGAGCATCACGGAAACCTCGGCGCGCGCGCCATAGCGCACCGCATTGGAGACAAGGTTGTCCACCGCGCGCCGGATCGCGATGCGCCGCAGCTTGACGGTGCCGGTGCCCTCCCCCTCGGGCGGCAGCAGGGTCACGTCGCGCCCTGCCCGCCTGGCGTCTTCCACCACCTCGGCCATCAGGGCATGGGGGTCCACCCGCTCCGGCTCGCCCTCTGCCGCGCCCTTGGCGAAGTTCAGGAATTCATCCAGCATCCGCTGCATGTCTTCCACGTCCTGCAACAGAGCCGCGGCTTCCTCGTCCTCCAGCATCGACAGGCTCAACCGCATCCGGGTGAGCGGCGTGCGCAGATCGTGGCTGACCCCGGACAGCATCAGCGTGCGCTGTTCCATCTGCCGTTCAATCCGCGCGCGCATGTCGAGAAAGGCATTGCCCGCCGCGCGGATCTCGACCGCGCCCGAGGGGCTGTAGGGTTCATGGCGCCCCCGGCCAAAGGCTTCTGACGCCCGGGCCAGCCGTTTGATCGGGCGCAGCTGATTGCGCAGGTAGATCGAGGCGATCAGGCTGAGGACCACACCGAAAAACACCGTGTAGACAAACAATTGATGCGGATTTGCCGCCGAGATGCGCCGCCGGTCGAAACGCAGCTTCAACGGCCCCTTGCCGGTCTCAAGGTAGAGATCGACCAGCCCGCCATCGCTCAGATCGACGGCCCGGTATTCCGGCAGCCGCGCAGCCAGACGCCGCGCCAGCACCCGGCCCGAATAATCATACCACAGATAGATGTTGCCAGCGGGCATATCCGCCGCCCCAACCGGCGTCACCTCGATCGCCAGCCGCCCAAGGCGCTGCCGGACCGCAGCGGGCACATCGGCCCGGTCCGGGGTTTCCGCCACCACATCCAGCACCTGCGTCAGTTCGCGCAGGACCGTATCTGTCATCTGGGTGGTGACACCTTCGAAATGCCGCTGGGCAAAGATCACCACCACCACAAGCTGCAACAACACCACCGGCAACAGCAGGATCAGCGCAGCGCGCCCATAGATGCCACGCGGCACATAGCGTTTGAGCCAGACAAAGAACATGGCTAGACCTTAGCCAGCGCCCGACCGGCGCGAAAGCCGAAATGAAAGGTCCCGCCGATGCTGCCACCCGATGATTTCAATCCGCCCGTCGGCGTGGCAGAGGAACTGGAGCCGGGGCTGCGGCGCATTGTGGCCCCCAACCCGTCGCCGATGACCTATCGCGGCACCAATACCTATCTTCTGGGCGGGCACGACATCGCGGTGATCGACCCCGGCCCCGCCAGCCCGGCGCATCTGGAGGCGATCCTGGCCGCCCTCACCCCCGGTCAGCAGATCAGTCATATCCTGGTGACCCACAGCCACCTGGACCATTCCCCCCTCGCCCGGCCTCTGGCCGAACGGACCGGCGCGCCGGTGCTGGCTTTTGGCGGACCCTTGGCGGGCCGCTCCGCGATCATGGAGCGGCTGGCCCAAAGCGGCCCGATGGGCGGCGGCGAAGGGATCGACCACGATTTCGCGCCCGACATCACCCTGGCGGATGGCGAACACATCACCGGCGCGGGTTGGAGGCTGGAGGTGCTGCACACGCCGGGGCACCTGGGCAATCATGTCAGCCTCGGCTGGGGTGATGCCTGTTTCACCGCCGATCACGTGATGGGCTGGGCCTCGTCACTGGTGTCGCCCCCCGATGGCGACCTGACCGATTTCATGGCCTCCTGCGCGCGGCTGCAGGCGCGGGACTGGCGGGTGTTCTACCCCGGTCACGGTGCCGCCGTGGAGAGCCCGAATGCGCGGCTGGACTGGCTGGTCAGCCACCGGCTGTCCCGCGAGACGGCCATCGTGCAGGCCCTGAAGGACGGCCCCGCCGATGCCGCAACCCTCGCCGCGCGCATCTATGCCGACACCCCCGCCGCCCTGCTGCCCGCCGCCACCCGCAACGTGCTGGCGCATCTTGTTGATCTCACTCAGAAATCAATGGTGGCACCGCAGGATGATCTGCAGGCCGACGCCCGTTTTCGCCTGCTCTGACCGGGGAGAGGAAAAATCACATTTTTGCGCCTTTCCCCTCTGGACGCGGAAAAATGCCACTGCTATATGCCCGGGACCGTTCCGGCGTAGCTCAGCGGTAGAGCAGTTGACTGTTAATCAATTGGTCGTAGGTTCGATCCCTACCGCCGGAGCCATAAAAAGCCCTTAAGTCGCAAAGACTTAAGGGCTTCTTTGGTTTTATGGGCAGGCATGATTTTACCCTCGGGACATAATTTGGTGCCCCCCTCAGGCCTCCAGTTCCGCATCCCAGTAGAGGAAATCCATCCAGCTCTCATGCAGATGACCGGGGGGAAATTTGCGGCCCATGTTGCGCAGCTCCTCGGCCCCAGGCTGGCGCGGGGGTTTGCGCAGGGACAGGCCGGTCTGGTGCAGGGCCTTTGCCCCCTTCCGCAGGTTGCAGGGCGAACAGGCCGCCACCACGTTCTGCCATGACGTCACCCCGCCACTGGCGCGCGGCACCACATGGTCGAATGTCAGATCGCCCCGCGCGCCGCAGTACTGGCAGCGGAATTCATCCCTCAGAAATAAATTAAAGCGCGTGAAGGCCACGCGCTTTTGAGGTTTTACATAGTCTTTCAGAACGACAACCGAGGGTATCCTGATCTCGGTCGAGGGGCTTCGGACCACTTCATCGTATTCGGCAACGATATCGACCCGGTCCAGCCACTTCGCCTTGATCGCCTCCTGCCAGGGCCAAAGCGACAGCGGATAGTAACTGAGCGGTCGGTAATCGGCATTCAAAACCAGCGCGGGCCTGTGTTTCAGCCCCGCCGGCTGCCTGGTAAATTCGGTCCTGAAATCGCCGTCCATGTCCGGTATCGTCCCCTGCCCGTTTAATCTGACTATATCTCGTGGTTTAGCTCTGGCAAGCCCAAGCGTGGCACAAGATGTCGCGGACAGGAGTAGACCGGAAAGGTGACAGTTTTATAACCGTTTCAAAGCCCGAGCTTGTCGCGCATGAAGGCCAGCGCCACGCTTAACCCGTCAGGCGCAATGCCATGGCCGGTGCCCTTCATCACATGGGCATAAACGTCCTGCCAGCCCGCCTCCTGCAGCGCCTCGGCGGCCTGCGGCAGGGATTGCGGCGGCACCACATCATCGGCGTCACCATGCACCAGCAGCACCGGCGGGCGCACCACGACCTCGTCCTTCAGCGCCTCGGGCGACAGCAACCGACCCGAGAAGGCCACGATCCCGGCCACTTCATCCTCACGGCGCGGCGCCACATGCAGGGCCATCATGGTCCCCTGGGAAAAGCCGAAGAGCACGACCTGCTCGGGCAGCACGTCCTCATCCACCATCAGCGCGTCGAGGAAGGCGTTCAGATCGGCCACCGCCTGCATCATCCCGCGCTCTGATTCTTCCTCGGAGGAGCCGTCGATCCAGGGGATCGGGAACCATTGGTAGCCATTGGGCATCCCCGCCACCATTTCCGGCGCGTCGGGGGCGACAAAAAGCGTGTCCGGCAGATGTTCGCCCAGCGGGTCCGCCAGCCCCAGCAGATCGGCCCCATTCGCCCCATAGCCATGCAGGAAGACAACAATCGACCGCGTGTCCCCCGATTTCGGCGCGCGGCGCTCTGCGTTCAATACCCGTGTCATCCCAACCCTTCCCTGTTCTTCAGCACCCGGTAGTAGGCAAATAGCGCGCGGGCCGCAACCGACCGCCAGGGCGACCAATTCTGCGCCATCGCGGCCAATTGATCTGCGGTGGGGCGTTGTGGCAGGTCAAACACCACCCGGGCGGCTTCCTGCAGGGCCAGATCACCGGGGGCAAAGCCATCGGCCCGGCCCATCGCGAACATCACATATATTTGCGCCGTCCAGGGACCGATGCCTTTTTGGGCAATCAGCGCCGCTTCGGCCCCGGCATTTGTCATTTTCCCCAGCGCGTCAAAGTCGATGTCAGCATGGGCCAGGGCGCTGACATAGCGGGCTTTCGGGCGGCTCAGCCCCGCGGCGGTCAGGGCGGGTTCATCCACGGCCCTGATGGCGGCGGCATCGCTCAGCCCCGCCGCTGCAAGCCGCGCACGGATCGCATTGGCCGATGCCACGCTGACCTGCTGGCTGACGATGATCTCCATCAATGCGGCAAACCCCGGTGGTTTCAGCCGCAGGGGCAAGGGCCCGGTGGCCGCCAGCACCGGGGCAAAGCGCGGCTCGCGCGCGGCCAGCCAGGCGGCACCCGCCTGCAGGTCCGCGGCGTTGCGGATGATGCCGCCCGTGTCGCTCACAGGGCCGCGGCCCAGTCCAGCACCGCATCGACATCCGCCAGCACTTCCGCCCCTTCAGGCAGGGCGGGCCGGGCGATCAGGATCACCGGCAGGCCCAGCGCCTTTGCCGCATCCAGCTTGGGGCGGCTGGGCCGGCCGCCCAGATTGCGGCAGATCAGCAGATCGACGCCCAGATCGCGGAACAGCGCCCTCTCCTGCGCCGCATCAAAGGGCGGGTCGCCAAAGATCAGGTCGACGAAATCAAAGGGTGGCACCCTGTCATGATGCGTTGTCTGGCGCAGCAGCAGCCGCGCCCCGGGAAATCCCGCATAATCCGGCAGGCTGGCCCAGCCGGTGGCCGAAAACACCCGCATCCCCGGACTGATCAGCGGCTGGGCGGCGGCCACATCCGCGACCTCGTGCCAATTGGCCGCCTCCAGCCCCCAGCCGGGGCGCGTCAGCCCGACAAAGGGCAGACCGGCGCGCGCGGCGGCCGCATGTCCGGCGCGGCTCATCTGCCCGTCAAATCCGTGGCTTGCGTCGATCACGGCATCAAAACCGGCCATTTCCCCGGCCAATCGCCCCACATCGTCAAAACCGGTCAACCGGCAGGGCACCGGCATCGGATCGGGGCCGCGCGGCGGCTCTGACACCAGCGCCTTCACCTCGACGCCTCGCGCCTGCAGGGCCAGGGCGATGCGTCGGGCCTCTGCACTGCCCGCAAGAAGGAGGATTCTGCACGTCATCCGCCGACATTAGCCAGAGACCCTGCCGTGGCAAGGGGATCGCGGCGAAGCCGTTCCGCCAAAGCCGCCCAAAGCCCGGAACCAAACCGCACCTTCTGTGCGGGACACGCGAGAGTTCGCTTGCGGACTTTGCTGCCGTGTCCAACGAAACGTCGAGCCGCGCATTGACGGGCCGTGGTGCGGCGATCCGACAGTCGTTCATGGCACTTTATGGCAACCAAGCACTTCCAAGCTATCCGTGGAACCCGACAGCAGCCAAATCGCCGTGCCAGGGGACGGCCCGGCGATGCGCGGCGGCCTGCGGCCTTGATTCCGCGCGGGGGTTTAGTGGAAGGGTTCCATCCTGACCTTCACTGCGTCAGGCACAAATGACCGTTGTCCTTTTTCCCATGCGTTTTGGATCAGTTACCTGTCGCAAAAGTCGGTTTTGCCTGACATCTGACACTTGCCCCCCCGGTAGCGCAGGAGTACCCCTGACCCCAAGCAACGGACGAGAACCCATGATTGATGACAGCCGCGCCAAGCGCAACGTAACCATCCTTGTCCTGGCGCAGGCCCTCTTGGGCGCTCAGATGCCGATGCTCTTCGTGGTGGGCGGGCTTGCCGGGCAATCACTTGCCAGCAACATCTGCTTTGCCACGCTGCCGATCTCGATGATCGTGCTGGGCTCGATGCTCTCGGCCACGCCGGTCTCTGCCATCATGCAACGCTACGGGCGGCGCGCGGGGTTCTTCCTCGGCACGACGGGTGGTACGCTGGGGGCGATGGTGGGGGCCTACGGCCTTTACGCCGCCTCCTTCCCGATCTTCCTCATCGGTTCGCTGCTGACCGGCATCTACATGTCGGCGCAGGGCTTCTACCGCTTTGCCGCCGCCGATACCGCCTCGGACGCTTTCCGGCCCAAGGCGATTTCATATGTGATGGCGGGCGGGCTCGTCTCTGCCGTGATCGGGCCGCAGATCGTGAAATGGACCGCGGATGCCTATGTGATCCCCTTCCTCGGCACCTATGTCGCTGCCATCGGGGTCAATGTTCTGGGCAGCCTGCTGTTTCTCTTCATCGACATCCCGAAACCACCCGTACCTACTCAGGATGCGCCGCGCGGGCGCAGCCGGATGGAGTTGATCCGCACGCCGCGCATCGCGGTGGCGGTGATCTGTGCCACCGTCTCCTATGCGCTGATGAACCTGGTGATGACCTCCACGCCGCTGGCCGTTGTCGGCTGCGGGCTGAGCGGGGATCTGCTGGGGGCAAGTGCCACCGCCGGCATGTCCGAGACCGAGCGGCTGAAATCCTTCCTCGACCTCGCGTCGAATGTGGTCACCGGCCATGTGCTGGCGATGTTCGCGCCCTCCTTCTTTACCGGCCATCTGATCGCCCGCTTCGGGGTGGAGCGGATCATGGGCCTGGGCATCCTGATCCTCGGGGCCGCCGGCGTTGTTGCCCTGCAGGGCGTGGCGCTGGAGAATTTCTATATCGCGCTGATCCTGCTGGGGCTGGGCTGGAACTTTGGCTTCATCGGGGCCACCACGATGCTGGCCGGTGCCCATGCGCCGCATGAGCGGGGCCGGATGCAGGGGCTGAACGACCTGATCGTCTTTGGCGGCGTGACCATGGCCTCGCTGGCCTCGGGCGGGCTGATGAACTGCTCCGGCGGCTCTGCGGTCGAGGGCTGGGCGGCGGTGAACTGGGCAATGATCCCCTTCCTGGTGCTGGCGGGCGGCTCGCTGATGTGGCTGGTGTTCAGTCGCAAGGCACGGCAGGCCGCCTGAGCATCTGGGCCTGCCGGCGCCCCGTCTACCAGCGCCCGGTCAGGGCGCGCCAGGCAAGGCCGGGATCCGCGGTGGGCAACCGGCCCCCGGCCACTGCCGACGGGTCCCTGATGGCGGCTTTCAACACCGCATCCGCCTGGCCCACATGCAGCAATGCCGCACGGGCGGGTTTCGGCACGGCGCCGCGCCTGGTGCGCGCGCCTGCCAGCCGCTGTTGCGCGCCAAGGGCGAGCGCCCGCACCCCTTCGGCGGTCCCGTCCAGCAGGGGCACCCGGCCCGCCGCCTCCAGCTCCGGAATGGCCAGCAGCCAGGCGGCAACCGCCGCGCCATATGCGGCATCGCGGATCACGGCCTCATCCGCCGCCCCAAGCCTGCGGGCCGCAACCCATGTGAGGTTGCCCGAGGTCTGGTCCAGATAACGCGCAAAATGATCCGCATCCTCGAATGCGTCGCGATAGACGTCCCAGCGCCGCGCGGCCACCAGCTCGTCCAGCAGACGCGCATCCTCGGCGTCCAACACATCTGCCAGCGGCGTTGCAACCTCGTGGCGGCGCACCGGGCCCCCTTCGGCGATCTCCTCGCAGACATCGCGCCACCATTGCAGCCGCATCTCCGCGATCATGGTCTCCTGCGTCACCCAGGGCGCGCGCGCCACTTCGATGTTGAAGGCATAAAGCGGGAACAAGACCCGCCGCGCGGGCACCGGGGCTGCCATCGCCGCGCGAAAACGCGCAGGGTCGCCCCGCTCCACCAATGCGGCGCAGGCGGTCAGATCAGCGTCAAATCCCATCAGCGGCCCGCCGACCCGGCCCTGGGCAAGGGCCGCACGAGGCTGAGCAGATAGCCGAAGTCTTCCCGGTGCGCGCGCCAGCAGGTGGCTTCCTCTTGCGCGGCGTCCAGCACCGCGGCAAGGGCCGCATCCGCCCCCGGGCGCAGGCTGGCAATGCGTGCATCGAGCGGGGTGTAATAGCTTTCCCAGGCCGCATCGGACAGCCTGCGGGTCGCGATGGTCTCATAACCTGCCGCCGCGACCCGTGCCGCGATCCCTTCCGCATCGGTCATCGCGGGATATTGCTGCCAATGTTTCGCGGCACGCGGTGACGGGCTGCCGGTGAACCAGCAGACTTCCGAAAAGGCGATCATGCCGCCGGGGCGCAGCGCCCGGCGCCAGGCGGTCAGCGCCTCCGTCACCCCCATGAAATAGACCGCGCCCGCGCACCAGATGAAATCATATTCGTTGTGGATCGCGGCCATATCCGCGCGCAGCAGCGTCACGCGCGGATCATCCTGCCAGCGCGCGCGGGCCGCGTCCACGAAATGCGCGGTCTTGTCCAGCGCGGTCACATGGCCCTGTGGCGCAGCCTCCAGCAGCGCCGGGATGTCGCCCCCCGGGCCACAGGCCACATCCGCCACCCGCGCCACCGGCGCGAGTTCCGCCAGGGCGGTGGCCCAGGCCACATCTGCCGCCTCCCCCGGCCCTTCGCGGGGCAGGTCGCGGTGCAATTGGTAAAAGGCGGTCATGTCGTCAGAACGCATCTAGGAAACCTTCTATGGCCTGGGCGGCTTCAGGGGCATCGACAATCGCCAGATGGCCAATGTCGGGGACCAGCAGATACCGGCCCTTGTCGGTCACCGGTTGCATCGTGGGCTGGTAGCGGGCGGCGTCAAAGGCTTCATCCGCCCTGCCCGCCACCAGCAGGAAGGGCGGCAGGGCTGCCACATCGGCAAGGTAGTCGCCGCGCGGGGCATAGGATGCGTTCAACCGGTAGGAATAGGCCGTCGTCGCCGTATCGCCCAGCGGACCGTCCAGCACCGCCTGCGGCATGTTGAACTGGATCACCGTAAGGTGGTTCAGCGCCCTGATGCGTGCCGCGTTCAGCATGCTCAGCCCGATCAGACGCCGGGTCAGCGGTTGCGCCCAGCCGCCGGAATTGGGCCGTGTGGTCGGGGCGTTGTGTTTCAGGAAGGGGGCGAGCAGCACCGCCCCATCCAGCATCCCGCCATGCGGGCCACCGGCAAAGCGCACCACCAGCCCGCCGCCCGAGGAATGACCGCCCAGGATGACCTTCTGCCCCGGCTTGCGGCGCGCCTTGATGAGGTCGGCGAGGTCGTCTTCCAACTGGCCGATATAGGCCAGATCGCCGCGCACACCCGGCTTTGCCCCGTGACCGCGCAGGTCCGGCACCAGCACATCGGCCCGCGCCGACAGACGCCGGGCAAGGGGGTCGAACTGCAACCCGTGCCAGCCGGACCCATGGACCAGCACCAACAAGGGCGCATCACCGCGCCCGCTGTCATAGGCGCGGAGCTGCATCGCGAACCCGTCGCGCAGGGCAAGGCTTTCCTGGGGCTGCGCAGACGCACCCGCCGCCGAGAGCGGGCCGCTGAAATCCAGCCCCCCCTTGCCACTCAGCCGGGCGGCCCGCTGGGACGCGATCAGGATCAGGGCAATCGCCCCGGTGACCACAAGCGAGATTGCCAGAAATTTGACAAGGCTGAAAACCATGCGCCTCAGCCCTTCAGATCACGGATCAGCTTCCACCGGATCGCATCCAGCAGCGCCTCGAAGGAGGCGTCAATTATGTTGGGGCTGACCCCCACGGTGGACCAGCGCCGCCCCTGCCCGTCCTCGCTGTCGATGATGACGCGGGTCACCGCCTCGACCCCGCCCTGGGTGATGCGCACCTTGAAATCCACCAGACGCATGTCGTCGAGCATCGCCGAATACTGGCCAAGGTCCTTGACCAGCGCCTTGGACAGCGCGTTGACCGGGCCGCGGTCGCCATCCTCGTCCATGGATTCGCTTACCGACATGCGCTTTTCGTCGTCGACCTTCACCACCACGACCGCCTCGGAAAGGCTGACCATCCGGTTGTACTTGTTCTTGCGGCGTTCGACCGTGACGCGGTAGCGCTTGACCTCGAAAAGGTCGGGCATCTGGCCCAGAGCCTCACGCGCCAGCAGTTCGAAACTGGCCTGCGCCGTGTCATAGGCATAGCCGATGGCCTCGCGCGCTTTCACCTCTTCGAGGATCCGCGCCAGGGCCGGATCGCCCTTGGCCACGTTCAGCCCCGCTTCGGTCAGGCGGCGGCGCAGATTGGACTGGCCCGCCTGGTTGGACATCGGGATGATGCGGCTGTTGCCCACGGTCGCGGGCTCGATATGCTCGTAGGTGCTGGGGTCTTTCAGGATCGCGCTGGCGTGCAGCCCCGCCTTGTGGGCAAAGGCCGAAGCCCCCACGAAAGCCGCCTGTTTCTGCGGCACCCGGTTCAGGATCTCGTCCAGCATCCGGCTGGTCCGGGTCAGCGATTTCAGCGCCTTGTGGCTGATGCCGGTCTCGTAGCGGCTGGCATAGGGTTCCTTGAGCAACAGGATCGGGATCAGCGCCGTCAGGTTGGCATTGCCGCAGCGTTCGCCCAGCCCGTTCAGCGTGCCCTGGATCTGGCGCGCGCCCGCGTCGACCGCAGCCAGGGTGCAGGCCACGGCATTGTCGGTGTCATCATGGGTGTGGATGCCCAGCCGGTCGCCGGGAATGCCCGCCGCGATGACTTCACCGGTGATCCGCCCCACTTCGGCGGGCAGCGTGCCGCCATTGGTATCACAAAGCACGATCCAGCGCGCCCCGGCCTCCAGCACGATCCGCAGGCAGGACAGGGCATATTCCGGGTTGGCCTTGTAGCCATCAAAGAAATGTTCCGCGTCAAACAGCGCCTCGCGGCCCGATGCCGTCAGATGGGCAATGCTGTCGCGCAACAGGCTCAGGTTCTCCTCCAGCGAGATGCCAAGCGCGCGGGTGACGTGGAATTCATGGGTCTTGCCCACCAGACAGACCGATTCCGTGCCCGCGTTCATGACCGCCGCCAGCACATCGTCATTCTGGGCCGAGATGCCAAGGCGCTTGGTCATGCCAAAGGCGGTCAGCTTGGCCCTGGTCTTTGGTGCCGCATCGAAAAAGGCGTTGTCGGTGGGGTTTGCCCCCGGCCAGCCGCCCTCGATGTAATCCACCCCCAGCGCGTCCAGCGCAGCGGCGATCTGGTGCTTTTCCTCGGTGGAGAATTGCACATCCTGGGTCTGTTGCCCGTCGCGCAGGGTGGTGTCGTATAGGTACAGGCGGGTTTTCGTCATCACATTGCCCCCCCGATTTCTCTTTTAGGTCGTGCGCACGGCACGACCTGTCCCCGGCCGCCCCCCCGGGCGGGGACAAGCCCCACCCGCGGCCGGGCAAAGGTCTGCGATGCGGCAACCATCACAACACACCTTCCAGACCGGTGCCGTCAAAACCCGGCGGCGCTTTCAGCTTCACGCCATCCTTGCTCATCTGCACTTCGATCCCCAGCGCGGTCAGCGCCGTCTTGATCCGGTCCACCTCGGCGAAATCCTTGGTCTCCATCGCGGTGACCCGCGCGTCGCTCAGGAAGGCTTCGACATCGGTCAGGTCATAGGCCTGTTCCACCGCCCAATCGGGGATCTTGTCGCCCAGGAGCCCCAGCAGCACCAGCGCGCCGCGCAGACCCGCGACATCATTCTCGCCCGACAGCCTGTGGCAGAGGGTCAGCACCCCGTGAGAGTTCAGATCATCCGCCAGCAGGTCGACCGCTTCGGCCGGGGGTGCCGTCGTCTCATCCCCCGCCACCTGGGTGTACCACTTGCGCAGCACGCGTTCGGCCTCTTCGCGCTTCTTGTCGGTCCAATCCATCGGCTTGCGATAATGGGTGGACAGGAAGACAAAGCGGATCACCTCGCCCGGCACGCCCTGATCCAACAGGTCCCGCACGGTAAAGAAATTGCCCAGCGACTTGGACATTTTGCGCCCCTCGACCTGCAACATCTCGTTGTGCATCCAGACATTGGCAAAGCCGTGGCCCGCGCATTTCGACTGGGCAATCTCGTTCTCATGATGCGGAAAGGTCAGGTCATTGCCGCCGCCGTGAATGTCGAAGGTATCGCCCAGCAGCGCCTCGGCCATGGCGGAGCATTCGATGTGCCAGCCGGGCCGGCCCCGGCCCCAGGGGCTGTCCCAGCCGGGTGTCTGCGCGTCGGAGGGTTTCCACAGGACAAAATCCATCGGATCCTCCTTGTAGGGCGCCACCTCGACCCGGGCACCGGCGATCATGTCGTCCACCGACCGCCCCGAAAGCGCGCCATAGGCGTCGTATGACCGCACCCGGAACAGCACATGCCCCTCGGCGGCATAGGCGTGATCCTTGCTGACAAGGTCATGGATCATCGCGATCATCTCGTCGATATAGGCGGTGGCGCGCGGCATGGCGCGGTCGTGTTCCGCCCCTTTCAGTGAGGGCTCCAACGCCCCGACCGCCGCCATGTCCTGCAGGAACCAGCGGGTTGTTTCCGCCGTGATCTCGCCAATCGAACGGCCACTTTCGGCGGCGCGCGCATTGATCTTGTCATCCACATCGGTGAAGTTGCGCACATAGCTGACGTGGTCCGGCCCATAGACATGCCGCAGCAGCCGGTAGAGCACGTCGAACACGATCACGGGCCGCGCGTTGCCGATATGGGCCCGGTCATAGACTGTCGGTCCGCAGACATACATCCGCACGTCATCCGCCGAAATCGGCACGAAGTCCTCGCGCTTGCGGGTCCTGGTGTTGTGAAGTCTGATTGTCGTCATCGGTCGTCCTCGGCCATGTCTGGCGCGGGATGCCACATCTGGTTCAGAATGAAAACGACATGAGCACGCCCGCGAGAAATCTCAGCAGGTAATAATGATGCGTGTTTTGCATGTCATCGTGGTCATGGGGATGAGGTACGCCCATGATTGCCGCAGGTCAAGGCTGATTGACAAACCGCGCCGCCTCTGCGCCCCTGCGCGCGTCACAACAAGGAGCGCCGCCATGCAAGCATCACACCGCATCAGCCACATTCTGGGAGGAGGCTCCGACGGATGGGGCGTTTTCACCAAGGCACGCCGCATGATCGCCCAGGGCACGAAGGTCACCGAGCTGACCATCGGGGAACATGACATCCGCACCGCCGCGCCGATCCTGCAGGACATGCACCGTTCGGCGATCGAGGGGCACACCGGATATGCCGCGGTGCCCGGCACCGACGCGCTGCGTGACCGGGTTGCGGCGCGGGTCACAAGACGCACCGGCGTGCCGACCACACGCGACAACGTGCTGATCACACCGGGTGGTCAGGCCGGGTTGTTCGCAACCCATCTCGCCTGCTGCGATGCGGGTGATACCGCGCTTTTCATCGACCCCTATTATGCCACCTACCCCGGCACGATCCGCGGCGCGGGTGCCGAGCCGCTGGCCATTGCCGCGCGCCCAGACGCGGGGTTCCAGCCCCGGGCGGCGGATATCGCGGCGGTGGCGAAAGGCGCAAGATCGCTGCTGGTCAATTCGCCCAACAACCCCACCGGCGTGGTCTACAGCCGTGAAACGCTGGAGGGGATCGCGCAGGTCTGCACCGATCACAACCTCTGGCTGATCTCGGACGAAGTCTATGACACCCAGGTCTGGAAGGGCGAACACATCAGCCCCCGCGCCCTGCCCGGCATGGCGGATCGCACGCTGGTGATCGGCTCCATGTCGAAATCCCATGCGATGACAGGTTCGCGCTGTGGCTGGATCGTGGGCCCGGCCGGGATGATCGAGCATCTGACCAACCTGGCCACCCATACCACCTATGGCGTGCCGGGGTTCATTCAGGATGCGGCCGTCTTTGCGCTGGATCAGGGGCCGGCCTTTGAAGCGGAGGTCGGGGAACCCTTCCGCCGCCGCCGCGCGCTGACGCATGACATCCTGGCCGGGCAGAATGCCGTCACCCTGGTGCCCTCGGACGGGGCCATGTACCTGATGCTGGACATCCGCAGCACCGGGCTGAGCGGTGAAGCCTTTGCCGATGCGCTGCTCGACGCGCATCATATCGCGGTGATGCCGGGGGAAAGCTTTGGCCGCGCCGCCGCGGGCCACCTGCGGGTGGCGATGACCGTGGATGACAGCCGTTTCGCCGAAGCCCTGTCCACGCTCTGCGGCTTTGCCCAGGAGCGCGCCGAAGCGGCATAAGGCGGCACGGCGAAGGATCAGGCGCCGCGGCCCCGGGGCAGCAGTGAAAGGGTTCCCCACGGGGAACCCGAGATTGCTGACAAACCCTGAAACGGCTGCCGCCGGAGGTAAATCGTTCTTCTTCGCTCAGCGTTACGTTTTCGAACGAAGGGCCGCGCCCGAGCCTGGGAGGGCGCATTGAGACGCGCATTCGGAGCGCTTCCCTTACAAA